>Ga0214921_10007972_pt1 | contig 13912 bp, 15 predicted proteins | sample LL1505_MetaG_FD_177992 | JGI IMG/M metagenome (GOLD analysis project Ga0214921, IMG submission 177992) | Freshwater microbial communities from Lake Lanier, Atlanta, Georgia, United States - LL-1505 | ecosystem: Environmental > Aquatic > Freshwater > Lake | place: USA: Georgia | collected... | reverse complement strand
AGATCTTATTTAGTTCCTCTAGATAAAATGCCTCTTTGATGTTTTTGGCCGAATAGTACAAATCAACTATTTGGTCGCTATCTAGGGCTTTTGCCATCGATACGAATGGAGTAACTCCAATACCGCCTGCAATCCAGACCTGCCTAGGGGCTTTAAGTATTTTATTGGAAAAAGTACCATAAGGACCATCGATTTTTGCATTGGTACCTTTTTTAACTGTGGCCAGTTCAGCCGTGTAGTCACCCAAGGTTTTTATTCCGAAACTGAGCTTATCTTCGCCCGGATTAGACGTCATTGAAAAGGGATGGGTCTGGCCAAGTATCCCTTCGGCTTCAAGTTTAATAAAAGAAAACTGCCCTGGCAGATAATCCATCTTCTTGTCATTAGTGGTAAGTATTAATTCGTAGTTATCTCCGCTAGTGACAACAGAATCAACTGTGTAGTTGTAGTATTTTGCAAAATTTCCATGAAAGATTGACCTGTAAACATACACCGCTGCTGCAATAAATACGAGCGAGAGCATATATACTTGCAAGCTAAGAATGCCAATAGCACTAAAGCCTAGGTCGCTATTTCCTACAAAGACTGCATGAATCGCACCCACAAACAGCACAAATCCAAGTAAACGCTGAGCCAACACGAATTTCTCATGCTTAACATTTATATATAGTGTTATTCCTAGAAGTACGACCATAGAAAAAAGAGCTATTGAGCCCAATGACCTAAAGGGTGAGGCTAGGCTTGGTTTTAAAAACTCATAAGCCGAAAGTGGGGAGCTCAAGAAGTATCTAAAAGTTATCAACACTGGATGAATTAATAGAAATATAAAAGCCAAAGACCCAATTATATGGTGCGCTCTGTAGGTATTGTCTAGGCCCATAAATAACTTATTGTATATCTTAAGTCTAGCGCTAAGTATTACTGCCCAGGCAAATAGTGCCAAACCAGAAAGTCCCGCTAGCTTGCCCAAGTTTTCAGAAACGTTTTTTAAACTGTCCCAGCCCATCGGGGCCGCTATTAGCCACAAAACAATAGGTGTAATTGCAATTATTATGGTTACGAGCCAACCTACGTTTGTATAGCGATTTCTCATATAACAATTATAGCAAAATAAAACACCCAAGAAACCTTGGGTGAAAAATATTATTTATCTTCCCAGGGCCATTTACGCTCTGGGTCGATATACTCGATTTCGCACATAGCGATATCAGATTTCTTAACCAGGTACAATTCGACTGTTATTTTGAATTCACTCAAGCCGCCATTAATGTGTCTTTCGTAGGCCCTAGAATAATCTTCGTCCATGCTTACGTCTTGTGTAAGACCTACCGAAGAGGTCAGATCCATCTCAAATTCCATATCTGCAATTAATCTATATCCAAGCGGAATATAAGGCTTATTGCGAGGAGGGTCTCCTAGGTATACACCACATTCTCTAACGAATCTAGAGCTAAAGTAAATCGAATCTCCGACTACAGTCTTGTAGAACATTGAGCTCCTTATCTCGAAGAATGATATTATGCACTTGGATTTTGATATAGTCAATAATTAATTTGTTATAATAAAGTCAAAAGAGGAGAAATAATGAACGACAATCAAAAGTTTTTAAGAAATGAAAACGATCAAAAGGGCATGGCCGAAAAGGCAGAAGAGAATGTAGACAAGATGGCCGTAGAAAATAACGAAGAAGAAGATAAGACTGAATCTCAAAAACCAGAAGATCAAAACAAGCAACAATAATTGAATAATACCCCTAATAGGCGTATTCTATCGGTGTGACAGCACCAAAACATCCAAGCAGCAAGCTCCCAAAAGTTCGCTTTAGTAGCTCATGGGAACTTTATGAAAAGGTATATAGATATGCACTTAAAGACAAGGAAGAAGTTGATACTGATGAGTTTGAGTCTGTCGAAGCAGACCTAATTACGCAGTGGATGCTTTATGAGGAAAAGATTTTAGCTGGAATATGCTCAATTACGGGCCTTAGCTTCAGAAAAAACATTATAGATATATTTCTTGTTCCAAAAGCAGGCTTAGTCTCTAAGCCACTAATTGTTGGGGTATTTACTAATAACGACAGTTTTGTTGAAGTTGTAGCCTATCAGTTGATTTTCGAACTGCTCACCGACAACACAAGCATTCCGCTTGTCTATGAGGTAATCGAAGATTGGATTAGCCTGCTGGAGGAAGATTTGTATGACGATGAAGCCTACTTTGTGCCTGCCTTTGCAATCCAAAAAGCCTTATACCTAGACATCTTAGATGAACCCGAGCGCTTAGAAGAGATACAGAAAAGGGCAGTGGGTCTGTTCAGAATGGATGAACATGAAGCCTGGAATTATGTTAATACCAAAGATTACAAAGAAATTATTAATAAGCTCCATGATATGTACAAAAGAATTGGAAACAATAATATTTTCTAGCCGACATAAGTCGGCTTTTTAATTATGCTATACTTTTTATAGTATGAAGCCAAGAAAAATCAAAAAAATAATCCCAGGCAAAGATGGCATCGATGGGGCCGGAGTTAAGCTGGTTAGGCTATTTTCGCATGATAAAGCGGGTGATTTTGATCCATTTCTAATGATGGATGCATTCGATAGTATTGACCCAAAGGACTATAGTGAGGGCTTCCCTTGGCACCCACATCGAGGAATAGAAACCATTACCTACCTTATAGATGGAAAAATTGAACACCAAGACAGTCTTGGTAACAAAGGCGCTATTAATGATGGTGGTGCCCAATGGATGACTGCAGGGTCAGGAATTATTCATAATGAAATGCCAATTAATTCTGATAGAATGCGGGGATTCCAGCTTTGGCTCAACCTTCCTAAAGAAAACAAAATGGCAAGGCCAGGCTACGGAGACATCCACAAGTCAGACATCCCAAAAGTCACAGAAGATGACAACATCATCAGAGTAGTTTCTGGATCCTATAAAGGGACGAGTGGAGCATTCCAGGGCAAGTATGTGAATCCGACCTTTCTAGACATATCTATGGCTGCTGGTAGCAAATTCGAACTAATCACCAATACTGAAGAAACCCTGTTTGTTTATATTCTTGAGGGCTCGGCTGCACTTGCCGATTCAAAAGATGCTATAGCACATAAAAATGTTGTATTGTTTGAATCTGGAGAAACATTTTTGGCCCACACACAAAAAGAAGCTGCCAGGATATTATTATTTTCCGCAAAACCACTTAGAGAGCCTGTTGCTTGGGCGGGCCCCATAGTTATGAATTCAGAAGCCGAGCTTAGGGTTGCTTTTGCAGAGTTGCAAAGAGGAACTTTCATAAAAGACCCCAAATATTAAACGAAAAATGTTATAATATTTATCAAATTATGAAAAAAGAAATAGAAGATCTAAAGCAAGAGCTCGCCAGACTTAAAAAATTAGTCTACAGAGACCATCTAACGGGCCTTTTAAACCGTCGAGGGTTCGAAGAGTCTATAAATATGGCAATTGATCAGTATAATAGTTCAAAAAGTAATCTAACCCCACGCAGGGGTTATATTGTTAATAGCTTAAGTTTAGTATTAATCGACATAGATAAATTCAAAAATCTAAATGACAAATATGGCCATCCAGTAGGCGATGAAGTCCTCAAGCACCTGTCTGCGGCTACTTCCAAAGGCACCCGTAAAAATGACTTAGTCGGTCGATGGGGAGGCGAAGAGATAATTGTAGGTTTAATAGGGGCTGAACTGAAGCCGGCCATGGAGCTTGCTAAAAAAATACAAAAGGACATTATCATGTCTAAGTTCAATCCAGAATATACATTCAGCGCCGGCGTAGCTTCATTAGACAAGGACATAAACTCTTTTAGTAAGTTGTATGAATGCGCAGACTTAGCACTTTATAAAGCCAAAAGATTAGGTCGTAATCGTGTCGAGTTATACTCTAAAGATTAAGTTTCTTTAAGTTTTAAGTCAGATAATTTTTCTATCTTTTTGTCTGGAAGATTTCTGGACAATAGCAATGACCCCAGAGATAGTAACAGTAAGAATACAAGCGCTTGTTTTAATCCGGCCAACTGCGAATCGGTATAATAACCAACAAGCTGCTGAGTTTGTTCAGCTGAGTAGCCCTGCTTACTAACTAGTTCTGTGACCTGGTCAGTGGAGAGTACTGGTATTCCCTTGTTTGCCTGTGCTGCAACCCCCTGTTTTACACCCTCTGGTATTTGAGGATCATTCGATATCTTGGAGGCAAATCCAGTCGATAATGTCATAATTAGAATCGATCCGATTATTGCTGTACCTAGCGAAGAGCCCAAATTCTGCGCTGTGCCTTGCATGCCACCAACTTCGCTAGAGTGTCGTTTGTCTACTGCATTCATATTGATATTGCCGAGCTGCGAAGCCAATAGCCCTAGTCCAGCACCAAGAATGAACATTCCCAGAAACAATGGTTTGCTTTGTAGTTGTGGGTCTATCGTAGAAGCTATAACAGCAACACCAGTAATTAGAGTTATCTGGCCAACTTTGACAATTCGCTTCGGGCTAAAGTGCTCTATCAGCCTAGAACCAAATATAGAAAATAGAATCAATGATATTGATAGGGGAATTATCCTAATGCCAGTTTCTAGCGCATCTAGCCCTATAACCATCTGTAAATATATTGGTAGTACAAAAAATACTGCACCGACTATTAAGTACTGAGAGGCCAACACACCCAAACCACTTCGTAGCTGTGGGATTTTTAGTACAGATGCGTCCAGTAGTGGGTCTTTACCTTTTTCTAGCAGTGATTTTTGATAGCTCAAGAACCAACCAAGCAGTAATATACCGGCAAATATTAGGTATAAGACTATAGATATTCCGAATGGAGCTATTTGGTAACCAAAAACCTCGGGAATTGTCATTGGCTTAACCCAGCCCCATACCTTACTTTGCAGTATTCCAAAAATTAACAAAAGCATTCCACCGGACGAAAGCACTACACTGGGAATGTCTAGTTTGCTCTCGCTTGATTTGTCTGAAGTTGGAACCAGCTTAGAAAAAAGCAAAATGACAACAACAATTACCGTTTCTAGGGCAAATACATAGCGCCAACTAAAGTAGGTAGTCACAAAGCCACCAATCAAGGGTCCAGCCGCAGCTGCAGCCCCAGCGACAGCGCCAATGATTGCAAATGCAGTAACCCTATCTTTTCCTTCGTACTTAGCAGCAACTAGCGCAGCCACGGCAGGAATTACTAGTACTGCTCCAAGACCTTCAACAAACGACCAGCCAAACATCAGGGTTTGAATATTTGGACTAAGTGCAGTTATGAGTGATCCTACGCCATAGATTCCTAAACCGACCAAGAAGGCCCTCTTGCGTCCCCATATATCTCCTATTTTCCCACCAGTTAGCATCAATGCAGCCATAGTCAAAGTAAAGAAAGTAATTGCTGCTTGCATCGCAGCCACAGAGGTAGACAGGTCCTTAACTACAGTAGATATAGATACATTCATAACAGTGCTATCTAGCACCATAATGAATTGTGCTAGTGCTAGCAGTATAATTGCAGACCATTTCTTCATAAAATTATTATAGTGCAATTATACTTATCTAACTACAGGCAACTACTTCACTAATTTTTAATACAGGCGTAATATATTCTTATGTTAAAAGATTCCAAACAAGTCGATATCTACTCCACAAGACGGATAGAGGCTATAACCGATGGTGTTTTTGCGATCGCTATGACTTTACTTGTGCTTGGTCTTAATGTTCCAAAGCTTGTCGGCGATATCAACAACCAAGCATTGTGGTCAGGGCTAAAAGGTATGCTGCCAAACTTTTTGGCTTTTATTATTAGTTTTTCGGTATTAGGAATTATGTGGGGAGTTCACATGCGCCAGTTCGAATCAATAAAACGAGTTGATAAAAAGGTAACGACTCTTAATACTATAAGACTCTTTATAGTCATTTTGATTCCGTTTACAGCAGAGCTTGCAGCAACATATCCAAAGCTGTCATTGGCTCAATTCATTTACCCACTTAATCTGTTTATTTTGGCACTAATCACTTACCTACAGGGCAAGTATGTATCTCAGAGGTCTAATTTTTATGACAACTATGAAGACGATAAAATTAAGACCGGGCAAGCCAGCACACTAGTATTTGTGCTTGTATCGGGAGCTATTTGCGTATTAGTATTGCCCTTTGGTAGCTACGCCTTTTTCGCATACCTACTAATACCGATTCTTATTCCTGTGCTAAAGAAATACCGGAAAAAGTCTTAATCTAGAAGCTGTATATTATTGAGTTATGGAGATGAGTAAACGCAAACAACTCGGGCAGTATTATACTAGTCCAGAAATAGCCGACTTAATGGTCGAACTCATTACACAGCCCAAGATATCTAAAGTTCTAGAGCCAAGCTTTGGCAATGGAGTATTTATAGAATCACTTATTAATAGGGGATTTGACAACATTAACGGTGTAGAGCTGGATCCAAAAAACTTTCAATTAGCTAAAAAATATACTGAAGCTAATCTAATAAATTGTGATTTTTTGTCTACTTCTAAAAAAGATAAATACGATGTCATAATTGGCAATCCACCCTATGTTGCTTGGAAAAATATCGCCCAAGATACGAAGGACCTGATTAACAACATTCCCTTCTGGGAAAAGTACAAAAATGGTCAGTTTGATTTGCTGTATGCATTTATTATTTGGAGTGTTGAAAAGCTCAATACCAACGGTGAGCTAATTTTTATAGTCCCATATAATTGGTTCAATTCAACCTATGCCAAATCTTTACGTAGCTACATGGTAAAACAGGGCTATTTTGATACTATTTGTCACTTTGGAGAGCTCAAGTTATTCAAAGACTGTTATCCTAATAACATTATTTTTAAATTCATTAAGTCAAAGACGAAAAATAAACCAATCAAGGTATTTGAATATAGTCTCAACAAGGCAAGCATTAAGGCCTTACCCTTACTGATAAATAGTGAGCTAAAAAAACTTGAATATGATTTAGACTATTATTTTGATGGAAGTGAATACAAGTCCTATCAAAATGAGCAATTTAAAAACTCTCAGATGTGGTACTTGGCCCCAAGAAAGGATTCAAAGCTCTTAGAAAAAATTGAGTCTTCTTCAATATTTAAATTATCAGATGTTACAAATGTTGCCGTGGGCTACGCCAGCGGATTAAATGAAGCTTTTATTATTACAGGCGAACAATATTCCGATTTAAGCTCGGCCGAAAAACTACTTACCAGAAAATTCATAAAGGCAGAGAACTGCATGGGGTATTACACAAAAGGAAGTAGTAGATATATTTATGCCAATAACATAATCGATGAAGCTGAGCTTCAAAATTACAAAAACTTATACAAAATACTTTTGCCTCATAAATTGGCTTTGACTAAGAGGCACTTGGCTAAAAACAAAAAGTGGTGGCACTGGGCTACCGTACGCAACGAAAAATTATTCGGGGCAAACTCTAGCCAGGGCAAAATATTTGTTCCCGGAATCGATCGTAGTAAATATTCGAGATATTCATATTCAAACAAAGACTACCTGGCCACTAGCGATGTAATTACAATTTTTAAAAAGTCTGACACCAAAGAGGCTAATTTATATATATTAGCCTGGCTTAATAGCAGCTTCATAAATAGCTGGTACAGAACTAAGGGCATGAGAACAGGAGAAAGAATCAAATATACTCAGTCATATGTGGCCCAGATCCCGTTTCTAGCAATAGACTGGAGCAAAACCGAGCATTCCAATATTCATAATGAAATAGTCAAACTAACTAGTCAGCTTCTTAATGGCAAAAAGCAGAAAAATATTATTAGCAGAAAAATTGATAATCTTTACTCGATGCTGCTTGAAGATAGCTAGCAGGCCCATTCAGTATTATAATAGGCGCATGAAACCGTACGCAGTATTTGATTTAGACGGCACACTTATTCGTTGGCAGTTATTTCATGTAATTGTAGATAGGCTAGGCAAGACCGGCAGAATAGACAAAAATACCTACCAGAATATATTAGACTCACGCATGGCCTGGAAAAGACGCGAACAGTCCGATGGATTCGATATATACCAAACAAAGCTTATTGATGCCTATAATTCGGTAGTTACAAATCTTTCTCAAAACGAGCTAGAGGAATTAGCCAACAGGGCATTTGACGAGCACAAAGACCAGAGCTACGTCTTTACGCGTAACTTAATGAAAGATCTCAAAACCAAAGGATATATGGTTTTTGCAATATCTGGTTCATTTACAGAGGTCGTGCAGCTCATAGCCAAGCACTACGGATTTGATGACTCGGCCGGCACAATGCATGCTAAAAAAAGTGGCAAGTTCACTGGTGAAATCGATGTGGTCCAATATGAGCGCAAAGTCGATATGCTCGAAGATCTCAAGAAAAAATATGATCTTACAGACAAGGATAGCTATGCAGTTGGTGATTCAATGGGCGACTACGCAATATTAAGGCACGTACAAAACCCAATCGTATTTAACCCAGCCCGTGAATTATTTGAAAAAGCCAAAGAGCATGGCTGGAAAATTGTAGTTGAACGCAAGAACGTTATTTATGAGCTAAGCAAAACAGGCCCCAGCTATAATTTAAATTAATTTTTAACAGAAAAAATGCCAGCCAAGTTTGAATTAGAAAACACTTCTGGAGTTTTATTGAATTGTACATAGTAAAACAGGGCCGTTTTAACGTATACAGAAAGTACTGAAAAGAACAAAGAAACTGAGGCTAAAATAAGGATAAATATTATGCCCACAGCAATTAGAATTGTTAGGGATGCGCCAGAAGACAAAATAATAAAACCAATTGGAGCAAATATCATTAATAAAACTAAGATCACTATAGTCTGAATAAAGCCGACACCAAAATTGGCAATCAAGCTTTCGCCCCAATTCTTTTTAAGTACATTTATGCTGTACTTTATAGAATTAACCGGACCGACCGATTCTTTGCTTTGCATAATTATTGGTATTGAAAAATAAGTCATAATATTCCAGGCGGTATTGGCTAATTTGGCAATAGACTTGGCGCCTACATTGTTTGACCCTTCTGAAGCCTTGGAGGCCGCAAAACGCACTGCGAATGTTACTACAGAAAACATTGACAAAGGAACAAACTTTTTTAGAGCTGAGCTAGTGCAGGTGCCTAGCGTGGGGTTCTTTCCACTAAACCGATCAAATGCGGCCGAACAGACAGCTCCCTCCACTAATGAAGACATAGTCGTAATAATTATTCCAAATATAATAAAAACCGCCCAACCTATAGGTGTAGTATTAGATTCATATGTTCCCGAAGCTGAAGCATTGTAAAGCACACTTCTAAATGGAGATGCAAAAAATAAGTACCATAATAAAGCTGCGGCCAACAGTATAGCTATTTGCTCAATAACTACCAAAACTACAACTTCCTTATCCTTATTTACTCCAGAAGCAGAGGCCTTAACAAGCTGCCATGAGCGTGAAAATTTGCCCTTTTTATGGCCTTCTGTCTGTTGAATAGGTTGGCTTTGCTGTTGAGTCTGCGGCTGCTGTTCGCGAAGAGGCTGTTGGCTGTTTTGTGGCTTCTGATTATTTTGAGGGTCCATTTTACTTTCCTTATTTAATTAAATTATATATTAGCTTAGTTATAATTAAAAATTCTTATCTGTTAATTAAGTGAGGTATAATATACCAATGACAAAAACCATGGTTTTATCAAAGTCCGAATACATGATGTACCTTAAACATCCGGCTTATTTGTGGATTAAAAAACACGACAAGTATAAGATCCCTCCCATAAGCGATGATTTGCAAGCGATGTTTGATGCTGGTAACGAATTCGAAAAATACGCCGAGGCTCTCTTTCCAGATGGCGTAAGAATCGGATTTAATGACTACGGCGAGTATCTGAGCCTTCCATCACGCACAGATCAAGCACTAAAAGAGGGCGCCAAAACAATCTTCCAGGGACGGTTTGAGCACAACCAGACTACGTTTATTTGCGACGTTTTAAGGGTCGTTGGAGATATGGAAGTTGATCTTTACGAAATCAAGTCCAGCACCAAAGCCAAACTAGAACACATACTAGACTTAGCCTTCCAGACCACCGTGCTTGAGGATTGTGGCTACAGGGTTCGTGATATTTATGTAGTTCATGTTAATAACACCTACGAAAGAATGGGAGAGGTTGATAACAAACAAATTACGACCACCACGAATGTCACTGAAGATGTTAAAAAGGAACTTAGTCGAACTAAGCGCAACATTGCAGATGCAATCAAAGTCATGGAGCAGCCAGAAATGCCCGACCCATCTCCAGCTCGAACCAAGCTAAATAGCCTCAAAGAATGGCTAGATGTTTATAAAAACATCGTTACGGTTGAAGAGGGCAGTATTTATGAACTCTGCAGACTAAATGCCGACACCATCAGGTTGCTAGAAGAAGAAGGCGTAACTAAGCTTAAAGACATCCCACTAAGCCTAATAGATAACGAAAAGCAGCGTTGGCAGCTCGAAGCCCTAGAAAAGGGCGAGCCAATCATAGATAAAGAAAAGATTAAAAAGTTTTTGAGTAAGCTCGAGTACCCTCTGTATTTCTTCGACTACGAAACACTTAGTAGCTGTGTTCCTTATTTTGATGGTACTAAGCCATACCAACAGATACCATTCCAGTATTCATTGCATGTTATCGATTCGCCAGGCGGAGAACTAAAACATATGGGCTACTTGCAGGCCGACAGCACCAATCCTGCAGAGCCACTAAGCAAAACACTTAAAGAACAAATCGGCGAAAAGGGCAGTGTTATTGCCTGGAATATGAGCTTTGAGAAAAAGTGCAACACCGCACTTGGCAATATGGTCCCTGAATATAAAGAGTTCTATAAAGATATTAATGCCCGTATGGCAGACTTGATGATACCATTCAGCAAAGGTTATTATATCGATTACAATTTTGGCGGCAGTGCCAGTATAAAAAGCGTCCTACCTGTATTGGTGCCAGAGCTTAGCTATAAAGAGCTAGGCATTCAAGAAGGTGGCAATGCTCAGCGCAGCTGGATGGATGCAGTACTATATCAAAAGCGCTCCGATAAAGATCAGGTACTCAAGGATCTTGATGAATACTGCAAGCTAGACACCTTTGCGATGGTAGAAATATTTAATTTATTAACTAGAGTAGTCGCTGGTGAGGGCGGAAGTGTCGCTCAGCCCGAGCAGCTAGGCTTGGGCATATAAAAACCACTTCATTACGAAGTGGTCTATTTTTTACCATACGTTTCTTCGATATACTTTCTACCTTTTCTAATAAGATGGTCAGAGATAACGTAGTAAACGCAATAGATAAAGACTGCGATAGGAACAAACGAAAGTGCTGATATTTTGACTAGAGTCAAAATCGATAAGCATAGACTCAATCCTAACCAAAACAATAGCCAGCCGCTGTTGAGTCCTTTTGAGTTCGGCATCATTTCCCCTCTGAATCGTCTTCTAGCCTGCATTTACTAAGCACAAGGGCATCAACTACATACAATTCGAATTCAACGTAATGACCTCTCAGGAAATCATTCATGTAGTTCTCATAGTCAAAATGATGAGAAACATTTACAGCAAATTCCTTGCTATGTTTAGGAACTATTATTGCAACCAAATCAAATCCCGGAAGAACTTTAGGAACATATTTTGGCGGGTTCGGGACGTACCGGCCAAGCGATTCTACCAAGTTTGGCTTGTACATCTGAGGTCCTTTTATAGGTACGATGTGGCAATATTATCCCACTTTTTGTGGTATTTTTCAATTATAGCTAGTTATACTGGACTTTATATATAAGGTTTTGCTTATCATCACTAATATACATATTTCCTGCTGGATCAAAGCCAACTCCAACGGGCCGGCCCCATGCGCCACTACCGTCTAGCCAGCCAGTAATAAAATTATATTCCTTCATGGGGCTAGATTTGGTATCGACCCATATAACTTTATAACCCGTTGGGACGGTTCGGTTCCAAGAACCGTGCATAGCCCCAAAAAATCCGTTTTCAAATACACTTGGCCAAGTCTGTTTGGCGGCCTCATTTTCGAATGTTATTCCAAGTGGAGCATAGTGAGCCTGTAATCCAAGCGCTGGCGCAGTAGTTTGGGCTTTACAATACTCAGCCTTATCTTTGTATTCCGGGTTATTGATTTTATCTCCATAACAATATGGCCAGCCATAATTCTTTCCTTGCTCGATAATATTTACTTCTTCTGGTGGAATATCATCACCGATTTGGTCTCGGCCCATATCCAATCCCCACAGTTTGCCATCGTTAAACGCAAAGCCCACTGTGTTACGAAGCCCGCTAGCATATATTTCACCGCCGGTTCCGTCGAGGTTATAGCGCATTATTGTGGCTCTGCGGCTATCTGTTTCATTACATACATTACAGGATGAGCCAATAGATACATACATTTTATTATCGGGCCCAATTACGACTGTACGAGTAGTGTGGCCGCCGCCTGTGAGCTTATTGCCGCTCGGCAAGTTGTCTACCAGCACTTGCTTAGTAGTGTAAGTACCATCAGCTTTAATACCCCGATATACGCTTACTCGGTTCTGTTCGCCAAGGTACAAATCGCCATTGTAGTAGTAAACCGAGTGCGGTGTATTAAGCTTACCCTCGATTACCACTGGTGCACCTGCTGTGCCATTATTATTTGGTAGCGCATAAATACTATCGCCAGTGTTACTACCGACAAACATCGTGCCATCGGGTGCGAAGGTAAAGAAGCGTGCACCCTTGATGTTTGTGGCATAAATACTTATTTTAAAGCCCTCTGGGGCATATAACGTTTTGCCACCAACAGTTTGAGCCACCAAATTAAACGGCGCTTCAAGCTTATTTTGATTATTAATGCTTACTTGCTGCGGTGTTAGCTTGCCACTTAAAAAGGCCGTGTTGCTATACACCCAGTAGATCATATAGCTTATTGCGGAGAGAAGAATAAGTGCTACCACAATTACAGCAATATATCTTTTACTTCGGTTTTTAGTTTTATTAGTAGCCATAAGTTTATTATACAGCAAAGCACCAAGCGCGTTGATAATAGCCAAGATTTAGAATAATATTACATTATGAATATGCTTAAAAAATCACTAAAATACATAATAGCATTTTCTCTATCTATGATAGCATCCGCAATGCTGGCATTTGATAAAGCAACCACTCTCGAGCTTCGAGCAGGATCTGGTGGACCATGTGGAGGCCCCGGCTGCGCGACTGGTGGTCCATGTAACCTCGAATTGTGCGTACAAAGGCCGATAGATAGCTACACGTTTAATTTAGGTCGATTCATTTTATTATCAATTACGATATTTATAGTAGTTACAATAATAATGCAGATAGTGATCAAGCTGCGAGCTAGAAAATAACGGGTTTATCGAAAGGGCAGTTACGGTTAAAATTACTTACTAAAGTACAATCTGAAGCGATGAACCCATTAAACACATTCAACAAATTTACGCCCAAGCTTATCCCTAAAAGCAAACTTTATAATGCCGATTTAAACAGTGCTATAGCACATGCAAAATACGTATTTGCTGGCGAAATTCACGGTGCCAAAGAAAACTGCGATGTCATGTACTCGCTCATAAAGCACTACAATATGAAATATCTCGCCTTGGAATTAGATATTCAGCTAAAGCCATTTGTAGATAGCTGCATTGGCGGCAAACCTGACTTCGATTTAATAGATGCAACTTATTTTGTAGCTGGCGTGCTGTCGGTTGAAATGGCCAAGACAATTTACATGCTAAGCAAAGAAAAGTTAATAAATAATATACTTTATTTTAGTAACGGCGAAGAAGCTGATGTAGCAAAGGAAATTTTAAAAATAAAAGCAGAGGGGCCAGTCCTGTGCCTTCGCGGCAACTGGCACACCTTGCCGTATGTATTCGCAGAAGATGGG
>Ga0214921_10007971_pt1 | contig 13912 bp, 17 predicted proteins | sample LL1505_MetaG_FD_177992 | JGI IMG/M metagenome (GOLD analysis project Ga0214921, IMG submission 177992) | Freshwater microbial communities from Lake Lanier, Atlanta, Georgia, United States - LL-1505 | ecosystem: Environmental > Aquatic > Freshwater > Lake | place: USA: Georgia | collected... | reverse complement strand
GATCAGCGTTCAATATTGGAAAAATTCTTCCGGTTGCTCAACGTATTACGTGATGGCGCGCTTGCCATTGGGTTTGCCAGCGTTCTCACAGCTGCACTTCTCATCAGCAACACTCTTCGAATTGCTGCCTTCAATCGTCGCAGAGAAACAAATGTGATGAAACTTGTAGGCGCCAGCTCATTCTCAATTCAGCTCCCATTTATCCTGGAAGGCGTCTTCTCCGCCATACTCGGGTGGGGGTTCTCGGTGGGTCTTCTCTCTGGTTTGAAAATAGTTATTGATGATCGAATTGCGCCATTACTTACATTTACTAATTTCTTCACATGGAATGACGTTTGGGTCTCCTCGGCCTACTTGCTCGGGACCGGACTCATCGTCTCTGCACTCGCCTCGATACTCACTTTGCGTAAGTACCTCAAGGTTTAAATCGCGCGTATTTCTCAAGACGGAATAAGACTTCGCCTGCGCGCCGTTGAGGTATCTGTAGGTTTCACCCTATTCCGAGGCATTTGAGCGCGAACGATGGAGTCAGTTACCTTTATCCACTCATGAGGTTCGGTCACAACGGTCGAACAGATAGCCAACGAGGTTCCCCACGTGCCAGAAAAGACTCCGCGCAAACGGAAAATTGGCTCGGCCAGAAAGAGCGCTCCTCGGAAAAAATCGAGCGACAAATCGGTCGCTGACTTCTCGTTTGAAAAAGATATAAGGACTAACTCCAAATCAGTCTCTAATGCACCAATCTCTAATGCACCAATCTCTAACGCACCAGTCTCTACATCGCCGATATCGAATACCAACACTTCGAACGAAACTTCACGAAACCCAGATTTACTCCGTCGCATCGTTATTGTGGCAATTTCGGGCTCTCTACTCTTCGGCGCAGGGGTTCAGATCGGAAGCCAGAGAGGTAACTCTACCGTTGATCAAGCAATCGAGACGATCATCGATTCTGGAGCGAAGGATTTAGATCGAGCGGTTCTCGAACGCGCTGCCATCGAAGGCGCGCTGAAAGCCTCTGGCGATGAATGGGCTAACTATTTCCCTAAGAGCGCTCTCGACGTTCTTGAAGAACAGAGTTCGAATGTCTTCACGGGAGTAGGAATTTGGCTGAACAAAACTCGTGGTGGACAAATTCAAATCTCCTCGATTCAGGAAAATTCTCCTGCGGCAACATCAGGGCTGAGCGTGGGGGATCAAATCCTGGAAGTAAATGGAACCGATGTGCGCGGCGCATCATTAACCTCGGTCATCGCCATTATTCGTGGTGACATCGGAAAGAGAATTGAGCTTCTCGTTTCACGTAATGAGAAGAGAATTTTGGCTTCACTTTCCACTGAAAAAGTTGCGTTGAGTACAGTCGAAGCAAGTCAAGTTGGCACCAACGTCGCACTTGTACAAGTTGCATCTTTTAGCAGAGGCACCGCTGATGAAGTGCAGAAATCTCTCTCACAACTTAAATATAGTTCTGGAATTATCTTGGATTTGCGCAACAATCCGGGCGGATTACTCGAAGAAGCGCTCCGAGTATCACAGCTCTTTATTGGCAATGGCGTGATTGTTTCTTATCAAGTTAATGGTGCGGAAAAGCTCTTCAAAGCTGTTAACCCTAATCCCGTCTCGGTCCCGGTTGTTGTGATGATCAACAGGAATACTGCAAGCTCTGCAGAGATTGTTGCTAGTGCATTTCAGGATCGAAATCGGGGGGTAATCATCGGCGAACGAAGTTATGGAAAAGGTTCTGTACAAGAGTTCGTGACACTTGAAGATGGCTCTAAATTGGAGCTGACGGTGGCACGTTATGTGACTCCATCGGGCAAGATCATTGATGAAGTTGGCGTGAGTCCAGACCTTGAAGTTTCATCGCGGGAAATCAATATCAAGGCGCTGCAGATTCTTGGTGGACTTGCTTCATTGAGTACCAAGAAATAGCAGTTAACGCAGCTTAAGGGCATTGCCCGATACCCTTTACTCATGGTCAAGGAGTTAGGTAAGAAACTTATCGCCCAGAATAAGAAGGGGCGACATGACTACTTCATTGACGAGGTATTTGAAGCAGGACTAGTACTAATGGGCACGGAAGTGAAGTCGCTTCGTGCTGGGCGCGCGACGTTAACTGATGGATATGCCGTTGTTGAAGATGGCGAGTTATGGTTGAGCGGCGTTCATATCCCTGAATACAACGAAGGTTCATGGACTAATCATGAGCCGCGAAGAAAGAGAAAGCTACTCATGAGCAAGCGGGAGATTTCAAAGTTGATTGGAACCCTTAAAGAAGGTGGCATGACTTTGATCCCATTGTCTCTCTATTTCAAGGATGGAAAAGCAAAAGTAGAAATGGGCTTGGCTCGCGGAAAGAAAGCACACGATAAGCGCGCAACGCTGATGGAAAAACAAGCGAGCCGTGAAGTCGACCGCGAGTTAGCGCGCCGCACTTCGGGAAAGAGCGGAAGAAGCCCTAGCAAATTTGAGGATTAAGGTAAAACCGCAACTAAATTGAGTATCCGTGAAAACCGCAAAAGATTAGAAAATTGAGGTAAATCCTCAACAAAAATGAGGATGTGAAGCCCTCGATGAACCTTTGCGTAGATGCATTCAAGCGGGGAATAACCGCATTTCTTCTGCTGTTACTTCTGACGTACAATTCACTTTCAGCTTCCAATCCACGCTCACGCGGGGGTGAACGGTCTCGACTTCGATTGTTGAGCCAGGGGAAGCGGGCCGAGGAAGCCGGGATGATCTCGTTAACCACACAAACCCGTGCAACCAATTAGACGCAGATAAAACTTCGTCTGATTACCGTCTCGCTGCCTAAGCGAACTAGGTAATCCGTTGGCCTGAGAGCGCTCTCGTCTCAGGGTCCAGCGTCGATAGAGGGCTTACTGACCGATAGCGTTGTGACTGTCGGTAGGGACATCTAACACAACTGAGTTCGTCGGTTACTTGTGTGCGAGAGAACCGGGACTGAGAAAACGATGAGCACACTACGCCCGTAGAAGCCCTGTATCAGTGTCGAAGGACCCGGGTTCGATTCCCGGCACCTCCACCATGTGCACATAAAAGTATGCACATAAAAGTGTGCACACAACCATGTGCATGCCGCCGTATGTACACGACCATGTGCACACCTCCGTATGTACGCAACGCAGTGATTACCAGTTCTTTCAATCAAGCAAATGCATTCTGCAAAGCGAACTGAACTTTGTTAGATGAAACTCCGAGGAAAATTACTGAAATCGCCGTAGTCGCATGATTGCTAGAAAAGAAGTCACAACTCCGATCAAGCCAATAATCGTTCCACCACGGCTGACACCTTGAATCAGTAGGAATGCACCGCTTGCAGTTGCAAAGACTGTTAGTACTTTAATCACAAATCTTCTTTTCTGAGAAATAGAATCAGATTTCCAAAAAGTGAGCGCAAGAGCTAGCGGGCCACCGTACATCGCGGGCGAAACGATGATTGCGACCAAAAGTGCGAGTGATTCCATGGTTCATAGTAGAACTGAGTTCTAGGCACTTTCATGAATTGGGCGAGAAGGAACAAATATTTCTTTTCCAGCGGGCGATGTCCACGTGCAAGAACCGTCCTCATGACTCATTAACTTCCAGCCATTATGGGTTTTCATCCGATGATGACGTCGACATAAGAGACCAAGATTTGTGGGGGAGGTGGGGCCGCCTTCTTCCCATGGAATTGCATGATCGATATCGCTTATTCTTGATGGTTGACTGCAACCTGGAAATCGACATATCCGATCTCGCGCAGTTAAGAAATCAACGAGTGGCTGGGGCGGAACATATGTTTCTCGACCATAATCCAGAAGATTTCCGGTTAGCGGATCAGTGATGAATCGTCTCCATTTTGCATCAGCCGAAAGAGTTCTAGCGACCGATGCGGGAATCGGGCCATAACCGGCTAGTTCGGCAGGATTGTCTGCCATGCCTAAAGCTGTCGGTAGGTCCATTGTGATGTTAATGGTGACGGGACGTCGATGAGGTTGGTGTTCGTCTGAAATCCGAGCAAGGATGTCTCCGCAAATTGCTGCAAGCGCATCAGCGCGCTTCATTTCGATAGAGCGGGAATCAGCAAGCGAACTCTGAGTTTCGACCAACGTGTTGATAGCCAACATGACAGTTTGGGCATCTTCTGCAGGCAATAAAGCGATGACCGTAGCCATTCCATCGCTCTCGGGATACATGTGAACACTTCTTGTATCGCGAGCAATTGCAACGCTCTCCTCAAAAGTTTCTGGTGAAATCTGAGCAATGAGAGTTCGAATCTTCCGACCAACTTGAGCGGGAGTATGAAACTCTGCGTGCGCCAGGGCTCTATTCTCGATATGGATCAGATCTTCAGTTGAGATACCGCGCTTTATTGCTTCGGAAGTTTCGCGGGCAATCAAAGTGGCATGACTTGGCGAGATATCGCCGACTGCGAGAGCTTGGCACGTTGCAGGTAAATGGTTTGTGAGAACCCGAGCGGTATCGATCCGTGATTGAGCAGTGTTGGCGGAGAGACGGAGCGCGGTCGCAACGTCTTCACGCTCGGCTTCATCGACCCCTTCCCAAAGATTTTCACTCTGCGAAGGTTCCGAACCGGCGATGGCAAGAGTTGCATTTTGAATGAGCGACGTGAGCCATGAGTGCTGGCGCTCGAGTGCAGCCAGATAATCAATGCGACCGGCAGATGTGAGTTTCTCTGGATTTATACCAATGAGATGGCCCAAAGCTTCATATCCTCCGGGTTGGTGCAGAAGTTCGATGACCTGCTCTTCAGGTCTCTTATCCAGAGAAACTCGCATGGGGCAATCTTCATGTGAGGGACTGACAAATCTTGGAGTAATTCACAACAAATATTTGAAGTTGGAGCAACTAGAAGAAAAGTCGGGATACAGAGTGTGCAACAAATAAATCCCGAGCGAAGTTCTACAGAGCTTTGAGCGCGCCCACAACTTTCGTTAGTGACGCCTTCGCATCACCAAAGAGCAGAGTGGTCTTGGAATCAAAGAGCAATTCATTTTCAATTCCAGCAAAACCCGGACGCATTGACCGCTTCAAAAAGATGACATTGCCAGCCTGCGCAACATCAAGAATCGGCATGCCATAAATGGGGCAACCCGGCGTTGTTTTCGCTGCAGGATTCACAACATCGTTAGCGCCAATAATGAGAGCGACATCAGTCTGCGGGAATGTGGGGTTTACTTCCTCCATCTCCGACAACTGCTCGTAAGGAACGTTGGCTTCGGCGAGCAAGACATTCATGTGCCCTGGCATGCGACCTGCTACAGGATGAATTCCGTACGCAATATCAATTCCTTTTGCCGTCAAAAGGTCAGCCAATTCACGCACTGTGTGCTGTGCCTGAGCAACAGCCAAACCAAATCCAGGAACAATCACAACTCGTCGCGCGTAGTTCAACAAGATTGCGACATCATCAGGCGTTCCAGATTTCACCGGCCTTGTTTCAGTCGCTCCTGCCGCATCCTGTGGCTTTGCAGTAAAGGCGCCAAAAAGTGTGCCGAATAAAGAACGTCCCATCGCTTCTGCCATCAATCGCGTCAAAATCGTTCCGGAAGCGCCAACCAAAGTTCCGGCGATGATCAACAAGGTCGCATCGAGAACATATCCGCCAGCCGCCACCGTTAGACCAGTAAATGCATTTAATAATGAGATAACGATCGGCACATCAGCTCCACCGACCGGCAAAACGAAGAGGACGCCAAATAACAATGAAAGCCCGGCTAAAACCAACAGGGGAGTAGTGCCGAGTGAATTAACGACCCATACTGCGCTAGCGAGCGTTCCACCTAGCGTTGCGGCGATGACAAATCGTCCGCCCGGGAAAACAACTGGTCGAGTTGTCATCAACTCCTGCAATTTCAAGAAGGTAATGATTGATCCAGAGAAAGATGTACATCCGACGAGTACGGTAAAGACGGTCGCAATCACTTCTGCAGTTGTTGCGGTATCGCCCAATTTCAAGTATTCGACAATGGCAACCAACGCCGCAGCGCCGCCTCCAACGCCATTAAATAGCGCAACAAGTTGGGGCATCGCAGTCATCTGAACTCTGCGTGCAGCTGGTACGCCAACAAAGACGCCAAATGCAATCGCCCCAAGAATCCAACCAAGATTGTTAAGCGGCAAAGCGCCTTCTTTTCCGGCGTAGAAAAAGACCGCAACAGTGGCAACTGTTGCACCCAGCGCACCTAAAAGATTTCCGCGACGCGCAGTTCGTGGATGCGATAAACCTTTGAGGGCGAGAATAAACATAACGCCAGCGCTCAGGCCAATCAGGTCATAAATCGTACGGTTCATTTCTTCTCACCTGCCGATTTATCTTGAGCGCCGTTTTTCCCGGACGCTGCCTTACCTTTGAACATCTCGAGCATGCGATCAGTTACTACGAATCCTCCGACCATATTGATGGTCGCAAGAACAATTGCCGCGACTGATAGCCCTAATTCCAAGTTCGTTTCGCTGTGGTCCGCAACGATAATTGCACCCACCAAAATCACGCCATGAATCGCATTAGCGCCACTCATCAACGGCGTGTGAAGAGTAGATGAAACTTTTGATACGACTTCAAAACCTACGAAAACCGCGAGAACAAAGATCGAAATGATTGCAATCGCATCCATGCTTATGCACCTTTCCGTTTTGCGCCATCATGAGTAAGAGCAGCTGCGTCAATAATCTCATCGGAGAAATCCGGAGTCACGACACCTTCTTTCGTCATCAACAAGAGCAAATTAACGACGTTGCGCGAATACAAATAAGAAGCATGGAAAGGAAGTTGGCTCGGGACATCCTTACCGCCCCAAATCTTGATTCCACCCGCAACGTTCACAATCTCACCAGGCTTTGAACCTTCGACGTTTCCACCACTTTCCGCCGCTAGGTCGACAATGACTGAGCCTTCCGCCATCGATGAATACATCTCTTTCGTCACAAGTCTCGGCGCTGGTCTTCCGGGAACTGCTGCGGTCGTGATTAAGACATGAGACTTAGTTATGTATGGAGTCAACAACTCACGTTGTTTGGCGGCGCGTTCTTCTGTCATCTCGCGCGCATAACCACCAGCGCCTTCTAGCGCCTCCAATTCCAATTCGATGAATGTCGCACCCATAGAGCGGACTTCATCTGCCGAGGAGGGACGAACATCGTATGCAGAAACAACGGCGCCGAGTCGACGTGCGGTTGCAATCGCTTGAAGCCCAGCAACTCCTGCGCCTAACACCAGAACATTTGCTGGCGTAACAGTGCCAGCGGCGGTCATCAATAGTGGGAAGAAACGAGGAGAAAGTTCAGCGCCAACGAGCGCTGCTTTATACCCAGCGCATAGCGCTTGGGAAGTAAGTGCATCCATTGATTGAGCGCGAGAGATTCGCGGAACCGCTTCGAGCGAAATGGCTGTGGCGCCAGCTTGTGCGAGCGCATCAATGGAATCGGCTGCATTGCTGGAGGAGAGGAAAGAAATTGTTATTCCGCCACGTTTAACTTTCGCTGCTTGTGCGGTTGTGAGTGGTTGGACGGAGAGAATGACATCGGCGCTACTTAATTCTTTATCAAGATCGGTGGCGCCAAATACTGATGCGCCCGCAGCAACATAGGCATCATCGTTTGCGCCAGCATGAACGCCAGCTCCCGTTTGGATTGCGACAGTAAGACCTGCGCGAGTGAGTTTGGAGATGATGTCGGGCAATAGCGCGACGCGCTTTTCTCCGTTTTTTGTCTCGGCTGGGACGATTACACGCACGACACGAGCCTATCCCTCACGTTTATGACTGGCTACTTAATCCCAAAAATTAATCGAGTTTTTACCGGAAGATGCCCTTAATACCCTTTGATTTCACCGCGAACTAAGTGATAAATGATGGCTTGGATTGTGGTGCGGCGATGAAATGCTTCACGCCAAATGACTGAGCGCGCTCCGTCGATCACAGAAGCCGCAACCTCTTCGCCTCGATGCGCAGGCAGGCAATGCATGAAGATGGAATCAGTAGAAGTCATTCCCATTAATTCTTCCGTGACCGCAAAAGACTTGAGTGCTTTTTCTTTCTCGCGACGCTCCTCTTCTGGATCGCCCATCGACATCCAAACATCGGTATAAAGAACTGATGCATCTTTTGCGGCTACATGTGGGTCATGAATGACTTCAACTTTTCCACCATTCTTTGCGGCAATCGCTGATGCTCGTGCAACAACATCGGAATCTGGTGCCCATTTTCCTTCCGGAGTCGATGCCACGACATGTGCTCCCATCGTCGCGCCCATCATCAGCCAAGCTGTTGTTACGTTATTTCCATCTCCAAGATAAACAAATTTACGTCCCGAAATATCAGCGCCGAATTTCTCACGAATCGTGAGCCAATCAGCAAGCACTTGGGTTGGATGGTCGTAATCAGTCAGGCCGTTAATGACAGGTATTGAGGCGTTGGCACCTAGTTCATCAACATCGGATTGGGCGAAAGTACGAATCAAGAGAGCGTTGCAAAACTGACTTATGACGCGAGCAGTATCAGCAATGGTTTCACCACGACCAATTTGGAGATCTTCGCCGCGGAGGAAAATTGGTGTGCCACCCAGATGAGCAACGGCGGTTTCTGAGGCAAGACGGGTACGTGTTGAAGGCTTGGACATGTAGATCGCTACGGTTTTGTGTGCCAGAGCGGCTGAGGCTTTGGTGGGTTCTGTGGCGAACTCAGCCGCGGTTGAGAGAAGAAGTTCAACATCAGCGCGAGAGAGATCCTCGGTGCGCAATAGATCCTTCATCGGCATATCTTACGACCCGACTTGTAGCCCGTGCTCGCGCCAAAGGTGCGCCTATTATTACCGCATGAAATTCGGGCGACGATCGACGATTGAAGAGTCTGATCTCATTATCGAGACGCGCCCCGAGACCGAGGATCTCGAACCTGGCGATCACGAACGCTTCGCCCATTACGTGCGCAAAGAGAAAATCGTTGAATCTGCAGTATCCGGTACTCCCGTGACTGCGCTCTGCGGAAAGAAATGGATACCGTCACGTGATCCTAATAAGTTCCCAATCTGTCCTACTTGTAAAGAGATTCACGCTGGACTTCGCAAAGGTCCTGACGATGACTCCGACTCTTAAATAAGGACCGCATTCGCTCATGGCGCTCGGAACAGCAATTGAATCTGAGGTCGAACTCGATCTACGTGCAGATAGACCGTGGGTCTGCGTAGTGTGGGATGACCCCGTCAATCTGATGTCTTATGTAACGCATGTCTTCATGGTCCTCTTCGGCTATTCGAAAGAGAAAGCGACTGAGTTGATGTTGAAAGTCCATAACGAAGGTAGAGCCACTGTGACATCAGGAACTCGCGAAGAGATGGAGCGAGATGTCCAACGTTTACATGAATATGGACTCTGGGCCACAGTCCAGAAAGATGATGAGTTCTAGGGCAATGTCCACTTTCAAGCGTTCAGAGGACGGGTCCATATCTATCACCTTCACTTCGCAGGAAGCACATGTCCTTATTAATCTGACTGAACAGTTGGTTGAGTTACTTGCAGAAGGTGATGGGCAATCGCATCAAGTCGATCCGCTCCTGCATCTGGTTGGAATCTCCAATGCTGACTCGCTTCCCGAAGATCCAGTGTTGAGGCGATTACTTCCCAACGCATATGCGGATGAGAAATCCGCGGGAGAATTCCGCCGCTATACCGAACATGGACTTCGCGAGAAGAAGAAGGCCCATGCGCTCACGATCTACGAAGCGCTACTGCCGCAAGATGAAGAGTGGACCGGAGATACGCCATTAGATAAAGGCTTTCTGACTCTCACTTTCCCGAGCGATGAATCGCTGGAATGGTTAGGCGGACTTAACGATCTAAGGTTGGCGCTCGCCGTTCGACTTGGAATTGGAACAGAGCAAGATCGAGTGAAAAACGCCAAGAATGACGAAGACGTAATAACAACGAGCGAATCACTTCATAAGAAGTATGAGTTGATGGTTGATTCAGATCCCATGAAAGCTGTGTATTCGGTGTACTCATGGATTGGCTGGCTTCAGCAATCGCTGCTTGATGCGCTCACAAACTAAAAATCAAACGGGGCCCGGTTTCCCGAGCCCCGCCTGTATAACTTTTACTACTAAGTCGATCGACGTATTAGTGATCGTCCTTCATGCCTTCGGCAATGGACTTCATACGTGCGATCTTGAGGATGGTTAGACCCCATACGCACTTCGCAACCACGTCAGCGATGGTGTAACCAACTTGACGTCCGACGAAGGAGCTAGCGCTTGCCGCACCTTCTGCATCGATGATTGGAAGGAGGTAGGAGATTGGATAGACGCCCCATGAAGCGATGAGGAGGAGACGGAGGCGACCAACAGTGGCTGCAACTCCCTCAGGCTGACGATCGAGCGACTTGCCTAGTTCTACGAAGAGAACATAGAGAATGTAAAGGAATGGGATCGTTGAAAGAACGCCCCACATAATCTTGGTGCCCTGGTCAGCTGAAGTTTCTCCTGGGTAACCAAGCGCGATCATCGCTGCTGATGCAGGAACAAGGCGTGTGATCAAGGACTTCGAAGCTTCCTTAGCGAGAGCAAGTACCGCAATTACTTCAACGAGAAGTAGTGGCACTGTAAGAATCCAGTCGACATAACGATATGCCTCGTTAAATGCCATTGAACTGGTGTTTACATCATGCGCAACATTGAAAGTTCCTTCTGCTGTTGCGTGCTTGAATGAATCGAAAATTCGCAGGTAGTGATAACCGGCGATAAATGTCACCATCGACGAAAGTACGAGCGCATTGCGGTACTTAGGAAGAACGCGATTCTGTGACACGAGAGTGTAAACAGTGGTTGCAAGCATCGAGACAAGTCCGAATGAAAGGATGTTGAATACGATGCTCCACTGAGTAGCTGTTAACTGAATCAAATTAGCCTCCGTGGGCGAATAAGTTTGCTCGACTCAAATAGGGCCGAGCGATCGCCTCTGTCCGTGGGCCCATATGAAGCCTCGGCCGAGCGCGACTAGGTAAAAGGGTCCTACTTACTCGTGAGTTGTTCAAGCCATAATCACGGTATTTCTTAAGAAATGTTATAAACATTCACTTCTTACTGGGGCAAAACGGACATCCCGTAGACTTCGGAGCATGTCGAGCAACGCTCCAATCGGGATTTTCGATTCGGGCCTTGGCGGTCTCACAGTTGCTCGCGCCATCATCGATCAACTTCCTCACGAATCCATCATCTACTTTGGCGATACCGCACGCGGGCCTTACGGACCTCGGCCGCTTGCCGAAGTGCGTTCCTTTGCCTTGGAAATCATGGATTCCCTCGTCGCCGCTGGAGTCAAAGCGATTGTGATCGCATGCAATACCGCTAGCGCTGCGATGCTTCGAGATGCACGTGAGCGCTATGCCATTCCAGTGATTGAAGTAATTCAACCCGCAGTCCGTCGCGCAGTATCGGCGAGCAAGAGCGGAAAAGTCGGCGTCATTGGAACCCAGACCACCATCGATTCCCAGGCCTACAACGATGCTTTTGCGGCCGCGCCTCATCTCTCTCTTACGACCGTGGCCTGTCCTGATTTTGTCAGCTACGTCGAACGCGGTGAAACTTCCGGTTCAGCCGTCACTACTGCCGCAGAGAAGTACTTCGCGCCTTTAAAGAGCGCAGGTATCGACACTTTGGTCTTGGGTTGCACTCACTATCCGCTTCTCACTGGCGTCATCTCCTACGTCATGGGAAATGAAGTAACGCTGGTTTCAAGCGCTGATGAGACGGCAAAAGATCTTTATCGCGTTCTTGTTGAGAAAGATTTACTGCGATCGAGCGCGAGCCCGGCTGAGTATCAATTCATTTCAAGTGGTGACCCCGATACCTTTGCGCACTTGGCCAGACGATTCTTAGGGCCCGAAGTTAACTTCGTGAAGGGAAAAATCTAACGTGAGTGATATCAAGCGGATCGATGGACGAACGGCTCCGCAACTTCGTCCGATCTCCTTCACTCGTCATTGGCTCGACAATGCTGAGGGCTCGGTGCTCGTTTCATTTGGCAAAACCCGCGTTCTCTGCGTTGCCTCATTCACCCCAGGAGTTCCACGGTGGTTGGTTGGAAGCGGAAAAGGTTGGGTGACATCTGAGTATGCGATGTTGCCGCGTTCTACACATACACGTTCCGATCGCGAGAGCGTTAAAGGAAAACTTGGTGGTCGCACTCAAGAAATTTCACGTCTGATTGGTCGTTCATTGCGTTCGGTTGTGGATATGAAAGCGCTTGGCGAGAACACCATTGTGTTGGATTGCGATGTTCTTCAGGCTGATGGAGGTACTCGCACCGCTGCTATCACTGGCGCATATGTCGCATTGAGTGATGCGATTTCCTGGGCCATGAAACAGGGCCATATTTCTGGCGCGTCTCCGCTTCGCGATTCCGTCGCCGCCGTAAGCGTTGGAATCATTAATGGTACGCCGATGATGGATCTTTGCTACGAAGAAGATGTCACGGCAGAAACCGATATGAATATTGTCTGTACCGGCGATGGAAAATTCATTGAAGTGCAAGGCACTGCAGAAGGCAAGCCTTTTGATCGCGCCTTGTTGAATGAATTACTCAATCTGGGTTCACAAGGTTGCCAGCAGCTGGCACAACTTCAGCGCGATGCGCTGGCTCAATAACTTCCTTTTATAGAAATGACAGATCTAGTTCTTGCCACGCGCAACAATGGCAAGATCGTTGAAGTGCAACGTCTGCTCTTGGAGTATGCACCTCACATTAATCTTCGATCAGTTGCAGATTTCAATCTCGATGATGTGGAAGAGACTGGAACCACCTTCGAAGAGAATGCTCTTCTCAAGGCTTCAACAATTGCTCGCCAGACTGGCTTGCCTGCGCTGGCTGATGACAGTGGAATCGCAATCGATGCGCTCGGGGGAGCGCCTGGCGTCTTTTCTGCGCGCTGGTCCGGTGTTCATGGTGATGATGCAGCCAACATCAGGAAGGTTCTCCGAGAACTGGAAGATGTCTCTGACGCTGAACGCGGGGCACAGTTCGTATGCGTGATTGCTCTTGCTCATCCAGATGGTCGCCATCTCATGGTTCGGGGTGAAGTTGCGGGCGTGGTCCGCAGATCACCCATCGGTGAATATGGATTTGGCTACGACCCAATCTTTCAGCCATCTGGTTTCGACATCACCACAGCGCAAATGGACCCAGAAACCAAAGATTCCATCAGCCATCGCGGCAAAGCGCTGCGGGAGATTGCCCCGAAAATTGCTGCCTTTATTGGCGCTTGAAAACCCATGAGTAACCAAGGCCGAAGGTAGGCTTCATCCATACTGTGAGCCTGGTACGGGTTCGGAATCTACGAAGGAGTAGTTGTGGCAGCAAAGAAGAAATCAGCAAAGCGCCCAGTGAAGAAAGCAGCTGCAAAGCGCCCGGTTAAGAAAGTAGTTAGAAAGTCTGCAAAGGCAGCGAAACGTCCGGCAAAGAAAGCTCCTGCGAAGAAAGCACCAGCTAAGAAATCTTCAGCGAAGAAGTCGACTGCGAAACGTGCTGTTGCAAAGAAGACCGCCAAAGTTGATGCTTCGAAAATCGTTATTCCACCAGTTCCATCTCGCGGAACCACCACAGTTACTAGCGCTCCTGCAGCTACAAAACCAACAGCTGCTCCAGCGGCTCCTGCAAAAAAGAATTCCAATGGAGTTCTATTCCTCGTAATTGCCGGAGTAGCACTTCTAGCGATTTTTGCGCTCACAAATTCATCCAATAAAGATGATGCGGCACCAAAGCCCACAGCTTCTGAATCGATGTCTGAAGAGCCAACCGCTGAACCATCAGAGAGCGCAAGTGAAGAAGCCGGAACTGGAACATATGAAGCGCCACAAAGCTTCGTAGCAATCCGCAATAGCTCTGGCGGGGTCACAC
>Ga0214921_10007969_pt1 | contig 13914 bp, 6 predicted proteins | sample LL1505_MetaG_FD_177992 | JGI IMG/M metagenome (GOLD analysis project Ga0214921, IMG submission 177992) | Freshwater microbial communities from Lake Lanier, Atlanta, Georgia, United States - LL-1505 | ecosystem: Environmental > Aquatic > Freshwater > Lake | place: USA: Georgia | collected 2015-05-28 | reverse complement strand
AGAAACTCACGAACATCAGTGCGATCAAAGAAACGCTCGTTATTGCGCACTTGATAGGGCAATCCTGCGGCTGCAATTGCTTTCTCAATCGAATTCAGTTGCCCGTTTGTGCGAGCCAAAATCGCAATCTCTTGAGCAGGTGCACCTTCTGATAACAACGCACCAATATCTTTGACAACACCTGCAATTTCAGCGGATTCATCTTTATAGGCTGCAATGCTTGGTTTAGCACCGTGATCATTTTGCGCAACGAGTTCTTGACCCATCGATGCACTTCGCAAAACAGTATTTGCCATCAAAGTAATTTCGGGAGTCGAGCGATATCCGCTTGTTAATCGGATTACTTCGGCATCTGGAAAGCGTTGCGTGAATGTGTTTAAGAAAACCGGAGTTGCGCCGGCAAATGAATAAATAGTTTGCGCTGGATCGCCAACAACACATATTTCTTGACGACTACCGAGCCATGCATTTATTACACGTTGCTGCAAGGGTGAAATATCTTGGTACTCATCTATTGTGAAATAACGGTATTGATCTTGCACACGTTCTCGAACTTCGCGCTCTTCTTCCAGCATCGCAGCGGTGAGCAATAAAACATCTTCAAAGTCCATTGCACGCTCTTGCTTCATAAGAGACATATATGCCGAATACACCTGTGCAATTTGCTCAGGGTTTATCCGTGGCTTTTGTGTGCGCTTTGATGCTTCATTTACGTAATCTTCAGGGACGACTTGTGAAGACTTTGCCCACTCAATTTCAGATGCGATATCGCGCATAAGATCGCGAGATGTAATCGATAACGTGCCCTGTAAATCTGCACGAGTAATTGCTTGTGTAATAAATCCGGTCTTAGTGGTCAGTAAATCTGGTGCTCGGCCCCCAAATACTTGTGGCCAGAAATAAAGTAATTGCTTTAGTGCTGCTGAGTGAATTGTTCGCGCAGCAACAGTTGGCACACCTAATGAGCGAAGGCGCACACGCATTTCACCTGCTGCACGCGCAGTAAATGTTAGAGCTAAAACTTTTTGTGGATCCATCACACCAATAGATGCGGCGTATGCAATGCGATGTGTGATTGCTCGGGTTTTACCTGTGCCTGCGCCTGCAATTACGCAAACAGGACCGCGACTAGCAAGTGCTACAGCGCGTTGTTCATCATCTAAAGCCGCAAGAATTTCATCAGAATCTAGCGCCATGATTCGCCGCCAGTTAACTTATCTGCACCTGGCCCAAACCACATTGCAATCATCTTTCGTGCAACGCTAATTGTTGGTGGCAAGAGCAATGAACCATCTGCCACAGAATTTTTGAGTTCTTCGCGAGAAAACCACCGCACGTCAGTGATTTCTACTCCATCTGCTTTTGCTGTACTTGGATCATCAGCAACGGCAGAAAAGGCAATCATGATTGATGCTGGAAATGGCCAGGGTTGGGATCCGAGATATGTAATCTCACTGACCTTCACACCAGATTCTTCAAAGACTTCGCGTTCAACACACTGTTCAAATGTTTCGCCAGGTTCTAGAAAACCTGCAAATGTTGAGTACCTTCCATCAGGCCATATTGGTTGATGTCCGAGCAAAATTCGATCATCTTTATCTTTAACCAAAACTATGACCGCGCTATCGGTGCGTGGGTGATGTTGGCTCTGATCTTTCACGCATACTCGAACCGATCCGCCCAGAGTCGACTCTGTTTCGGCTCCGCAACGAGCACAGTGCGGATGAGAGCGATGCCAATTCGATAGAGCAATAGCGTGCATCGAAATTCCTAGGTGAAATTCATCTAGCTTTGCACCTAGTTCACGCAGTGATGCCATACCTTCGGCAGAACTGTCGCCAGCGGCCTTGCCTACTTCATCGCAATCCCATGCAAAGTAAGAAACCGTACTTGCAGAATCAATACCTAGAAAATACTTATCTCCACTTGTGAAAATCTTTGATGCAATGAGTTTTTCAACTTCTGTGGCAGATAAAAAGCGAAGCGATTGTCCATCTGTTGCTAACTTGGAATCAGAGACACGAATAATTTTTGCAGCGTTCCACAAACGATTAAGTTCTGCTTCATCACTTCGAAGCTCACTTGCCCGATCCAGTGGGGCGCTAATTGGTTTGAGCGTGCTCATAGGGGGGCAACGCTACTAGCCTGTGCGCATGAGGCTGACATCGTGGAATCTCCTGCATGCGATGGCCATCCCGCCTGGCAGTAAAGCCTCATTGGCCAGCGCGATCAAGAAAATTGCCCCTGAAGTATTAGCGATTCAAGAAGTAGATTTTCTGCTGCCGCGCAGCAACTCTTCAAATCAAGTACAAGAAATTGCTGTGTCGATGAAAGCAGTTGACTGGGCTTTTGCGCCATCAGTCATTGGAACACCTGGAGAAAATTGGCGTGCGCCGAATGATCACGATGAATTAATTATTACTGAAGGTGCCACACGTAAAAAATCTGCGAAAAATAAAATGGAGGGCGGTTACGGAATTGGTTTTGCATCAACAATTCCAGTAACTGCATATGAACGTATCGAACTTGGTCGCTCTTTAGTTGGCATGCCTCTGCTAGTACCTGGTGGTGAAGATGGAAGAGGAAAACCACGATTCATCTATGTGCAAGATGAACCACGAGTTGCTCTCGTAGCCCATTTAGAAAATGGCTGGAGCATTATTAACACCCATCTATCTTTTGTACCTGGAGTAAATTTTAAGCAATTACACAAACTCAAAAAATGGGCAGAGAAATCTGCCAAAGAAACTGGCAATAAAGTTGCAATTATGGGAGATCTGAATTTACCTAAGGGATTGCCTGTCATTGCTTCATCATGGAAATCCCTAGTAGAGCAAAATACTTATCCAAGCTGGGGTGCGAAAATACAATTTGATCACATTTTATGTAAAGACACTCTAAAGAAAACCAGAGCCATTCCCACAACATCAACTGGAATTAGTGATCACTTACCAATTGCTGTAGAGATTGAATAAGTAAGTAAAGCAATATTTACTTGTTGTACTTTTGAATCAGCGCGACTAAGGCGGCTTCATCTAATAAATCTGCACGCCTATCTGTTACAGAGGTAGGAACATAATGAAAAGCCGCACTGACTTTAGATACATCAATATTTTTAAGCCTTGCCCAGGCTAAGCGATACATGGCTAGTTGAATTGCTGCTGATTCACCGAGTTGCTTAGAACCTGTCTTCCAATCGACTACTTCAAAGCCATCTGGCGTTTCATAAACCGCATCGATTCGACCTCGAATCAAAACTCCAGCAACAACTGATTCAAAAGGTACTTCTATTGCCGCAGGAGTGCGATTGGCATAGGCGCTGCTCTGCCAAGCTTTTTTAAGATCTTCAAGTTTTCCATCTTCTTCAATTGGATCAAAATAATCTAAATCAATATCGTCAAAGAGAGTCATTGCACTAAATTGTTTTTCAACCCACGCATGGAATTGTGTTCCGCGACGAGAATAAGGATCTTGCGAACGTGGAATCGGTCTACGGATTGCAAGCGCTAGAGCTTCAGGATTTTCATGTAAGGCAACAAGGGTTGAAGTTGAAATCCTTGCTGGAAGTTCGACTTCAATTGTTGGTGAGTTTCTATTCTTAACTTCTGCAATCAGTGCTTGCGCATCAGAAATCCATGAATTTAGATCGTCATCTGCACTAGGTGTAAGTGTGTGGGGTTGTGATTTTTCAACCAGAGCAACGGCTGCATCAAATGCTGCACGACGATCACCCAAGGGATCGCGTGGCCAATAAGCACTATCGGGATTGATCTCTATGGGATTTCGAGATCCATCTTCTGGCGCATCAACGTGGCTCAGTAATACACCACCACGTTTATCAGCGACATCTGCCACGTGTGCAAATAGTTCGCTGGGATCAACACTTCGTGCACCATCACGCCACCACGATGTTGTGCAGAGTAAATGTGTGCGCGCACGAGTAACAGCCACATATCCAAGGCGGATCTCTTCTTGCTTTTTAATTGCCGCACACAATTGTGCGTACTCCTTTATAACCTTGCTGGCTTCACTATCTTTTGTGCACTGCGCAAGCGAGAACACCGGTAATTCATCGCCATCACCACGAAGTACAAATGGAATCTGTTTTTCGTTTGTAATCCAATTATCAGGATCATTTGTATATGTGCTCGGAAAAGTTCCTTCCGCTAATCCCGGAATAGCGACGAAATCCCATTCGGCGCCCTTGGCAGTGTGAATAGTTAAGAGTTGAACAACATCGCTTCGTACTTCAGGGGCACCGGATTTAAGTCCGCCCTCTTTCTTTGATGTGACATCTAGCCACTCTATGAATGCGGAGATACTTCCGCCACTTCGTGAAAACTTTGATGCTTCATCGAGGAATCGCTCTAGGTGACGACGTCCATTACGCGTGCCATCACGCAGTGAAACTTCCAGATCTAGGTTGAGGTAATTTTCAATTTCAGTAATCAAATCAATAATTGATCCACCTGCTCGAGATCGCAATCTACGTAAATCTGCGGCGAAACGTGAGAGTCGAGTAAATCCCACATCGCTAAACTCTTTACGCGATTCATTGTCACATTGATCAATCTCATCTAGTGCGTCGATGAGAGAACCCACAAAGAGATCATCGGCTTCAGCTGAATCAGGATTACCTGCAGCAATTTTTGCAATAAATGAATGAGAGTCTTCATGCACGCTCTTTGCACGTCTTCTCGAATAGGCACCGAGTGCTGCCACATCTTTTGCACCTAATGCAAGACGTGGACCTGTGAGATGACGCATCAAAGCGGTGCCAGCTTCTGGATTCGTGACAACTTTCATCAGTGATAGAACATCAGCAACTTCTGCAACATAAATTAATCCGCCAACGCCAATAACTTCTGTGGGAATGTTCCTCTCGCGAAGGGCGCTTTCGATCTTTGAAATCTGCGAACGTTTGCGCACCAAAACTGCGAAAGATGTTCGTTTTTCTTCTTCAATTGCGATTCGCTCTGGAGCAAACCAATGCTTATGAAAATACTCCGCAATGCCTTGCGCTTCGGCATCGAGAGTTTCAAAGACTCCATAAGCAATTTCACCATCACCGGCTGTATCACGTGGACGAAGTGGGTCAACTCGAACGGTTGATGTGGAACGAATCTGATCTGAAATTGAGTTTGCAATTTCAAGAATTTTCTTATCATTTCGAAATGTAATCGAAAGATTAAACAACTCGGCGCCACTTTGTCCGGCACTCTTTGGAAAATACTTAGCAAATGTTCCGATGGTTCCAGCAGATGCACCACGCCATGTATAAATCGCTTGGCATGGATCTCCGACAGCCATAACTGGGTGTCCTTTACCAAAGAGAGCTGAAAGCATTCGCACCTGTGATTGTGATGTGTCTTGATACTCATCGAGTAAAACAACTTTGTACTTTGCTCGTTCTAGCTCGCACGCTTCTGCAAATGTCTCTGCAATTCTTGCCGCAATGGACATTTGATCATCAAATGAGAGTTGTTGTTCATCGATGCGGCGCTTGAGAAACTCTTGCACCATCGGCAGGATGGCTATGCGTTGTTGAGCAGTACGTACAACTTTGCGTACTTCTTCATTTGCTGTGCCACCGATGCGGTGTAATTCGGCTAAAGTTTTTTCATCTTCTCGGCGAATATCATCGAAAGAGACTTGGTGTTCTAAAACTAATTTAGCTAGACCAATGACGTCATCAATGACCGTGGTCACTGCGCTCTCATTAGTGAAACTTTCATCTGGCCAATTGCGGACAATATCTGATGCCATTTGCCAGAGAGCAGCATCACCTAGCGGATCACTCGTTGCATCAATTCCTAAACGGATTGCGTGCTCACTCATAATTCGTCCTGCATAAGAGTGATACGTAGTAATTGATGTATCAAGAGCAAGGTTTTTATCTAAGAGTCCCGCCTCCTTGAGTTGGCGTAGACGTTTGCGAACTCGAATAGATAGCTCACCGGCGGCTTTACGTGTAAAAGTTAGTCCCAAGATTTCATCAGGGCGAACAATTTTATTTGCGACTAACCACAGGACTCGTGCACTCATCGTTTCAGTTTTACCTGAACCTGCGCCAGCAATAACAACTGCAGGTTCTAGTGGAGCGCTAATGATTGCAATTTGCTCTGGCGTTGGATCTGAAACCTTAGAATCAACAGTACGAAGAGCTGCGGCTATTTCTAGTGGCGAAATCATTCGATCACCGTGCGCCCTTCTGCCTTGATTGGACACGAACTCTTTACGGGGCACTCTTTACAACGCTTATTTGTTGCGGCAACAAATTCTGCAGCGCCCATGGATTGTGCGATTCCTTCAATCTGTTCGCGAGCGGATTGAATGTCAATTGGTTCTTGCTCACGGGAAGAAATCTTCTGGACGTCATGGCCAAGATAGATAAGCGCAGCACCGCTAGAAGTTGTGCTTGCATGATGAGTCTTGAACCCGCCTTCTGTTATAGCAATTTGATAACTCTTAAGTTGAAGATTTTCCTTTGCTTTTTCATAGGAAATTGGAGTTTTACTTGTTTTAAAATCGATGACAAATAAATTTCCTTCGGAGTCAACTTCGAGTCGATCCACAGTGCCAATAATTCGTGCTTTTCCAACGGTGACATCAAATTTAATTTCAACACCGACTACATCGCGTTCATGTTTCATGTGATATTTCATGAAGCGAGAAATCATTGCAATTGCTTTTTCTTGCGAGCCTTTGCTTACCCAGCCTTCTTGCGGGTCGATTAGATTCCATGATTGCTTGAGTTTCTCAACGAGCACAGATTCAGTGATTCCATCTTCTTGTACCATCAGTGCAGCAAATGCATGAATGGCTGAACCTAATACTTGGGCGATGCTGTCACCATCGGTTCCGCCGCTTTTTTCCAGAAACCATTTCATGCCGCACTCTGTAAAGTTTTCTGCGCTACTTGGTGAAACTGGAACTGCAATGTTTGGATCAATTACTGGTTCTGTTGTACTTAATTGTGCAACACCCGTCCAGCTCTGTGGGTCCGCACTATGGATTCCAGATTGGCTCAACGTTTTAATCAGTGATGCAGCCTCTGTTGCGTGTGGGCCAGAGAGCGCTGAACGTAAATCAGCGATCAGTGCAGCTGTCGTAATTGGACGTGGCAATGAGTACTGGGCTAATTCTTCACTAGTTTTATTAAGTATTGCGTCAGTAATTTCTTCAAAGAATTGTGATGGTTGATCATCTTCGTATGAAACACATGTAATCAACATTGATTCTCGTGCGCGCGTTGTTGCAACGTGTAACAAACGGCGCTCATCTTCTAGGAGTGCACCTGCAGCAATTACATCGAGTTCGGTGCGCGCAAGATTGCCGTGACGTTCGCGTTCTACGAGTCTTTCAGCACCTAGTAGCGAGCTGCGTTGACGAAGATTTGGCCACATGCCTTCTTGCAATCCGGCAACTGCAACATAATCCCATTGGCGACCCTTTGCTGCATGGACTGTAAGTATTTCAACACAATCTGGACGTGCACCTTGGGCGGTAATCACATCGCCAGCAATTATTTCGGCGCTAACTTCGCGGATAAATGCTTGTGCACCTGAGAGTGGAAATCTCTCTGAATAACGTTGCGCGCTTTGAAAGAGTTGCATCATTGCATCGAGATCTCGATCAGCGGCAGCGCCTCGATTACCACCTCGTAGAGCAATCTCTTGCCACGCTGTACTTAATTTTGCACCATCGCTTGTTTGTGCGTTATCCCAAATTGCCCAGAGTAAATCTTCTCCCCGAGCATCTGACTTTTTTAGAACTGCGCGAGCTTTTGCAAGCAAAAGATGTATCCGATGTATTGGTTCAGCACCTTCGATGGAGATATCACCGGTATCGACTGCTTCAATCAGTAATTGATTTCCGGTGCGTTTATCATCATCTAAACGTGTTGCAAGGAGTGAACGTCGAATACGCCGAAGTGAAATTGCGTCGGCTCCACCAAATTCACTGAGTAATAATCGCTCAACGTTTTCGGTATTAAGTGGCTTAGTTTTAATTGCAATTTCAGCAAGTAATAAAAATGGTGCGATGCTTGCATTCGTTGCGAGTGCTTCGAGTTCGCCAGCAACAGGAATAGATACTTGAGCAAATGCTCTACGAAGTGCAGAAGTTAAAGTCCCTGGAGATCTAACCAGTACGGCCATTTGTGAATATGGCACACCGTCGACTAGATGTGCACGGCGAAATTGGTATGCGATGTATTGAGCTTCTTCTGAAACAGATCTCAGCCGTTCGATTGCAACAAAACCTTGCTTATCCTTATTTGCACAGGAGCGTTCGTGCGTTGGGCCAGTAAGTCTGAAATTAGATGAAACGCTTAAGCCAACCGCATGCGTTGCAGGTGTGCTTCTAAAGTTTTCATTGAGCACAACGTGAGTGCCACCTTGTGACAGGTAATAATCAATTTCGGTACTCATGCCATCTGGATCTGCGCCTCTGAATCGACCAATTGCACTGTGCGCGTCCCCTACTAAAACAAGATCTTGCGGCGCAAGTAAACGCAACAACCTTCTCTGTGCGGGATCGCTCTCTTGAAACTCATCGACCATAATCGTTTTAAACCTAGTGCGAAGCTCAGAAAGCAGATCAGGATTTATTTCTAGATGCCTAATTGCGCGAGAGAGTAACTCTGATGGGTCAATACGCAGTTTTGAATCTGCAGCCGCGACTTCGCGTAAGAACATTGCTCCGTTATATCTCTTCCAAAAATCAGCGGCACCTTGCCAATATTTCTCGCCATAACTCTTTGCATACTCTTCTAATTTTTCAGGTGTTACACCACGTTCTGATGCGCGCAAAATAAGGTCACGTAACTCGCGGGCAAAGCCATTAGTTGAAAGGGCTAGATGTAAATCCTTTGGCCACTGTCGATAACCATCTGCAATATCGCCCTGAAGTAAATCTCGAATAAAACTCTCTTGTTCGGGTCCTGATAGCAAGATTGGATCTGGATCATCGACGTGAGTTTTCATCTTAAGAATTGAGAATGCAAGTGAGTGAAATGTGCGAGCAAGTGGTTCGTACATGGTTGCACTCGTTTGCAGTGCAATTGCATCTCGCAAATCTGATGCGCTTTCGCGGCCAAATGTAATGAGAAGAATCGAATCTGGATTTTGACCTTCGGCAATACGCGATAGAGCAGAGTGAATTAGCACTGTTGTTTTTCCAGTGCCTGGCGCACCGAGTGCAATGATTGGAGAATTGCGATGCTTGGTAATCGCTAGTTGTTGCTGTGAAAGTGAAATCGCAGGGGCAGCAAAGTGATTGCCGACCAGGGTTACCTTCGCTTTACTCACAGTGGTTATCTTGCCCGACCCGTGTGACAAAACCAGCCAAGAACGCGGCTGGCAGAATTAAGCGTTGAGGTTTGCCTTCTTTTGGCGTGATGCGGTGCGTGCGCGCTCGGATTGATCGAGTACAACTTTGCGAATTCGCACAACAGCTGGAGTTACTTCTACGCATTCATCTTCACGACAGAATTCGAGAGCACCTTCCATGTTGAGTTTCTTAGGCGGAATCAAACGCTCTGATTCATCAGTTCCTGACGCGCGCATATTTGTTAACTTCTTTTCGCGAACACAGTTAACGTCCATGTCATCGCTACGTGAATTCTCGCCAATAACCATTCCTTCATACACTTCATCACCAGGTTCTACGAAGATAGTTCCGCGATCTTGTGTTCCATAAAGTGCGTATGAAGTAACTGTTCCCATGCGATCTGAAACAAGTGAACCAGTACCGCGTGTACGAATATCTCCATACCAAGGTTCGTAGCCATCAAAAACGTGGTGTAGTAAACCTGTACCGCGAGTTTCAGTTAAGAACTCTGTACGGAATCCAATAAGTCCACGTGAAGGAACTTTGTAATCAAGGCGAATCCAACCAGTGCCGTGATTAACCATTTGTTCCATGCGACCTTTACGAAGTGCCATTAACTGAGTTAAGACGCCTAAGTACTCTTCTGGTGCATCAATAGTTAAGCGCTCCATCGGTTCAGATAGCTTGCCATCAATAACCTTTGTAACTACTTGTGGCTTTCCAACAGTAAGTTCGAAACCTTCGCGCTTCATGATTTCTACAAGAACAGCTAGCTGAAGTTCTCCGCGACCTTGTACTTCCCATGTATCTGGACGTTCTGTGTTTAGAACACGTAGTGAAACGTTACCTACTAGTTCGGCATCTAAGCGACCCTTAACTTGGCGCGCTGTCAGTAGTTTTCCGCTCTTACCTGCAAGTGGAGATGTATTAATACCAATTGTCATGGAGATAGATGGTTCGTCAACAATGATTGGTGGGAGTGCGTGCGGATTATCAAGATCGGCAAGTGTTTCACCCAATGTAATTGTTTCGATACCAGCAACAGCGATGATGTCGCCGGGATGCGCTTCAAGTGCAGGTACACGTTCTAGTGCTTCAGTGATAAGTAATTCAGAAACTTTTACGCGCTCTGTTGTGCCATCTGTCTTCATCCACATTACAGATTGACCCTTTTTAATTACACCTTCGCGTACGCGGCAGAGTGCAAGACGACCAAGAAATGGTGATGAGTCAAGGTTTGTAACGTGTGCCTGTAATGGCGCACCTTCATGATAAACCGGAGCAGGAATTGCAGAGAAGATAGTGTCGAATAAAACATCCAGGTTTTCTTCTTCTGGCATTCCACCATCTGCAGGACGCTTAAGAGATGCACGACCAGCTTTTGCAGATGCATAAACAACTGGAAATTCGATCTGCTCTTCATTTGCATCGAGATCTAAGAATAATTCGTACGCTTCATCGACTACTTCTGCAATCCGTGAATCAGGACGGTCTACTTTGTTAATAAGCAAAATAACTGGAAGGTTCTTTTCTAGTGCTTTGCGCAATACGAAACGAGTTTGTGGAAGTGGTCCTTCTGATGCGTCCACTAGCAAAATAACGCCGTCAACCATTTCGAGTCCGCGTTCAACTTCGCCACCAAAGTCTGCGTGGCCTGGTGTATCAATAATGTTAACGATGGTGTCACCGCGTTTAACAGCAGTGTTCTTCGCAAGAATTGTGATTCCCTTTTCGCGCTCTAGATCCATTGAATCCATCATGCGATCTTGGCCTTCGTCTTGCTTCTTATAAGCAGCGAATGCACCTGATTGCCACAACATGGCATCAACTAGCGTTGTCTTTCCGTGGTCTACGTGAGCGATGATTGCAACGTTGCGAAGATTCTCGCGCTTCTTAATTGGCAGACCAGCCAAGTGCGCACTAGATGCTTTAGACATTGAAATTTCACTCCAGACGTATGTGCTCTGGAAGAACTTCACAGAACGAAGCGAAGAATAGCAGTTGAGGTTGGAATCACTTAAATCGTAGGCAATTACGCCTTAAATAAGAGATTTACATTACGTATTTTGTGGGAAACCTAAATTAATTCCACCATGACTTGGATCAAGCCATCTGCTTGTCACAACTTTGCCACGAGTGAAGAAGTGAACTCCTTCTGTGCCGTGTGCATGGCTGTCGCCAAACAAAGAATTCTTCCAACCACCGAATGAGTAATACGCCATTGGTACAGGAATCGGAACGTTGATTCCAACCATTCCAACTTCAACTTCATTTTGATAACGACGAGCTGCGCCGCCATCATTTGTAAAGATTGCGGTTCCATTGCCGTATTGGTGTGAATTAACTAGTGCTAATGCTTCATCATATGACTTAACGCGAATAACGCTAAGAACTGGTCCGAAAATTTCGTCTGTATAGATAGACATCTTTGGGGTCACGTGATCAAAGAGAGTTGGCCCAAGCCAGAAACCATTTCCACCAGGATTTACAGAGCGGCCATCTACAACAACAGTGGCACCTTCTTTTTCGCCAGCATCAACGTAAGAAGCAACTTTGTCGCGGTGAACTTGAGTAACCAAAGGACCCATGTCCGCGCCCTTTGTTCCATCGCCAGTTTTTAACTTAAGAGCGCGCTCTTTAATCTTTGCGACAAGTTCGTCAGCAACTGGTTCGACAACAACGAGTGCTGAGATTGCCATGCAGCGTTCTCCGGCAGAACCAAAGCCTGCGTTGATTGCCGCATCCGCTGCTAAATCTAAATCAGCATCTGGCAGAACAACCATGTGATTCTTTGCTCCACCAAGTGCCTGTACACGCTTTCCAGATTTTGTTCCGGTTTCGTAAACGTACTTAGCGATTGGAGTTGATCCAACGAATGAAACTGATTTGATTCCTGGATGCGTCAGGATTGCATCGACAACTTCTTTGTCGCCGTGAACAACGTTAAATACGCCATCTGGTAATCCAGCTTCTTTCCAGAGTTGTGCCAAAAACATGGCAGCACTCGGATCTTTTTCAGATGGCTTAACGATGACTGTGTTTCCGCATGCAATTGCAACTGGGAAGAACCACATCGGAACCATAGCTGGAAAATTAAATGGAGAAATAATTGCTACTGGGCCAAGTGCTTGGCGAATTGAATAGACATCTACACCTGTTGAAACTTCTTCTGAGAAACCACCTTTAAGAAGGTGCGGAATTCCGCAAGCGAATTCAACAACTTCTAGACCGCGTGTAACTTCGCCTGCAGCATCGCTCAGAACTTTTCCATGTTCTGCAGTAATAAGTGCAGCAATTTTTTCCTTGTTTGTATTTACTAATTCGCGAAATGCAAACAAAACATTGACGCGCTTGGTAAGCGAGCTATGACGCCATTCTGCAAAAGCATCGGTGGCTGCTTTTACTGCAACATCAACTGTTGCCGAAGTTCCGAATGCAACTTTCTTTGAAACTTCACCCGTTGCAGGATTAAAAATTTCCCCATGGCGTTTAGCCGAGTCATCGAATGTTTTTCCGTTAATCCAATGGGTAATTTCGCTCATAGACGCACACTATCCGAGAGCATTATGCTTACGCTATTCAGTGTTGAAGGGGAGTCTCTTTCGTGTTTAAACCACAGGCAGATCCAAAAAAAGGTGCCGCAGTAACAGCGGCAGACCATGCATATGTTTTTCACTCTTGGTCTGCCCAAGGACAAATTGCTCCTATTCCTGTCGCCGGCAGCTCTGGTTCACGCTTCTGGGATTACGAAGGTAAGACTTACTTAGATTTTTCCTGTCAACTTGTATTTACAAACATTGGACATCAACATCCAAAAGTTGTTAAGGCAATTCAAGAACAAGCAGCAACACTGACAGCGCTTGCGCCACAACATTCAAATGATGCACGCAATGAAGCCGCACAAAGAATTGTCGAACTTGCTGGCGGACATTTCCGTAAAGTTTTCTTTACAAATGGTGGAGCCGATGCAATTGAGAATGCCATCCGCATGGCTCGCTTGCACACTAATAAGCACAAAGTTTTATCAACCTATCGTTCGTATCACGGCAACACTGGTTCTGCTATTAACGCAACTGGTGACCCGCGTCGTTTCCCAAATGAATTTAGTTTTGGACATGTACACTTCTGGGGTCCATATCTTTATCGTTCAGCATTTCAAGCAACCACCGAAGCGGAAGAGTGTGAGCGTGCATTAGCTCATCTCGAGCAGATGATCATCTTCGAAGGTCCGAACACAATTGCAGCAATCTTGATTGAATCAGTTGGTGGAACTGCAGGAGTTCTTGTTCCGCCTAAGGGATATCTCGAAGGATTACGTGCACTCTGCGATAAGTACAAGATTATGTGGATTGCCGACGAAGTTATGTCTGGCTTTGGTCGCGCAGGCAAGTGGTTTGCATACCAAAACTCTTCAGCAACTCCTGACTTGATTACATTCGCTAAGGGCGTGACATCTGGTTATGTGCCACTCGGTGGCGTAGTTATTTCAGAGCACATCTCAAATACTTTTAATGATCGTGTTTTTCCTGGCGGCCTAACTTATTCAGGACATCCACTTGCTTGCGCAGCAGCTGTCGCAAC
>Ga0214921_10007966_pt1 | contig 13921 bp, 15 predicted proteins | sample LL1505_MetaG_FD_177992 | JGI IMG/M metagenome (GOLD analysis project Ga0214921, IMG submission 177992) | Freshwater microbial communities from Lake Lanier, Atlanta, Georgia, United States - LL-1505 | ecosystem: Environmental > Aquatic > Freshwater > Lake | place: USA: Georgia | collected... | reverse complement strand
AAAAAACGAAATGCCAGATTCTCCAGATGAATCAAGCACTTCGTGATTTTGATCTGATGTAATTTGCAGTCGGTGGCGTGCAGTTTAGCGCGCCACATCACGTTCTTTAACAATTTGCGTAACTGTCAGCCGCGAGGTGGTCAAGTCACCATCTCGCGTGCTACGCTTTTAAAAACGGCAAATTCTGATGAATACTTTTTTTCAACGCGTATTAATTTTGTTCGGTGTCGTGTATTTGCTTACCGGCATCGCGAAGTATTTGGGTTGGTGGGGGTAGGTGCGCGGTTAATGACCATGCATCGCAAATCATTAACCAAAAGATTGGTTGCGGGGATAGGATTTGAACCTATGACCTTCGGGTTATGAGTGCGATATTTTAACTATAAAAGTCATATAAAACAACAGTTTAAGTGAAAAGTAGTATAGTTAGTAGTATACTAATCATGTCTATTCCATAAGGAGAAAACATGAAAAAAGTCGCAATCTACGCAAGAGTATCTACTGATAAACAGACCACCCAGAACCAAATAGATGCCCTTAGAGAAGTCGCAGAGAGATGTGGGTATCAAATCACTCAAATCTTCTCAGAGGACGGCATATCGGGTTCTAAGGGTCGTGAAGGTCGTCCTGCCCTAGACCAACTGATGAAATCGGCAACTCAACGCAAATTTGACATGGTGATGTGTTGGTCAATTGATAGGTTAGGAAGGTCTTTACAGAATCTCGTAGAAATACTCAATGAACTACAAGCACTCAAAATTGATTTGTTCTTTCTGCAACAAGGAATGGATACAACAACACCTAGTGGTCGGATGATTTTCTCGGTCTTTGGTGCAATCGGTGAGTTTGAGCGAAATCTAATACGAGAGAGAGTGATTGCAGGTCAAAAAAGAGCAGTGGCAAATGGGGTCAAAATGGGAAGACCTAGCAAGATGAACGATGGAATGCGGTCAGCAATACAGTTGTTACGGGAAAAGGGGATGGGGATAAAGCAGATAGCAAGGGAGTTGAAGGTAGGGATTGGGACTGTTTATTCAGTAATCTAAGAATTAATTATGAATCTCAAGAAAGGAGGTAAGATTTCATCTAAGAATTGTAAACAACTTAAATCTAAAAAGATGAAACTTACCGATAACGAAAAAAGAGATGCCGTCAAATTTATTGAAGAAGGTAAACCATTACCAGAAAAATATAGATTTCTATTATTTGATGATGCAAAACAAGTTGAATTGTTGTGGAATGGCAAGTCAGATGAGGTCACTAATGTAGTTTTGCCATTTCAAATTATTGAACGAGTTGAGGAACCAAGAAGTGAAGTCAAAAAAATTCAAGAGGGTTTTGATTTTTACTCTGGACAAAAATCAAAAGATTGGACAAATAAGTTAATTTGGGGCGATAACAAATATATCTTGTCATCTCTTAAAAATGGTCCAATGCGAGATGAAATTGAAAAAAACGGCGGTATAAAACTTATTTATATTGACCCACCATTTGATGTCGGTGCAGATTTTTCTATGAATGTTGAAATAGGTGAATCTACATATGAAAAAAGACCAAATGTTTTAGAACACATCGCTTATAGGGACACGTGGGGCAAAGGGGAGGATTCATTCCTTTCTATGATTTATGAGCGTTTGATTCTCATGAAAGAACTTCTTGCAGATGATGGTTCAATATATGTTCACTGTGATTGGAGATTAAATGCTTACTTAAAATTAGTTTTAGATGAAATTTTTGGTAAAGAAAGATTCAAAAACGAAATAATTTGGAAACGTTTTGGGGCGCATAATGACGGAAACAAATTTGGAGTAATTACCGACAGTATTTTTTTCTATACAAAAACAGAATCATTTACTTATGAACAGCAGTATGAACCTTATGATGAAAACTATATCAAGGAAAGATTCACTGGCGTGGATGAAAGAGGTAAATTTTATCCAAACGTCCTTACTGGGAAAGGTAGTGGACCAGCAAGAATTTTTCGTGGAGAACTATTAGCACCTCCGAAAGGAAGACATTGGACTTATGTTCAAGAAACAATTGATAAATTAGAAAGTGAAAATAGAATTTATTATTCAAAAAATGGAACACCCTTTCTTAAGCAGTATCTACATGAGCAAGATGGAAGACCGTGTCAAAATCTATGGACAGATATTCAGATGACAAAGAGCGGCAGTGAACTGCTTGGATATCCTACGCAAAAACCAGAAAAACTAATAGAAAGAATAATAAAAACATCAAGTAAAGAATATGAAATAGTATGTGATTTTTTTATTGGATCTGGAACAACAGCAGCAGTTGCTGAGAAACTCAATAGAAAATGGATATGTTCTGATTTGGGTAAATTTGGTATTCATACAACGAGAAAAAGACTAATAAATGTTCAAAGAGAATTAAAAAAAGAAGGAAAAGATTACCGTGCATTTGAAATTCTTAACTTAGGTAAATACCAAAGACAACACTTTGTCTATGACGGTAAAAATGAAAGAGATGAATTAAAGAAAAAAGAAAAATTAAAAAAAGAAAATGCCTTCAAACAACTTATATTAGAAGCATATAGAGCGACTGAAGTGCAAGGATTCAATACACTTCATGGTAAGAAAGGTTTTGAATTTATATCAATTGGTCCAGTCAACCAATCGCTGTCAAGAAATCATGTTGAAGAAGTCATTAATGAATGCCTAAAAAATAACATTACCTCAGTTGATATTCTTGCATTTGAATTTGAAATGGGGTGGGATAGAACTTTACAAGATGAGGCAAAGGATAAAGGTATAAGGTTATCTTACAAACAGATACCAGTAGATGTATTTGATAAACGGGCAGTTCAAAAAGGAGAAGTAATTTTCTATGATATTGCCTATATTGAGTTCAAACCAATTATTCATAAAAATATTTTATCTATTGAATTAACTGATTTTGCAGTTTTTTATAATGAGGGAAATCTTAATATTAACGAGGAGTTAAAAGAAGAAAAATCAAAGATAGTTGTTGAAAATGGAAGTCTTGTAGAAAAGAGAAAAGATAAAGATGGAAATATTTCTGACAAAATACTCACAAAAAATTGGCATGATTGGATTGACTATTGGTCAGTAGATTTTGATTACGAATCTATCCCTGAAATGATTAAATTTATCAAAGATGATGGTTCTATTGAGGAAATATGGACTGGTAACTATATCTTTGAAAACAATTGGCAATCATTTAGAACAAGAGATGATAAAAAACTTGAATTAATAAGTTCTGAGAAGGAGATTACTGAAAAGAAAGTTAAAGTTGCTGTAAAAGTAGTTGATATATTCGGAAATGACACAATAAAAGTTATGGAAGTAAAAATCTGATGGGTCTCAATAAAGACTTTCCTAAGTCTCCTTATTCTATTCTTCATCCGAGTGTAAGATGGTTTCCAGGAGAGGATAACTTCGACCCTCTTAGTTTGATGCCTCCTTTGGTACCCAAAGTTCGGGAGGCACTTTATAAGTGGAGAGAGAGTGAATATCAAAATATTTCTGATGTAAGTCGTGCACTACTAAATCATTGGTTTGTAAATGGTCACGAAAGTGGTTTTCAATATTACTTTGCACAACGAGAATCTGTCGAATCAGTTATTTATTTGTATGAGGCAGAAAAAATAAGGCACCCATCTGAATTATTACGATTTGATTCATCTGGAGTATTGGTTGAATCTATGTTTCATGAACAATGGGTTCGTTTAGTAGTAAAACAAGCAACTGGTACGGGAAAAACAAAAGTTCTCTCGTTATTAATTGTATGGGCATATTTTCACAAACTGTATGTTGAAAATTCAGAACTATCACAGAATTTTTTATTACTCGCACCAAATACAATTGTTTTGGATAGACTTAAAACTGATATTGAGGGATTAAGAGTTTTTAGAACTGATCCCGTATTACCTCCGAATAATTATGAGGGAAGAATGTGGAGTAGTGATTTCAATCCAAAAGTTCACATACAAGACCAAATTGGTTCTATTTCAAAAAGCGGGAATATTTTTCTAACAAATATTCAAAGGTTCTCCAATAGAACCAAATCATCTGACAAAAATTCTACGATTGATTTTTTTCTAGGTGAAAAACCAGTTACAAAAAGTAGTGATAACAAAATTACTGTAAAAGATATTGTTAGAAATTTAGATAACTTAATTATTCTTAATGATGAGGCACATCATATACATGATTCAAATATGGCATGGTTCAAAACAATTGAAAATATTCACTCTAATGTTAGAAATATGCCAATTCAAATTGATGTTACTGCGACTCCAAAAAACCAGAACGGTGAAATATTTATACAAACAATCTCTGACTATCCTTTAGTTGAAGCAATTGAACAGGATGTGGTAAAGAAACCAATATTGCCTGATGAAGCAAGTTTGGGAAAACTAAGAGAACATGAATCATCAAAATTCTCAGAAAGATGGAGAGATTACATTGATTTAGGTGTAACTGTTTGGCAACAAGACTATGAAAAACATAAAAAATTAGAAGAAAGAAAAAAAGCACTTTTATTCATTATGGTCGATGATACAAAAAACTGTGATGAAGTTAGAGATTATCTTGAAAATTCATATCCTATTCTCAAAGGTTCTACATTCGTAATTCATACGAATAAAGAGGGTGATATTGACGAAAATGCATCTAGTAAAAGTCAAGCAGAACTAATGATATTGCGGGATATGGCAAATAAAGTTGATAGTAATGAAAACAATATCAAAGCAATAATTTCAGTCTTAATGTTAAAAGAAGGTTGGGATGTCAGAAATGTAACGACAGTAGTAGGTTTAAGACCTTTTAGTGCAAAAGCAAATATTCTTCCTGAACAAGCATTGGGTCGTGGTTTAAGAAAAATGTATTTCGGTAGTGGATTTCAAGAAGAACTTAATGTGGTTGGGTCAGAAGGATTTATAGAGTTTGTAAAAAGCATTAAACGAGAAGGTGTCATTCTTGAAGAAAGGTCAATGGGTAGAGGATCTGAGGCATCAGGACCAACAATCATAGAAATTGATAAAGGCAAAAATCCGGACCTTGATATAGAGATCCCTGTTTTAACAAACCGAATTCAACGTGATTATAAAAATTTAGACTTATTAGATCCTAACAAGTTTGAATTCAAAGTTATCTCAGTTCGACAATTTACAGATGAAGAACAAAAAAATATTGTTTTCAGGGACATCATTCACGACGAAGTAATTAAAGAAGTCAAATTAAGTAATGACTTAATTATTAATGGCACTTCTATCGTTGCTTTTTTTACAAACTCAATAATGACAGAGTTACGTCTGTATGGTGGTAAGGATATTCTCTACGGAAAAGTAAAACATTTTATTAAAGACCTATTATTTGGAAAAATTGTTGACTTAGATGATCCAAATATCGCAAGAAATTTAAGTGAATCTAATGTTCGTGAAACAATTAAGAAGGTTTTCAAAGATAACATTAACAAACTTACAGTTGTTGATAAGGGTACAACAGAAGTAATTAGTCATATCAAAATAAGCAATGTAAAAACTTTTGCAGTAGCAAGAACATTAGAAACTTTTAACAATCCGCAGAAATCACTATTTAACAAAATCGTAGGCGATTCACATTTTGAACTTCAATTTGCTGGATTTTTAGATGCAACTGTTGATGTGAAATCCTTTGTTAAGAATTTTCAAAAGTTGAATTTTCAAATGACATATCAAAAATATGATGGAAGTATCGGATCGTATTTTCCAGACTTTACTGTTAAGTTAAAAAATGGTGATTTTTATGTTGTTGAAACAAAAGGTGCTGAAGATTTGGACGACCCAAGAAAAATTGCACGATTAAAAGTGTGGTGTGAAGATGCAACTAAGGCAGAGGGTAAAAAATGGGATTGCCTTTACATTAAGCAAGAGGAGTGGGAAAGACTGGGGCAAACACCAAACTCATTCTCTGAGATTATTGATTTATTTAGAGTTAAATAAAAAAATGAATAACTCTCATGGCATTCTTTTTGAAACATCAAGTGGATTAGTAAATTTTGTTGTCATTGAAGAAAATTTAACTCAGTTATATGATTTTTGTAAAAAAACTTTAATTTTTACAAATAATGAAATTGAAAATTTAAATAAACAAGTTTCAAATCATTCATATGATGCAAATAATCTTTATTTTTTAAATAAAGATGATGAAGAAATTTTTGATTCTGGTGTATACAAAGAAGGTTTAGAAAATTTTCTGATTCCTCAGTGGAAAGAAAATTACAATTTTATAGCACCATCAATGTTCTTAGTTATGCTTTGGATACTTCTTGAGAAATCACTTAAAGATTTAGCGTATTCGTTTTCCTCTGGTACAACTTCGGTTGAAATTCCAAAGGGAGAAAAATTTAAGATTAAAGTTAAAGATAAAGAGAGTATCGTTGATGCAGCATTAAGGTATCTCAAAGAAACTAATCATTTCAATTTTGAATTGGATAATGATGTTATAAATCTTTTAGAAATATGCAGAACTGTTAGAAATGATTTTGCTCATGGAGATTGGATAAATGTAAAACATTCAATTAATAGTATTGAACTTGATGATGCATTTAGGACAGTTTCAAAAATATTTCACTCTTTAGAAAGCGGAATCCCTTCTAAAAAGTAAATATTTGCCGAATACTTTCTGAATAGAGTTTTATAACCTTCCAAACCCTTATTCCATCAATACCCATTCCTGACACTTTCTGAACCTGCTCAAAAATGCTAATCTAGTGCGTATGGCAGATGTGGAGATCCTCGGTAGACCCCAATATCGTTCTCGTAAGTTACAGGACGAAGAGCAGAACTTGTCTACTCAACAAGAATCTAAGAAACGACTAACTGATCCTGACCTTGAATATGAACGAGATGAGAAGGATTGGTGGTGGTGTGAGGATGTATGACTGAGAGATTGCAGAAGAAAATCAGTCCACCTAAAAAGACATTGACTGAACTAATGAATGATAAATCGGTACTGACAGGTCGGGAAGTGGTTCAACGCATCAAAGACAAAGAGATACAACGCAAACAGTTTGAAGAAGCAGTAGAGTTTGAGATAAGGAATGGGAGAGGTAAGCGATGAGTTCATGGTATCGTGCCCGCATCAAGTATCAGTATTCACCTGATAGCGACACCTCACATCGTTCTATTGATTCAGTCACAATGAATATCTACGGCAAATCAGAAAGTGCAGTATTGGCACAATTGCGTAAGTCATATCCAAATAGGAATGACTTTGTAATCATAGAATTAGATTGGGATTAACAGAATTTAAAAAAATAGAGTGTAACAATATAGTAATATTGGTGGATTAAATTTTGTATTTAAATTGGAGAAAAAATGGAAGATTTAACAAAGCAAAATTTGTCAGCAAAACTTGAAAATTCATTTCTCGGAATTTTAAGAATTGTTATTTTAGTAGTTCTGAGTATTTCAATAATTGGATCATTGATTTTTGGATACATGGGTCTCTCAAACCTCAATGCAACACCTTCAAAATATGAATATAAAGATCCAAACATCAAAGAGTTCGTTAATGAAATCAAAAAATCACTAAGCGAAAAACCTGAACCAGCATCCTCTGATGAACCCAAAAAGGATGAACCTAAAAAAAACGATAAGTTAGATAAAGAAATTGATAAGCAAATGAAGATAATCAGCGAGTTTCTTCAGCGCTACAAAAAGAACTTAAATAATCCAGAAGGTTATCGTCTGATACTGACACGAAATGCTCAAAAGTTGGCATTTGATCCAATCAATGAAACTACTATTATGAAATATGCAGTTGGACAAACTGAGTTTTTTGAGAAAGTTCTTACAGATAAAGATATTCTTGCAATACTTGATAAGAGGGCAGAAGTTTTTGATAATTTTTGGCGTAAAACTACTGACATATATCCAAATTACTATGTGAAACAAGACCAAGAGAAAATTAAATTTGAAAAGAGTCAAATGGCAAAAGTTATAGAGCAAAAAGCAACTTCTGCTTTATATCTTTACATTGCAGCAGGAATGTTTGTTTCTTTTCTACTCATCAGTTTGATTCTGGTCTTAGTTAAGATTGAAAGAAATTTACGAGTAAGACCAATTTAATTATCATTAAATTCAGTAATGCCACCTTAGGGTGGCATTTTTTTACAAACAAATTCCTATCAGTATCACCGTACCACTTTTGTTCTTCTTTGTTTGACTCTCTACTGACTTGAGAAAAACCGTACCCTCTTTACTTAGTGATTGAGTAAGTGCAGATATGTCTTTGCGTATTAAAGTCGCATCTTTACCTTTTAGTTGATTGAGTAAAAGTGTTAGTTCTCTCATATACCATTCCTGTATGACTCAATACAACATAGAAATACTAGAAAACGAGGAGATGTGGTCACAAAGAGTGATTGATGAACAGAACTCATCTTGGTTCAGGAATTACATGAGATTGATGCGAAGAAATCTCACTAGGTTCATTAGTAGGTTTATCGGATGAGTTCCAAGCATTCACAATAGAGTTCTTTAATTCCTTATTGCGTAATTTGTATCCTGACTTTCTTAGATATGCCTCTAGTAATGGATTAGGTTTCTTAGTCATAGGGTTATCCAAAGAATCGGTTACGGGAATACTGAGGAATAGTTCGTTCAAGAATTACACGACACAAGGTACTAGGTTTCATATGATTCTGCATAGCAATTTGGTGGATCAGTAACTGGAGTGGTTCAGATACTCTCATGTGAACATCTTTAGTCAATTTAGGTGGTTTCTGGATCATAGGTCTCTTTAATAGCGTTAGGAACTAGCATTTCAGTAAGGTGGTTACTACCTACCACAATGCATTACAAGTATTTAGTATTCAATCGGTCTGGAAAGGACAGGAAGTCAGGATATTTCATCATCATCTTGGAGGCATACTTCAGCGTATCAGCAGCACAAGGTCGGATGTAACTTGTCATTACTTTGTAGGAGAACTTGCCTACTAGGGTATTGGTACCGATTAGTTCATTCATGCGTAATAAATGATTTTGATGAACTGCAAGAATGACATGATGATGTAGTCGTTCAGAGTATTCAGTAATCGTTAAATCGGTAGTGATTTGAGTTCTCGTAGGTATAGGTTCATGTTCATCAATAAAGGCAAGGCAAATAGGTTGAAACTCTCTAGCGGAATTACGGTGATAGTTCTTATGACCAAATAAGTAGGGTAGGAAATATCTTAAGTAGAACTTGGTAAAGAACTTATTAACGGATTGTTCGGAATAGGACTTATCTTGGAATGGTTTATAGGTAAGAACTAGGTGAAACAAGGTACGGTCTTCATATTGCTCAAGCATCTCTACTAGAGCATTTTGTTTCAGTTGTGTATAGAATCGTGAAGATACATGAGGAGTATCTGTAAGCACTGGATTCAGCATATATCAGTAACCTTTCATTCGTTATCAAAAAGACAATAGGAACTCTTATTTGCAGAGCAGAACTCATGCAAAGGAGGGCAAAACTCAACATACATTGTGTAGACACATACGAAGAACATCTATGCGTCATGCGTCTACTTCACTTCTATTTAGTAATTTCTGTGCGTCAAAAGGCATCAGAAATAAGGAAAGTGACTTAATTTTTTTAATTAAGTCACTTAAGTGCCTCATCTACGACTTGGGCATCTTGATTTTTGCATCTCACTTTTGATGCGTCTTTGCTCTTTTAGATAATTCCTTTGATCCTTGTAAATCAACCAATCTTTTTCAATCTCACTTTTTGAGACATCAAATAATCTATTCAACTTAAAAAAATCATCTTTTTTAATATATTTGTCTTTAATCACTTTCATTTTTAAACTCTCAAATCAGCAATGAGAACAACTGCATTCAGTATGAAGAACAATCTCTCATCTACATATACATTTTAGCAAAAATACATAACAAAATCAATGACTTACACGGACATTAGTGCGTTTGCGGACATAAGATTCAATGCATATATGTGTCCGCAGAGTGTTGAAGATGCTCTTCTGTCTTTTTCTATACTCATATAACTACTTAGGATCGCATTGTGGAGAATTCATAATGATATGCAGACAGAACACCGCATACAGTCAGTAGTCCGTATTCACAAAAATGACCGCATTAGATATGATTGAGATATGAAAAAAGAAACAATCCGCATCTGGTATGAGTTCTACAAAATTGCGAAGAACTCTAGTGATGCAAAGATTGTTGCTGCTATTCAAAGTTCATCTGCTCACTATGCATCATGGGGTGCAGTTAGAAATGCAAAGTTTGACGATTGGTGGAAAGTTCATGCTAACCTATTCAAAGAACAAACAGTTCGTCAAGTAGATAAAAATACAAATATTGATTTTGATAACAACCTTGTTCTTGAGATTCCATTAAATGAATCTATTCGTGAACTATCAAGTAAGATTCAAAAAATATTGAGTATTGTGCATAAGAAAAAACCGAATAGTCCTAAATCAAGAAAAATAATTACAGGAAAGTATCAGGTAACAACAAACTCAGAACCTAAATTAAGTATTCTGAAAGATGTTTTGAATGTGTATAGAGATGTGTATCTAAAGAACTCACAACTACAGGGCATGGATCTATTAGAAAAAGTTTATCAGTATTATTTGAATAGACCTAGAAATAAACGCATACCCAATGCTATAAATCATTTCAATTCAAAGAGCACAAAAGAAAAGCAACGAGTAACACGAAATCTCAGAAGATGGATGCAATGGGCAAAACAGATTGAGTTAAATGTTGCTAAGGGTGAATTTCCAGGAAAGTATTAATTTATCTCAGCAGTAAACCAAGACCAACTAATCCAAATACAAGATACAGTCCTGCAAATATTTTGATGTTTTGCTTCAGTATTTGCTTATTGACCTTCTTGTATTTCCATAGGTAGAAGGTATGAATGATGGGTGCGAGAAGAATGACTGCAAATTCAATGAGTAGTTCAATCTTTACTCCAGTCATAGATTAAAAAGTAAAGGATTTATCCAATCAAGAATTGAGATATATCAACTTCACCACCACCTTTAAGTTTCAAAATTGTCTTTTTATTATTTGTAAAAAGAAAAATATGTTTATATTCAGTGCCGTTACTGCGAACTGTTGAATTAAGTTTGTCACGAATACCCTCTAAAAATTCATATGGCACAGCAAATGAAAAATCCAAATCTGCCATAGCAAAAATCATGTATCCATTGCTTGCTTCAGATAAAAACTGTCTTTGGACCTCATGGTATGCATACCAATAAAACTCTTCAGAACGAATATATTTTTTTGAGACAGCAACTGCAGCATGACATTTGTTTAGGTTATCTGAGTAGAGAGAATTCTTTTTCTTAATTAAAACTTGCTTAAGTTTATTTGAAAGGGTTTCTATCGCAACAGATTTCTTTATCTCAATAATTTCTTTATTTGTTACTTGAGGTGTCGTATAGACCTTATCCTTTTTTTCATCTATCGCATTAAGGTCTGATAATTCTTCAATTTCATCTTTATCTTCAGAAGCACTGAAGATAACATCAACAATCTTATCAATTCTTGTGTATTCAATCGGTTTAAGTATGGTGTGAATCTTTTCAGTTACTTCTTTGCTTGAGGTGGATAGATTTACTTCCATTAGTTTTATAAGTGCTTCTATGCCCATAATTCTTACTGACCATGCGTATTGTGAACCTCTTACCTGTGCCTCTAATGCCTCAGTGTCATCTCTTCCAATTATGATAAGGATTGGAGAATCCTTTTTTATTTTTCCTATCTCTACTAATTTATCTCTATAAGTTGCAGGAACATCAAGTTTTATAGTGTATGCAGCAGTAGTTTTTACTTCAATAACAAAATCTTCTTTTTGAGAACTCCAAATACCATCGTAACCAATTTCATTTTTTACACCAGCATATCTTCCATTCTCTACATTAAATCCAATTCGCCTTCCAATCTCATTCACTATATCTTGTAGAACTTCACCGTAATTTTTATTTTCAATACAGAACATTGCATATTCAGAGAGTTTTTTACTTTCAACTTCTTGCAAAAACTGCCTAAATGCAGCAGAGGCATCAGAACCATCTTTTAATTGTCCCGCATTAGCAACAATCTGTTCTAAGTTCATCTTAAGAACAGTTTCTTTAGTTGCCCTCCAAATATCTAAAAGCATTCCTATCTCCAATCAATTTTCTACTGTTTTCTATCACAGATATTACCCGACTTACCGAACTGTCTTAGAACTCTGTTTTAGTCGTTTTTGAGGGGGTTTGATCTTTTCATGGACTGTATTTTGTCTATATTCATTTCGCCCTGTAAGGGTTTTGCATAGAATCGTTCAATCATGCTGACAGATGTTCTTGCATTGCGGGCAAGGGTTAATAAGTCAATAGATTCACCCATAGTCAATCTGAACATAATTGCACTATGTCTACACGAGTAAAGTGTTCTGGGTTCACCTGTTGAGGTATTTTTAAGGTCTGCAATATCTAAGATATAGTCAAATTGTCTACGCATTGTCTGTAAAGCAAATTCACGATTTTGTAGGTGAGGAAAAAAGACAAAATCTTCTTTTTTTATTCCTCTATTCATATTTTTTTGAAACTTAACTAAGTCGTTATAGATGCCTACTGCATCTTGCATAGACACTATTGGACTATTGATAGTTTTAGATGAATCTGTTTGTATTCGTAGATAGGTATTTTTATCATTGACAACTTGAATATTTCTGTGTCTTAAATTCTTAATATCACTCGGTCTTAAAAATGTGTTCACCATGAATGTAACTAAGAATCGCATTTCATCGGTAATTTCATGTCCTCTGATATTTGTTTTTATCTTAATTTGATTTTTTATTGTTTCTTTAAGTAATTCATATTCATCAAGATTAAACCAACCTCTTGGAGAATCCTCTCTCTTTACTTTAGGAAATTGAGGTATGGTTTGAATTAGGTTCTCTCGTTGACCTAATGTTAGAACTTTATGAATTAAATTTAAGTGATTATTGATTGTTGCAGGTTTAAGGTCTCGTTGCGATAACAATGATGCGTATTCATTTAGATGTTTATATGTAATATCTTTTAGATTCATTCCTCCAAATCTAGGCAAAATATCTTTCTCTAATTTTTGTTTGTCATTAATGTTAAGTTTGTCACTTCGTTCACCTCGTTCTATTAATTGCCCTTGTTCAATTAAAAGTTCTCTTGCAACTTTTTCAAAGATAGGACTTGAACCAAGTGGTAAAAGATTTCTCTCTCGCAACAGTATGTCCTCATAAAACTTCTTTGCAAATTCAATTGCAGTTTTTTTGTTTTCTGTCTTTGTTGATTTTTTCAATATCTTTTTTTGCGTGTAATAACGAACCCACCAATACGAAGATGCAGGAATTTTGAAAATAACCAACTTATCTGGAAAACCACGACCAATAGAACTCATTGTTTCTGCAATAGGAACAGTTCTGGATGGTGTTTTGGTCACTTGAGTGGTCATCAGGATCAGGGAGTGTTGTGGCACTATCTTGAACTCTGAAAGTAGTATAGTCAACTGTATACTACAAATGAAAAAAGGATAATTGCGTATCCTTTTGATTCATATGATGAATTTGGTTGCGGGGATAGGATTTGAACCTATGACCTTCGGGTTATGAGCCCGACGAGCTGCCAGACTGCTCCACCCCGCGTCTGAGCCCTAGATTCTAGCATTTTTATGCCCCAATGTCGAGCAAAGCTCTAGATAGCAGGCCCTTACGGGCGTATCATATGGTCTTTGGTCACTTCTTTGCATCTATCCCATGACAATTAGTAATCCAGAGTTTTCCAATTCATCGCTTCTAAAGCCCGTTGATATTCACGGCCCTGATCACCACACCAAAAAAAGTCTACCCGCAGTCATGTTGGCCGCTATTGGCGTAGTCTTTGGAGACATTGGCACTAGCCCTTT
>Ga0214921_10007965_pt1 | contig 13924 bp, 15 predicted proteins | sample LL1505_MetaG_FD_177992 | JGI IMG/M metagenome (GOLD analysis project Ga0214921, IMG submission 177992) | Freshwater microbial communities from Lake Lanier, Atlanta, Georgia, United States - LL-1505 | ecosystem: Environmental > Aquatic > Freshwater > Lake | place: USA: Georgia | collected... | reverse complement strand
AAAATATGACTAAACAAAATATGACTGATGAAAATATGACTAAACAAAATATGACTGATGAAAAGGTTGAGATTAAAATGAATAAAAATGGTATTAAACTTGTGCATAAAAATTGGGACATTTCTATTAATGAAAATGTTACTAATCTTATGTCTATTATTGAATATATTGGTAATCAAAAGGATGAAATTATTACTGAATTAAAAAAGCAACAAATGAATGAAAATGAACAAAAAAAAGAAAATGCAATTAAAAAACAAAAAGTAGATAAACCTAAAATACAAGAAAAAATCGAACCTAAAATACAAGAAAAAATCGAACCTAAAATACAAGAAAAAATTGAACTTGACATACAAGAAAAAATCGAACCTAAAATACAAGAAAAAATTGAACTTGACATACAAAAAAAAACCGAACCTAAAATACAAAAAACTAAGGGACTTAAAATTACAAATCGAGTATATTCTCTCGATTTAGAAGACGAGTTTGATAAAATTACATTAGACGATATTGAATTTTAAAGCATAAAATAAAAAAACTGAATAATAATTCATTTTTGTTAAATATTATATAAAAATGAATAGCAATAATAATCTTGATATTTTCCCATTAAATGTAAAATTTCTTAATAAAGATGCCAAGTCTTTTATTCCTGATTATATTGAAAAGGAAAACGAGATGTTTGACAATCTTGAAAAGGAATTTGTAAAAAATAACTCTTGGATTTTTGAATTTGACCAAGATGATTTATTAAAACTTCTTGATAATCAAAATGATAAATAATAGTTTTTCTTGGTTTAGTTTTTCTTGGTTTAGTTTTTCTTGGTTTAGTTTTTCTTGGTTTAGTTTTCTTAGTTTAGTTTTTCTTAGTTTAGTTATATAAATATTTTACTCTATAACATACTCTTTTTTTTCCAAGACGCAAAAGTGCGTTTAGATATTATTTTTAAACGCACTTTCCATTAGTACATTGCTGTATTGAATTAAATCATCTTTTAAATATTTGTATATAACTAATCCAATTATCAAGTATACAATACTCACTTCAAATAATACATTTAGCACATTTTCTTTTTTCCATAGTAATATTAAAATTATTACTAATCCTATTAACCACATTTTCATCATAATTTGCAACTTGTTATTTCTTTCATCTACAAATTCATCTGTTTTATTATATTTTTCTTTCATTTTTTCTAATGGTAATGATTTGGATAAGATTAGTAAAATATCCATGGTCCTTTTATCCAATTTATTAATTATATTATCAGCATTTTCATAAATCACTTCTTTTATTTTCTTTTTATATATATCATTTGCTATTTTTAATAAATATATATATCCTATCGTTAATCCACTAGATAACATAACCATATAAACTAACGTCTTTATCCAAATAGAACTTGGCATTTTTATTAATTCTTCTGTTAAATCCATTCTTATTAAATACTCAGAAAAAAATATATTTACTATATTCTAAAGAAACAAATTCATGCATTATAATATTCACCCATTCTTATTACCTCCCACTCTTATTCTCATTACTATTACCTTATTTTTAATCTATTATCTCCCAATAACATTACAAACTACTATTTCTAATCATAAAACTCATATCATTAATGAACTATCTAATGATTTATTTGATGAAACATTTATTTTATCACAATTAAATCAATTTGCAAATGATAAAATATCACAAGAAAAAACATCTGTTATACAAAAACAAATATATAATAAATTACTTTATATTTTTCTATTAACATCTATTGTTCTTTTCTTACTTTCTAAAAAGACCTTTTATAATTTACATCACATTAATCAAACTGTTTTTACTACAATTTTTATTCTTATTACTTTATATTTGTTTTTACGATTTATTTTACAAGAAACTATTTTTACTGATCTCAACGTTATTAAATATACTATTTTACAAATAGCTATAGAAAAATTTAAAAATAAAGATGTAAATATACAAGATTTATTTTCTAATGAAATACATCAAATAAAAGACAAATTACAAAATCTCTCAAATAATATGACCATCCCTAAAAATATAATGATTCCTCCTACTGAAAAAAAACTAATTACAGTTGCTAATTCAACTACTAATTTAATAATTCCACCAACAGCTCAAAAATTAATTTAATATATAATTGTGTATTTAATTATAAAAGATCACTATTTTATTATAATGATCTTTTATTTAATTTACTCTAAACTACTTATTTATATTTCTTATACTTCTTACTTTTTTTCTTTAAAAAGTTTCTTTAATCCCACCTCCGCTTTAAGCTCGAATTCAGTCATTTCAGACCTGTCTTTTTTTGCAAGCATTTTTTTAATCTCGTTTTCTATATATTTATTATATTCATCATCCGTCACCACTGAATAATACATCTTTGGAATGTCCTTTACGTCCTTGAGCTGATTCATTTTTAAACTATTTTCACTTTCCAATTCTATTTCATTTTTTTTAATGCCACCTACACCTCCACCCGTCATAACCTTCCCCATATTCCGTTTATCAAAAATTTTTGTCAACTTTTGTAATAATGTCTTAGGATCTGGTACGTTATTTCTTATTTCTTTAAATAACATAGAACCTTTTTCTGCATATATAGGAAATTCTTCTTTTAAATAGTCCCGTATTTCATTCCACTTTTCTGCTAAGACTTGACATTTATCTTCGCTTAACTGTTTATCTTCGCTTAACATTTTCTTTTCGTGTACAATCTTTAGATTATATATCATTTGATTACATATAGACATAACTACTTTAAACATATCGTGTTGACTATGCGGTTTTGTTGGCGTTGTATGTGGTAATACGTATATATTGTCTGGGCGTCTTTTTAAGCCACCTTCTTTTGGAAAATATTCGTTCTTCTGCTCATTTGTTATATCCATAGTTTCATTTCCTACATATGTTTCATACACGTTTCTTCTAAAATTTTTATATGAGTCCTTTTTATATTTCATAAACAAGTCCCTTTCAAATTTTTCATATTGTTCCTTTTTATAAAAATCTCCTGTTTTTTTATTAATATCCCCCTTCTTTATAGCTTCTTCTACATCTCTTTCAATCTCTCTTTTTTTTTCTTCTAGTTTTGTATTAATCTCCTCTCCAAAATTTTTATTTATATAATCTTTTATATTATTTAACATATATTCTTCAACCATTTTTTCTACACTTAAATATTCTTTTGAAACAAATGTTTTTGCCCATTTTGTCTGCATTTCCTCAAATGATGTATATATGGTTCTATTGTCATCCATATAAATAATATTCGTTCTATCATATAATTCTTTATACTGGTCTAATACTCGACTTGGATTTATATAACACCGTCCATAATCTATTATATGTGGGATATAGCGTACTTCAACACTGTTGTATCCTACAAAATATTTTTTTTTCTGTGCGTGTTCTATTATTAATATATTATTTAAATGTAAATCATAATGTGTAAAATTCAACCTATCCTGTGCTCCTTGTAATGACATTAATAGTATTTCTATTATACCTTTGATTATTATATTTGTTCTTAATAAATTTTGAAATATGACATCAGGTTGTAAATCAATATTCGTACTGAATCTTTCATTTATAAAATTATATAAGCTTATATTTTTCTCTGTAGATACATTCCTTACATACTCTGTTATTATATGTACCTTGTTATTATCTACATTGCTTATCGTTTGACATAATTCATCACCAGGATTAACTATATTATAATTACATTTAAAACGTCCATACATTAATGCAAAAACATCTGTTATATTCTCAACTCTTAATATATTTAAAAATCTTCCTATATAATATTCATATGATAAAGAATCTGATTCGCTATTTAATGCAACTTTTACTACCAATAATTTATTCCTTAATGCATTGTTTATATTTGGTTGCTTTGTATTTATAACAAATGCTTTGCCATTCACAGAAGTCACAGGAATAATTTTTTCGACAATAAACAAGTTATTTATATATTTTTTATGATTTGTGAATATATCACCAAACATTATACAAAGTTCCTTTATCTGCTCGCCACTGTCAGGTAAATAATAATGAGAATTCCCATATAATGTTTCCAATGGTTTTAATATCGTATTAAAAAGATAAAAAAAATTTTCAGTCTTTATATTATATTTTATTATAAATGACGAAAACTCCCTCATTATTATCATCTCCTCTGTACTCAAATTTTCTACAGTAGTGCTTATTACTTTTTTAAATCTTATTACAGCATTTTTCACATTGCCTCCTTCATATTTTTTTGCCCAATCATATATAAATGTCTTTAATTCCGTCGTATCAGCTAATTGCACTGGAGTACTAGCAACCAATGACGATACTCCCGTCTCCGCACGTGATGGTACAACCCTTGTTTCAAGACTTACAGGGATCATTTCCACATCTGATGGTACAACCCTTGTTTCAAGACTTACAGGGATCATTTCCACATCTGATGTGTAATTTTGCATATATTTATATCTTATTAATTATAAATATTTTTTTTTTTACATAATTAACTATTCATAATTACATGTCACTACTGCACAATTATCCCCGCTAGAAATTGCACAACCAACACCCTCTATACCCTCCGCTACTATATTCAAATAATGTCCTATCTCCTCAAATGTCACCCCAGGTTTATCAAGCATACTTTTCTCATCTATCCACATCTCTATCGCCCTCGATATATCTGCATTCTTTGTACCATATATACCATATAAATTCTGCCTGTTCGCATTGTCTAAAAAATGTTCTAATACACAACCACGACTCGCTAAATTATCCGACCACGACTTTGACGAACTATACATATCATCACTCCAAGTTAAATTTTTTAAACCCTCAGTTAATATACGCTCATTATTATGACCATCCAATACATCATTTATAAATATACTAGAAGTTGGTGTACTTGACACTGTACTTGACACTGTATTTGACACTGCACTTGACACTGTACTTGACACTGTACTTGACACTGCACTTGACACTGTACTTGACACTGCACTTGACACTGCACTTGACACTGTACTTGACACTGTACTTGACACTGTACTTGACACTGTACTTGACACTGTACTTGACACTTTACTTGACACTGTACTTGACACTTTATCTAACACTGTTGATCTTAGTCGTCTTGTATAAATTTTATCACATCCCAATACACTTAATATGAAATAATTTAAACTAAAAAAATATTGAAATTTCATTAGACAATATGTTATTATATTTTTAAATATGTTTAATGAATCGATTTATATTATGTATTACATTATTTTATAAATTTTAATGAAGAAGATTATTCTAAACCTAAGTATATAAAATCATTTCATTATAATATGATAATAAATCCTAATTGTTATAATCCTATACGTGTATGTTATGATTGTCTTATTGAAAAAATTTATACTTGTGATACTGAATTAAAATATAAAGTATTAAAAGAATTGATTTATATTACATCTATTAAAAAAATACAATCATGGTGGATTGAAAAATTATATGAATTATGGTTTATATCGATAATAAAGTTGGAAAACAATATATATATAAAAATATTTCACATTATATGTTAATTTGACTTAAAAATTAACATATTTATAAATTATTTAAATATGGAACAGCAATCAAATGATAATTACGAAGATGAATATAATAAAAAAAATGATAATGTAAAAAGTACAAATTTTAAAAATGTGTGTAAAAATTTTATGTATAATAAATGTGATAGAAACAATTGCAAATTTATTCATGACAAAAATCTTTGTTTCCCTTTTTGGAAATTTAACAAATGTAAATTTAATGATAAATGTAAACGCTCACATTTTATTCAGACGTTTAAAGATACTCGTAGACACAAGTCTAAAAATACAGAATGTTTTGAACCTATGACTAAACCAGTCGATTTAAGATTTATTGTTGATACAAATCCTACTACTTTTTTGACTTCTATTACATCTAGAGATGTTCTTGTTGCTCCTGGTGTTTTTTCAGATTTTAAAAATGGAGAATTATATGATAAACTTGCAAGTGAAATAGAAAACTGTGGTATTCCATCTGAAAAATTATTAAAACTTTGGCATGGAAATGATAAAATTGAAGGAACACATTTTATTGCAGATGATAAAACACATTGGAAAAATACATGTCCTACATTTAAATTTGTTATTGAACGTCTTATTAATTATTTTAATATGGATGTTAAAGCAACTAGATTAAATTGGTATAAGGATACTTCTCAGTGGAAACCTTTTCATTTTGATAGTAGTGCAGTTAATCCAGACAAGGCAGCTGTTCAAAATTTTACAGTAGCAGTATCTTTTGGTGCAACTCGTGATGCTGCATTTGAACATGCTAAAACAAAAACTGTTATTAGTTCACCTCAGCCAGATGGATGTGTATATGCATTTGCAAAAGATACTAATCTTATTTGGAGACACGGTATTTTACAAGATATGCCAGTTCGAGAGGAAGGACGTATTTCTATCATATGTTGGGGATGGATTGATAATCAAATTCAATTATAAACGTTTAATATATTTTGTTATTAAAACTATATTAAATATATGTAATAGAATTTGTGTTTAAAAATTGAAACAATATTTCATGAAACATTAGATATTTACTATATCCCATTAATTCGTAAAAAATTCCTAATCTTAATAATGGATTAGTTTCATTCTTGTACATTCTTAATAATTCTAGTATCCTTTCATCCAATTTGTTTTTGTTGATAATAATATCACCAAAATTAAAAGCTATACCCTTTTTATATAAAGAATGTAATTTTGATACAGCTAGTTTCACACTATTTTCTACATAAATTATATATTGTTTTATATATGTTAATCTTTTCTCATCCGTATAAAACCTTTCATTAAATAGTTTAAATATTGTATAAGATGAGTATGTTGGATTCAGTAACTTTAATTCTATATATAACAAACTCCATCCTAAACAATATGTATCACGATCACCTTTTTGTGGTGCTAAATAATCACAAGATTTTAAAGCATTATTAAATGTATAAGCATTATCTATTCCTGGAAATATGTCATTTAATATAGATTTTAATATTTTTTCTGTATCAAACTTTAAAAAATGCCCCTTATATGCCTCACCATGTGGCTCAAACCACTCTACAAGTTTCGATTTCTTGTCTATTAATATTGCATTCGAATGCCCTGTTGACTGTAATATAGAATCTTCTTTACCATTATATACCTGAGGAAATATCAAAAAAATTGGCACTATGAAGAAACGAATATTTCTAATTTTACTACATTGGTTATATAGTGTTAATAAATAGTTTGATATCTTATAAGTCCCTTCACTTATATTTACCTCTATAAAATATTCATTTAATGCTACTAAATTTGTAGAACACACATATATATCCTTGTTTTTTTTTTGAAATAACAAATCTAAATATTTTGTAAATACTTCTGTATCCAATATCTCTAATTTATTGTTACTTTCTTTTATAACTGGTATATTAAAACTCATTATATATATATTAAATTTTATTATATATACAATATAAAATAATTTTCATATATTTTTTTAAATATATTTACATCATAGACTATCATCACTTGGCAGATTTCTTGGCGGAACGTCTCTTAACAGATCTCTTCTTGGCAGACTTCTTGGCAGAACGTCTCTTAACAGATCTCTTCTTGGCAGCAGAATGCTTATAACATTTTCCATCCATACCCATTTTGGTACCAGGAGCACACTTTGCCATTACAGGTCCTTCAGCTTCTCCAAGAGCAGCCTTTCTTTGTTTACCATATAAAGACTTTCTTAAACCACCCTTTTGAGATCGCTTCTTATATGAACGTCTCTTGACAGATTTCTTGGCAGATCTCTTCTTTGATGAACGTCTCTTGACAGATTTCTTGGCAGATCTCTTCTTTGATGAACGTCTCTTGACAGACTTCTTGGCAGATCTCTTCTTTGATGAACGTCTCTTCATAGAACGTCTCTTGGCAGACTTCTTGGCAGATCTCTTCTTACCAGATCTCTTCTTTGATGAACGTCTCTTGGCAGACTTCTTGGCAGATCTCTTGGCAGATCTCTTCTTTGATGAACGTCTTTTGACAGATCTCTTCTTACCAGACTTCTTGGCAGACTTCTTGGCAGACTTCTTGGCAGATCTCTTCTTACCAGATCTCTTCTTTGATGAACGTCTCTTGGCAGACTTCTTGGCAGATCTCTTGGCAGATCTCTTCTTTGATGAACGTCTTTTGACAGATCTCTTCTTACCAGACTTCTTGGCAGACTTCTTGGCAGACTTCTTGGCAGACTTCTTGGCAGACTTCTTGGCAGACTTCTTGGCAGACTTCTTGGCAGATCTCTTCTTTGATGAACGTCTTTTGACAGACCTCTTCTTACCAGACTTCTTGACAGACTTCTTGGCAGACTTCTTGGCAGACTTCTTGGCAGACTTCTTGGCAGACTTCTTGGCAGACTTCTTGGCAGACTTCTTGACAGATCTCTTCTTACCAGATCGCTTAGCAGATCTCTTGGCAGATCTCTTAGCAGAACGCTTAGCAGAACGCTTAGCAGAACGCTTTTTGGAAGAACGCTTTTTGGAAGAGTAATGTTTAGCACCGCCTAATAAGTTAGAAACAAAATCCTCAATCATATTATTTTATAATATATATCAATATTTTAATTTTTTTGAAAAGTAAAATATTTAAATTTTAATACAATATACTTTTTTTTTTCTTATTAGCACTAATATTCTAATTACATCCATTTTTCTTTTTTTATTTATTATATTTTTTTCATTTTTTAAAAATACTCTAAAAATTTTTCTCCATATTTGTTATGATATGATGCACCTATCTTTGATCCATAGTGATGTGCTCTAACAGGATCGCTATTTTCATTCAATGGAGGCTTTAATCCACATTGTTGCAATTTTGTTGTTATAGTTTTATATTCTTTTGGTATTTTTTTATAATCATCAATCGACTTTTTAATCAAGTATTTTTTCCCCATATTCTTATCCAGTATGTATTTTTTATTAAACCAATAACATCTTAGTTTATTTGTTGATAAAGAAATATTAAATGCATATTCTAAACTTTTATGTTGTACTTTGTTTTTTATCATATCACCTTTATTATGTTCATCCCATATCTTTAAAAAATCCATAACAAAATTATTATAACCAAAGCAATAAACATTATCATTTAGCATTTTTAAAATTCTCATATCAGAACATCCACTTGTATTATATAAATTATTTAAATTAACAGTCATTATATCCATATTTTTTATATAAAACTTAACAGGATTTGATTTTAGTCTATAATTTACATCTACATATCTAATTGGCATTTTTAATTCTTTCAAGATTTTATAAAAAAATCGTGGCTTACTTACCTCACGGTTTACTTTATAAACTTTGTACGATAAATTATATTTTTCACATATTTCGATCCATTTTTCTACATTTTTTCGATCATCTACTTTTGTATTATACAATGTTACCATATAAAATGGACAATTGAAATAAGTTCGTTCTTTTAATATATTATATTTTTCCCTTATTTTTATTTTTATTAATTTTTTCATGTCCGCAATCTTATATCTTTGTTTTCTTCTATTATCTATCATATATTGTTTTGTTTGATATCGATTTAAACCATAATTCATATAATTTTTAAATGTGATATCAAAACATCTTAATTTTTCTCCTTGTTGTCTATTAAAATTTGGTGGGAATCTTTCTTTTAATACTCTTTTTTCATATACATCTTCTAATGCGCCTGTTTCAAAATCTTCGTGTACCAATACTAAATCCTTCATCTTGTATCTACTGCCGCTTAATTCTTTTTTATAATCTGCTACATATGTATATTTTCCTAACTTTGGACTATATTTATGTTTTTCAAACATATATAAATATGTTTCTGGTAACCATACACAACGTAAATATACATTCATAAAATGTCGTGTTATTATACCCGAAAATGTTTTATCTTCTGCTAAATGTTGATGTTTATTCATATAATCTGTTAAAATTTTTAACATTTCTCTTGATCCTTTATTATTTGCAAATCCTAATACAGCGCCAGGTAAAACTATTTGATATGGATTATAACAACCCCAATCATATTCATTCCAATTTATAAAAAAACAATCAGCATCAACTTCAAATAAATGTGGATAATTTAATACTCTTAAATCAGTATCTAAAAATATACATTTATAATTTGGAAATAAATCTAAACATTTTTGTATAAATCCAGGTTTATATGATAATGCTTGTTGATATGTCCCTTTTTTTTCAAATTCTATCATTCTTACAAAATAATAGTTTATATTTAACTTTTGACAATCCTTTATAATTCTTTTTACTTGTTGTCCATATGTTAATCCGTGAACAGATCCTTTGTTTACTACATCTTCTCCCCAATAATATGAAACTAAAATAAAACTACTTTTAGGATTTAATATCTCAGATTTTTCATTTGACATATTATTATATTAATATTACTATATATTTTTTTTAAATTATATTACCCAATACTTTTTTTTTAAAATATCCCATGTACACATTTCTAAAAATATCATATTCTTCTCTTGATTGAATATCTAATAATATCATTAATACTCTTGATGATACAATTTTATCAGGTATTTTTTCTAATCTATTTTGAAAAATTTTTTTAAACTTTTCTACTTCATTATCACTTAATTCCATTACATAATTATAAAATGTAAAAGGAAGAACTGACATAATTATATCTTTTGTATAAAAAAAAATATAATTTTAAACCTATTTAATATATACTTTTGTAAATTTTAAATTAGTAATATAACTTTGACAATATACACAATAATTATAATCTTCATAAAATTTACCACATTGTAGACATATTATACTATTACAATCTTTACATTTGAATACTTTTGATGTTTTTTTACAACAAACATTACACGTTAAACGTGTCATCTAATAAAAATATACTGTATTTCATATATTTTTCATTTTTTATAACCATAACCGTTAGGTAAAATTTTCATATTATCCATACATTCTTGCAATTTATAATGTTCGCTTTTAACTTTTGATAAACCATCAGAAGCGACTGAAACATTATTAGGAATATATTTGCAAGTTTCACATTTAGATATAAGTCTATCTCCACCTCTTAAATCATTTTCTACATTTACGTTCATTTGTGGAATACCAGCTTGTACATAACCAAGGAATGGAGGTGTGAAATCAGCACATTGGTTTTCATTTTTGTATAATGAGACATCTGTCACATAATCAAATATACTTTTACTATTTTTATCTTTTTCGTATATAAAACATGCATTTGCTTTTTTATTAGGATTTGTATTCATTATCTTATTATTTATTAAGATAATAAATTTTATAAAAAAATATCAGCGACTAAATTTTATATATAATAAACTTCCTTAATACTAGTTTCAATTTTTCTTTTAATAAAATCTTTTTCTAAATACCATAAATAGAATTTGTGAAATTCGCATTTCTTAGGAGATTTAATATTATTACGTAATACAAAATTTTTAGCTGCATGATTTAACCCATTCAATTCTTGTAAAATAATATCTTGTAAACCATTTAATGTCCAATCTATATCAAATTCAGATAACCATTCTAAAGTAACATCTCTATTGAAATTATACTGAAATGGTTTTCTACTAGGTGAAACAAATGCTTTATAATTTTCACATAATTTATTAATCACATATTCGCATACATTTTTTTTATATATAGATGTTTCTTCTGTATATAATATAGGAACTGGACAACTTTTGTTTATGGCTCTAAAATCTGAAATAACAACATTTTCATCTTCAGTTTTTAATATGCTTAATAAGATTGTAAAATTTTGTTGGGTCTCTTTATATAATTGACTCGCTGCTAAAATACGATGTATACCATCATAAATTTCTACTTTTGATTTACTATTTTTTTGCCATCCGTATATAATACCAGGAATTACTTTTGTATTATTTTTCGAATAATATAACTTTAATTCGTTTATTCTTGATTCATCTGGATGTCTGTTTTTATTCCAATTAATAAATTCAGGAACATCTTTAAATGATTCATATACATAAATATTCTGTATATCTGAAACATTGATAAAACTTCGTTTAAATTGTTTAACAAACTGTTGATACATAGTGATTATTATCTTATTATATTTTTTTCATTTTATTATTAGTTATTTATACGTTATTTAATTTATCATAAAAAAAATCTAAAGCATTTCTAATAGCCTGATCCATATTAAAATATTTATAATTAGCTAATCTTCCTATAAAATATACATTTTTTGTTTTTTCTTCAATTTGAGCTAATTCTTTATATTTTTCATATAATATTATAATATAAAATATTTTAATAATTGAAACATTTCTAAACGTATTTTTGCGTTTTTAATATAAAATATATTTTTCATTTACATCATTCAAATTATACATTTTAAATAATCTTAGTACACTTTGTTCTTTTTGCTTTGCTTCAATATCTAAATGAACTTTTGTTTCCTTTAGTACCTCTAATAATGCATCTGGTAATTTTTTTATATAATCTGAATGTGCCCTTCTTGCAGTTAATGAATCTGTTTCTTTAACACCATCTCTTGATTCAGATAAATGAAATAATGGTGTAATACCTCTTGTTTTCCATATATTTAATACATTTTTTGTTAATTTTGATAAATCTTCATTGCCAGGATTTATATTATGATGATGATAATCTATCACTATTGGTATTTGTAATTCCTCACATATAGGTAATAAATCTTCTATACTATAGACCATTTCACAATTTTCTAAAACAAGTCTTCTTTGAGCACTATCTGATAATCTTTTAAAACTTTCTTTAAATCTTTTTAAAGCGTTTTCTTTACCATCTTGTTTTGATCCACCATGTATTATTATAATACTATCTACGCCAGCGTTCATCATATCTAATATCATTGCGTGTACATTTATATCTACAATAGATTGATCTATGACAGATGATCTTTGAGAAGATAATTGATTATATTGTCCAGGATGAAATGTAATAACCTGTTTACATTTTTTTGCATATTCTCCTAATGATTTTAATTTCTCCTTAAATTGATTAAAATCATAATCCTTATAATAATCTGGATGACTTGCAAATGGAAATATTTCACTAGACATTCTATAATTATAAATACCATTTTTATAATTCCATCTTAATATTGCCGCTAAATCATCTAAATTCTGATGTGCTAACATATATCCATATTCTATACCTTTTTCTTTCATCGTTTGTAATCTACATGTTCTTGATGTAAATATACCCTTGTTTCTTAAATACACATTTAAACAACAATATCCCATCACTAAATTACGTTTTTGAATATCACTTAATATCACCTCCATTGTATTTTTATTATTTTTAAAATTTATTCAATTAATTATCGTTTCAACTTAAGATATTTTTACATATTTTATCATATTTTAATTTTTGACATTGATTTTTTAAGAATGTTACATGTATAAAAAAGGAATAAATGTTTTCTATATTTTCATTATATTCTGTATTTACAGTTGTACAAAATATATTATTATAATCTAAACCCATAGATAATTTATCATAATTATTTTTTATATACAATGATAAAACACGTTGGTCACTTTTATTTTTATTATATATATGTATATTATTAATTATGTCTCCAAATGTTTTTATAAGTGCCCATTTATATCCGATTATGAATCCACTATTAATATATTTATTTTTAAATGATGTTGTTAATTTTTCATAAAACTCTTTTACACAATTTTCTTGATGCGAAAATTTAGTTTCACAACTTATAATAATATCTTTTTTATGTTCGATAAAAGTTTTAAATAAAT
>Ga0214921_10007964_pt1 | contig 13927 bp, 10 predicted proteins | sample LL1505_MetaG_FD_177992 | JGI IMG/M metagenome (GOLD analysis project Ga0214921, IMG submission 177992) | Freshwater microbial communities from Lake Lanier, Atlanta, Georgia, United States - LL-1505 | ecosystem: Environmental > Aquatic > Freshwater > Lake | place: USA: Georgia | collected... | reverse complement strand
GCCATAAGCGCATTGCCAGGCTTGATAATTTTGTATTTTATTTGCTTGCAATTGATAAAATTATACTATTCAAAATTGAAAAAGGCTGCTATCTAAACGGCAGTACCCATTCTTTCGTTAACAAGTTTTATAATTAAATCTAATTGTTCTTCTTTATCTATAAAACTATTGTCAATCTCAATGGCATCATCTGCTTTGCGTAATGGACTATCCTCTCGGTTACTATCAATATAATCACGTTTAGCAAGGTTAGCTAACACCTCGTCAAAGGTAGTATTTTGACCTTTTACTTTTAGTTCGTCTAGTCTGCGTTGGGCCCTAATATTTGGTTCAGCGGTGATAAATAATTTCAATTCTGCTTCAGGGAAAACAACTGTACCTATATCACGGCCATCCATTACAATTCCTTTTTCAAATCCCATTGCCTGCTGTTGTTTTACAAGAAATCTACGCACTTCACTTAATGCACTTACGTCACTTACAGCACCTGCTACCCGCGGATTTACACGAATTATATCTTCAACGTCTTCCCCATTCATCATGGTGATTTGAGATTGTGTTATTTCATCTATTCTAAAATTTATGGTAATGTTTTTTAACGCTTCATTTACTAAATCTAGATGATGAAATTCAATTTGATTGTTTAGAAAAAACAAAGTAACAGCTCTATACATGGCACCTGTATCCACATATCGGTAGCCAATTTTACGGGCTATATCTTTTGCAATGGTGCTTTTGCCACAGCTAGAAAAACCATCAATGGCTATTATTATCTTTTTACTCATTATTGTTTTTTCTTCTTGTAGAAATCGTTGATATTAGTGGTAATCGAAAAGTGATCTGTTGAACGATTTATCATATAATTGGCTCTTGCATAAGCAATGTTAAATTTACTTACCCTTAAACCAAAACCCCAACTAAAGCCAGAAAAACCTAAGTTGTCAAACAAACCCACTTCTCTTCGTCTCAGGTAATTATAACCAAACCTAAACATAAAAGTACGACTAAAAATAACCTCAGTATTCACGATCAAATGACTTAATATTTCTTGCGTGATGCTAAAATCTTCTTGAATAGGCTCACCTGTTTCAAGGCTAATATTGCGATTGTTTCTATTGGCTATTTGATATAGGTTATTACCAAGGTTTTGCAAATTGTGTGCAATGAGCGAAATCCTAAGTGGGTTATGTGCAAATTTCTTAGAAAACCCTAATTGCACATTAAGCGGCAGATTTTCGTAGTTGCCTTGCCTATATGCACTTAATTGGGTTCCAAGATTACTTATAACAGCCGTATAAGTAGTAAGTTGTCGAGGGTTGTAATAACTAGCAGCCAAATCAACGGCAACACCAAATGAATTATACGTTTCTAGATTTGAGTTTATGAGTTTTAAACTGCCTCCGCAGTTTATCTTTTTTATTTTCCTTGCATAGGAAACATGATAGCCATACTCACCTGCAGTAAAGGTACCTTGAATCTGCCCATCAGGTGTGGTTTTGGTGAAATTACCATAGCTGAAGTATTGAATACCTGCAGCAAATGTTCCTAATTTGTCGAAATGTTTAGCAAAGCCTGCGTAACCTGAACCAATATCAGCAAACATTTTCACATAATTATAGCTAAGTTGGTTATTCATTTGAGGCATTAACAATGAAGGATTTTGATACGCAACATTCAAATCACTATCATGAGAAGCAATAGCACTACCTCCTAGTGCAGCAATTCTTGCATTGGCATACGAATTCAAAAACTGATAGGTGCTATTACCGCCAAGACCCTGCGAAAAGGCGCTAAAGGAGAAAATAATCAGTAATAAAAACAAAAGATTCTTTTTCATGCTAAGCAATTGGTCAAAAATATCCTTTAAACAGTATTTCATCAAATAAATTATTTAGCTTTTTTCGAATATAAGTAAACCAAGTATTTGGAAAAAAAAATGTATCTACCAAATCTAATTTATAAGCAGGGTTTTTGAGTGCAAGTTGCCTCCAACTCTCAATCTAAGTTTATAAATTCCGCCTGTAAGATTTGACTGTATAGGTATCATTTGATTGCCTGGATTTAATGATATCTCACTTGACCAAACTTCCTGACCTAGCAAGTTAACAATACTTATTTGCGTGAGATTTGCTGAAAATAAATTGAATTTGAGTTCAAATTGACCCTGATTAGGATTAGGGAAAATAGAAAAATCAGAGATAGGAGAAATATCATCCAACCCAACTTTATTTATAGCTATGGAGATTGTGCTAATATCTTTACAGTTTATTGCATTTGAAACCTCCACTTTAACCTCCCCACTGCCTAAACTAAGCCATTTTGCCTGAATAGTAGCAGTACCCTGCCCTGACAAAACCAAGCCATTCGAAAGGGTCCATTTATAAGTGAGTCCAACTGAATCTTTGATGCTATAATTATAGATTATATTTGCATTTACCCCACTTGAACCAGCTATTATACCTGCAATGGGGCTATTATTAATAGTGACGATTTTGTTCATTGTATCTTTGCATGTTTTATCACTTATAGCTATCAGTCTAACAACATAAATTCCTGCAGAATCATAATTTTTTGTAGGATTTTTAAGGCTTGATGTATCCCTTTTATTTTTTGAATCAAATTGCCAATTACTAGATGTTTCACCCGATGAAATGCTTGATAAATCAGAAAAGTGAAAGGTATTTCCTTTTAAACATTGTATATTGTTATTTATATTAAATTCTGCCAAAGGCATTGGATTAACTTCTATGGTCTTTGTAATGGTATCATAGCAATAGTATTGGTTGGTGCCAATAAGTCTTATATTGTATTTGCCTATTTGAGTGAGCGTCTTTGTTATACTCGTTAAAGTTGAATTTTCATTATTAATAAACCATGCACGTCTGTAGGCGTTTGTGGTACTTGTGGTGTCAGTGAATATGAATGCATTTCCTTTCAAACATTGGCTAGATTTATTGATTGTAAAGCCCATTTCATTCATAGGTTTTATCGAGATGGCTATAGTCGAATATGGCCCTGAACCTAACGAATTATAAGGCGTTACAGTTATAAACCCTTCATTATTCCCTAATTTAACTTGGATACTTTGGGTATTTTGACCACTAAGAATAACTGCCCCATCTGGCACATCCCATAGGTAATAAGTTGCTCCAATTGAGGGTGATACAGAATAAGTTGCCATGGTGTTGGCACATTGAAGTTTCAATCCAATTATATCTCCTGTTTTATCCGGCCTTGAACTTAATTTTAGGAGATAGGCATCATAGTCATTTCCTGCATATAGACTAAACACATCTATGCCAGGATTAAAGTCAACATTACCCTTAAAAGTGCCCGTTAAATAAATATTTTGATACCTGTCCACATCTAATGCAACATTTCCCATGCCCCCATAATTTTCAGCCCATATTAATTGGCCGTCAGGACCTAATTTAGAAACAAACACACCTGAACTGCCATATGAATTTAAGATGTAGGTTGGAGTGTCAGTGTTAAAGTCGAAAGTATTTGAAAACAATCCCGTTACATACAAATTTTGCATATCATCAAAATTGATATCAAATCCATTTCCGATTCCGCTATTGCTTGTACCGCTGAATGATTTTGCCCAAATATAATTTCCAGAGGAATCTAATTTTGATATATAAATATCTGTTTTCAGAGCAGTTAAACTTGAGTTTCCTAAATCTGGATTGAAATTCACAGTACCCTGAAATTGCCCAGTACTATATACATTTGAATTTCTGTCGATGGCAATAGAATAGCCTATATCAGAAAGATTACTGCCAATACTTTTCGCCCAAAGAATCGTACCAAAATTACTGAACTTGATTATAAAAACATCTTCATTGCCTTGGGAGATTAGCTTATTTGGAGCAATGAAATTGTATATCATTGTATCTTGAAACTGCCCTGTGGCATATACATTGCCTTGCACATCTAAAGAAATTGAATAGGCTATATCATAATTTCCTCCTCCAAAACCTTTTGCCCATTGAAAAGCTCCAGAAGAATTTAACTTCAACACGAATGCATCGAAATTACCATTGGACTTTATGAAATAATGTGCTGAGCTAGGATTAAAATCACAAGAATCGACAAAGTATCCAGCCACAAACACATTGCCTAATTTATCAACGCATATTGATTTACCAATGTCAAAGCTATTGCCCCCTATACTCTTTGCCCAAATTATGTCACCCCATGAATTGTACTTGGCAACAAATACATCTTGACTTGCCGCCTTACTCACTAAAATAAGCTCTCCTGCGCTTGGGTCAAAATCCGCAGAATCTTCATAAAGGCCCGTTATATAAATGTTTTGATTAGCATCAATAGCAATGGATGCTCCTTCATCATAACCTTTACCTCCAATTTTTTTTGCCCAGATAAACTTACCCGCTGGATTAAATTTGCTAATGTATACATCTGTAGTATAATCGTTAGAAGTTATAACAAAGCTTGAATCAATGTTAGGGTCGAAATCTACCTGACCCATAAAAACACCAATCGTATAAACATTGCCACTTGTGTCAGTTACGATGGAATTGCCGGATTCTGAATAGTAGCTACCGAAACTTTTAGCCCATGCGAAATTTTGGGAAAAGGATAATTGATAACATAACACGAATAAAAGAGACAGTCGAATTTTAAGCATGAGATTCATTTATACATGCAAGATATAAAATCTAATCACCCTTAAAAAGTCAAGAAATTCGAAATGGAAATATTATGAGAAAATTAACATATTGGATTAGAAATTCAAATCAAGGTGTTTTTAGCCCAAATGATGCAACCAATATGCTTTACCATAGCTGCAAAATATTTCAGATCCAGCTTTTATATTTACTTTAGCTACTAAACATATTTGTTTTTTATGATTGATGGTAATTAGGGCATTGTTTTTATAGGCTGAACTTTGAATGCCATTAGCGTCATTTGCATACTTAGCAAAACAATCAGTATTCTTAGCATCCAATATTTTTCCATTGGGTAAATTCATAAAGAAATTGTCTTGCCTCAATTCAATTCTTTTGTTAGCAGATTTTACTTGCAACAATTCTCCCCTGAAAATAGAAATTACTTCATATTTATGGATAGAAATGGCTGTATACAAACCCTGACCAGCGCCTATAATTAATGACTTTTCGATGTATAAATATTCAACTTCATCTGCATCTATTTCATCTGGAAAATTATTGGCGTGTATGCTCATTGTTGAGCAAGGTATTCATTAGAATCAAGAATATAGCTACTTACTTTGCCACCACCAAGGTTTTCATCATTTGCTTATCTTCGCTCTGCACTTGGTAGTAATAGTTTCCATTCTGTAAAGAGCTTACATCGAGGTTTACTTCATGCGTTCCTCTGCTATAGTTTGCCTCGTTAATGGTCAATATTTCTCGTCCTATTCCATCATATAATTTTATCTTTACATGACCTTCACTGCAAGCAAACCTTATGTTGGTGGATGTTGAAGCAGGGTTAGGATAGTTTTCAATGAAACCAATCTCGGCTGATTTTACTTCGCTTATGCCACTAGCATTGGCATTAATAAAGTTGAGTGTTTGGTATGGTTTTAATAATATGTTGTTAGTATCTACATCACTTACTTCAAACCAATTCTTAAGTATGGTAGCGTAAATTTGTCTAAAATCAAACTGCATGGGCACATTGTCATTTACAGATACACTTGATGGGATGATTGGATTTGTGCCATATATACCTCCATTTACCTTGCTTCCAAAAATGAACAAAGGAGCAGCTGCTCCATGGTCTGTTCCCAAACTCGAATTCGATTTTATACGTCTTCCAAATTCAGAAAAAGTCATACCCATGACACGATCTTGCAAAGCAAATTGTTTAAGGTCATCTTGAAAGGCATTTACTGCTTGAGATATCTTTTGAAGCAATGTCGCATGGCTACCAGTCTCAGTACCTCCAGTGGCTGCGACTTGAACCGAGTGTGTATCAAACCCGCCAAGATTCACAACATAAACCCTAGTTTTTAAACCGCCAGCTATCAATTGCGCTACTATTTTTAATTGGTCAGCTAAAGAGTTTTGCCCAGCGGTTGGATATAAGGTTGATTTGTTTGCAGGCGAATTTTTAGTTGCAGCATTTTTTATTGAACCCGAATAGGCTTGTGTTTGTTGTGCCACCAATCGAAGGTAAGTTAGCTCATGCCCAGCAGGAGTATTAGGCGCAGTATCAACCGTTCCACTCACAAATTGATAAAAACTTGTTGGGTCTGTTATTGACATTCCGAGCGATGCTGAGCCTCCCTGCAAGGCAGGCGAAACCAATGCGCCAATCTGTATTGCAGGAGGGTCTGGGAAACTAGAATTCGGATAGTTAGTTGGATAATTTGGATACTTCGTGTCAAGGTATCTACCCATCCAACCCGTTTCTAAACTTTGATTTGAGTTGGCGCCAGTCAACCAAATATCTGTAGCCCTGAAATGTGAGAAATCAGGATTGGGATAACCTACACTTTGAACAATTGACAATAAGCCATTATCATACATACCTCTCATTTCGCTCATAGCAGGATGCAATCCTGTGGCTGAGTTACCGCTCAAGGATAACACCTTGTTCTCTTGAATCAGAATATTTGAGCGTGCATTACTTAAGTTGCTGTATTGGTCGATAGGTATTAAGGTATTTAATCCATCGTTACCGCCATTTAATTGTATTAGCACAAATACTCGGTCTTCGTTACCCGATTTGTTTAAAAATTGTACCAATGGATTTTCTGCCAATGCTTTCACCGACCATCCATTAATCAAAACAGGACTTACTCCTGCCAATATACTTTTACCTAAAAAATCTCTTCTTTTCATAATCTCGAATTGATTTATTGATTAACAAAGTTGATGTTCAGCTTGACCACACACATATTTAATTAAAGCTTGCAACCGGGTGTTTACAATAGATTTTTTAGATGCATCCGTTGGAGCAGCTAAATAAGCATTCCAAGCATCTGTCCAATAATGATCACTCGATTGACCAGATAGTAGAAAAGAAGTTTTTAATCCGTCTTTTATTGTTTGCGAAACATCAATTCCATAAAGCAATTTAGTTATTTGAGCAATTAAAGTATTTGGATCTTCAGGTGTATTAAACTGCTGAGCAAAGGCAATTAAATCAAATATCAACTTAAAGTTTTGTCTATTAAAACCAACATAATTAAGTCCGTCACAAATTTGGTTGCGCTTTGGTAATGAATCGGAATTTATCCATAATTCATAATACTGTGGGTCTTCATAAAAAGCTGGCCATCCTGCTACATTGGGAGGATCTCCGATATCTTGTCCAAGCGTTAATCCTATTTGTTGCATATAAGCCCAATGGGTATAGGTTTGAAGAGGGTTAGTTCCATCTGGAAATTGCAAATTAAATTGCCTGCTCATACCTATTAAATAATCCATAGGTTGTTTAATGATGCATCCTTTATTTAAAACATCATAAAAATGCTCGCTTTTAAAGAGTTTACTTAATACGGGTGCAATTTGATAATTGTTATCTCTGAAAATTTTTGCCAAGGGTTGAATTACATTTAACTCAACTGTTTCGTCAATCACATAGTAAATAAAGTACCTATAAATTTTTCTGCAAATATATTTTGATACTTCCTCTTGAGTAAAAATCATATTTACTAAGTCGTTCAATTCCTGCGAACCTGCTGTTGTACCAGACCGTCCCGTGATAACTGTATTGTTATAAAATGAGGAAAATTGTTTGTTGCTTGTATCATGCTTGGTTGAGTCGAAAGTGGAAGCAATAGTTGTAGCATTATTTCTCCAGCCCGTCATAACTTTGGCTGCCATTTTCACATCATCTTCGGTATAATGGTTAGGTAAATCTTTGCCAACCGTAAACAATTCTTGCAACTCGCGACCAAAATTCTCATCAGGTGAGGTTTTGCTGTTTTGTTCGCCATTTAAATATACCAACATCGCAGGGTCTGTTGAAATGGCTTGCACCAGAGCTTTGAAGTCACCTAAACAATTTGTTCTTATTAGATTATTGTTTTTAAAAACATAGCGAGCATCTTTCACCACATTGGTTTCAGTGGCAAAATGATTATGCCAAAACAAGGTCATTTTTTCTCTGATGGTTCTATCTTGATTTAGCATCAAACCAATCCACCAAGCCTTGAATGACTGAATTCTAGCTGCATTTAAGTTGACATTATTCGAAGCATTTACCCAAGTTTGCCCATAAGGTACCTCCGTATCAGGAAAGTTGGCATTTGTACCATAATGATTTATTGGAAAAATATTCTCAGTAGCATTAATATTTAGAATGTAATCAACAGCATCGCTCATGTTTTTGGTTTTGAAGAAATCAACATCTGATTTTTTAACACCAAATAAAGTTCGTCTGCACAAATGCAGAATTTCTGATTCTCCAAACGAACCTTTGTATTCGCTCAAACCCGTGGAAGCTTTTCCTAACTGAGTAGGCAAGGTTTTATTTGAATAATCTACATAGCCCTGGTTTGATGAATTTGAATCATCAGAAAGCAAAGCTGAAGCGGCCTCGTTAAGGAATTGCCTGCGTTTAAGTTTCGACATACGCTTTTTAATTTTATCTATGAGCAAGATAAAACAAAATAGTTTAAATTGTCGAAATTATAAAATTGTTAAATTAAAAGTCTTTTAGTTTCAATATCTCTTTCGATCGAATTCCTTTTTCAGTTTGTTCAACGGTGCAGGCTTCATGGAAAGGGTCATGCTCAAAATACAATACGTAATTATTTTCAGCAGCCATTTTCAATATGCTTTGTTTTTCAATCATCGTATCAAGAGGGCGGACATCATAACCCATAACATAGGCTGTGGGTATATGAGCCATTGTTGGAATCATATCTGCTAAATAAATTACTTTTGAATTCTTATATGGAATGACAGGATGAATCATGTTGTTGGTATGTCCATTTGAATACAATAATTCTATTTCTGGATGAAATAATTCACCATGTTTTAATAATTTTAATTGACCGCTTTCTTGTATTGGTAAAATGTTATCTTTCAAAAAACTTGCTTTCTCACGTGGATTAGGAGCCTGACTTTCGGCCCAATGTTTTTCATCAATCCAATAGGTTGCGTTTTTAAAGGTTGTTTGAAATTTCGTTCGATCATTATTCCAGCTAATACTGCCACCACAATGGTCAAAATGCAAATGCGACAACACCACATCTGTAATATCATCAACTGAAAATCCATTTAATTTGAGAGACTTATCAAGACTATCATCGCCATGTAAAAAATAGTGAGAAAAGAATTTCGAGTCTTGTTTCTCTCCTATTCCGTTATCAATTAATATCAATCTTTTTCCATCTTGGATGAGTAGGCATCGCATGGCCAATCTGATCATGTTATTCTCGTCAGCAGGATTAAGTTTATGCCAAATACTTTTAGGAACAACGCCAAACATGGCACCCCCATCCAATTTAAAATAGCCTGTATCTATAGTATATAACTGCATATTATTTTTTATTCAAAAATACACATTTGAAGTAAACTATTAAACGAATGACTCAGAAAGCGCTATAATTTGAGAGAAATGGACTGCGGAAAATTTCCAGCCTAATTTCTCACATTAGAACTTAAATTGCTTGATTGGCCTCTGCTTACTTTCTTCAAAATCTATGTAGTATAGAAATTGCATAATACCTGAAACTAAATTCTTATGCCTAGTTTGAATTATTGTAATTAGGCCGTACATAATATAAATGGATTAAATATTGTTTTGTATGGTTGTATAGACGAATGTAAAAAGCATTTCGTTTCAAACAAATGCTTTTTTGTGCAAAATTATTAATGACTGATTATCAGACCAAGTAATTTAGGTAGTTTGATTTGAGTTTTTATTTAAATCCTTCGTGTTGGAATCAAGTTCTCTAATAATCTTTAACAAGGTCTTCATTAGACTTAAATGTGTTTGTTGTGCTAAGGCTATTATTGTATTCATAATTATTTTTAATTAAAAACTGCCGCCATTAAAGCGGCAGTTTCTCGGTGTAGAAGTCATTACACGAACAACTTCAATGTTTTTGACAACGCTTTTATAGCATTTAATACTACAAATTGCGCATTAACGATTAGTCCGTACATAATGTTTAGTTTTAAAAGATTAAACCATTGTTTTGTCTTAAACCCCAAGTTTGAAGATTTTCTTATTTGTTACCTAAATCATACCTAAATCGCATATAAATAATATTCAAGAACTTACAAAAAAATAAAATGCCGTTTTTATCCCATAATAGAGCAAGTCAACCCAAATTGAAAAAAAACATTATCCAATCAATAATTATATTGCAAGCCAAATTCTTAACAGATGCCATTAAACGACCATTATAAACACACTGTTGCCGAACGATTAATGCGTTATGTGCAAATAGACACTACTGCTGACCCAGAATCAGACACTCAGCCATCAAGCATGAAGCAAAAGGATTTAAGCAGATTGCTGGTTGAAGAGCTAAAGCAAATAGGTATATTAGATGCTGAATTAGATGAGCATGGTTATGTTTATGCTACGATTGAAGCCAATTCAGACAATCAAACACCTGTTATTTGCTTCTGCTCTCATGTGGATACCGCCCCTGATTGCAGTGGCACAGATGTAAAACCAATACTTCATAAGGCTTGGGATGGAAGCGATATTGTTCTACCTGATGATAATTCAGTTATTATTTCAAGCCAAAAGCACCCTTACTTATCAGAACGCATTGGTGATGATATTATCACAGCTAGCGGCAAAACCTTGCTTGGAGCCGATGATAAAGCAGGTGTGGCTATAATCATGGATTTTGCTAATTTCATTTTGCAACACCCCGAAGTAAAACATGGTAAAATCCGCATTCTATTTACCCCAGATGAAGAAATTGGTAGAGGTGTAAACAAAGTGGATATGCAAAAGCTCAATGCAGATTTTGGATATACCCTTGATGGTGGCGAAAGAGGCATGTTGGAAGGTGAAAGCTTTTCGGCAGATGCTTGCACCATAACATTTACTGGAATTAGCGCTCATCCTGGATATGCAAAAAATAAAATGGTAAACGCGCAAAAAGTCGCAGCCTATTTTATGGGCTTATTACCAAGTGATGCATGGTGCCCTGAAACTACAGAGGGCTATGAAGGCTTTGTACACCCCGTTCACACCCAAGGCGGATTGGAGCAGTGCTATGTTCAATTCATTGTTAGAGATTTTGAAACTTCAAACCTTTCCATATATGAAAACAGGTTGGCAAATTTGGCAAAAAAAGCCGTTGATAAATTTCCGGGTGCCACATTCGACATGAAGGTAGTTGAGCAATATCGCAATATGAAAGAGGTGTTAGACCAATTCCCTCAAGTAATGGCAAATGCGGGTGAAGCATACAGAAGATCTGGAATCGAACCTGAAATAATGAATATACGTGGGGGAACAGATGGCTCAAGGTTATCTTTTATGGGATTACCTTGTCCTAATATTTTTACAGGTGAAATGGCTATACATAGCAAAATGGAATACGTGAGTGTTCAAGACATGCAAAAAGCAGTTGAAGTTTTGGTGAATTTAGTACAAGTGTGGGAGGGGAAAAAATAGTGAGAGATAATTTCTCAAATCAAGCAGACTTATATGTCAAGTATTGGCCAAGCTATGCTGAAAGTTTGAATAACGAAATTTTATCGCACTTTAATGACAGGAAGGGAACCTTATAAAATGAATCTACCTTTATTTAGTTTGCATTATTTGCCTAGCATTGCCTATATAAGCGAATTGACAAAGCATGAGGGGATTTTAATTGAGACCAAAGAAAACTTCATAAAGCAAACCTATCGAAACAGGTGTAAAATTTTATCCGCTAATGGAACATTGCCATTAATAATTCCAATTAAACATGGTGAAAACCAACTCATTTCTGAAATAAAAACACAATTAGAAACAGATTGGAAACGTCATCATTGGCAAAGCATAATTTCTGCTTACAATAACTCGCCTTATTTCTTATATTACAGGGATAAATTTGAAGCCATCTATTTCGATAAAAACATTCATACCTTATACGAATTTAACATAAGGCTACTTGAACTTAGCTTGAAGTTATTAAAAATAAATATTGAGCTAAAGTATACTGAAGTGTTTGTTAAAGATTATGAGCTTGATTTTAGAAATCGCTTTAGTGCAAAAAAAATGGATTTTGTATTAACGGAATTCAAACCTTATTACCAAGTTTTCGAAAGCAAATTTGGTTTTCAAACCAATTTATCTATTATCGATTTGCTCTTTAGTCAAGGTCCAGATAGCAAGCATTATTTTATCTAGAAGTTCATTGCAATAATTGTGAACGATCCTCCTTTAGGCTTCAACCACATTTGACCATCATGTCCTGCAAGAGCCCCAAAATTATTTCTAAAGATGAAACTAGGATCTTGGTTGAGGACTTCATATCTATAAGCTTCATCAAAGATTTTATCATAGTTTTCTAAAAATTCTTTTTTGCTTGCCAAATTCTTTAGAGGAAAGCTGATATGCTTAGATAATTCTTCTTTATTATCAGCTCTTATCAACAATTGAATTTGCTTAAAATACTTTAAAAAGGAGTTTGCGTTCTTAAAACCTGCCGCATCCCAACTCATAACTAAAGTTGAGTCCGGAAATAATTGACTTTTATGTTGGTATTCATTTGGTAGCGTATAATCAACTACCTGCGCATTTAAACCTGGTATTTTTGCATTATAGTCAATCGATCTAATACCACTATTTGTAGTGTAATTGGTGGTATCATTATCATGGTAAAGGATAACTTTATTATCATCACATCCATATAATATAGTCCCAATAGCTATCATTGATAGAATGAAATTACCTATTTTTTTCATTTCAGATTCCAGTGTAGTTGTGAGGTGTAATATTACGTAATTCTGATTTAATTTGTTCACTCACATCTAAACCATCTATAAAAAAGTGTATAGTTTTTTGGGTAATCTTTTCGTGGGTTCTTGTAAGGACTTTTAATGCCTCGTATGGTTTTGGATAATTTTCTCTCCTTAATACCGTTTGAATAGCCTCTGCCACTACTGCCCAATTGTCTTCCAAATCTTGTTTGATTTTATCCTCATTTAAAACCAATTTATCCAAACCTTTTTGCAATGACGCATAAGCGATAAGGCTATGTGCAAAGGGAACTCCAACGTTTCTTAGTACCGTTGAGTCAGTTAAATCTCTTTGCAACCTTGAGATAGGTAATTTAGCTGATAGATGCTCAAAAATAGCATTGGATAAACCTAAATTTCCTTCAGCATTTTCGAAATCAATAGGATTCACTTTATGAGGCATAGCACTGCTTCCAATCTCACCTTCTTTCAATTTTTGTTTAAAATAATCCATTGCCACATATTGCCAAACATCACGACTCAAATCTATCAAAATGGTATTGATTCGTTTAAAACAATCAAACAAAGCAGCAAGGTTATCGTAATGTTCTATTTGCGTTGTAGGATTTGATCTATGCAAGCCTAAGATATTGTTAACAAAGGTATCTGCAAATTGATGCCAATTATGAGATGGATATGCAATATGATGCGCATTCATATTTCCTGTTGCACCTCCAAACTTAGCAGAAAAGGGAATATAAGTCAATTGTTTGTATTGTTGCTTTAACCTTTCTACAAATACATATATTTCTTTACCCAGTCTTGTTGGGCTTGCAGCTTGTCCATGTGTACGAGCTAATAAAGATACATCTTTATATTCATTACTCAGCATATCCAATTTTTCAATCACCTTTTGTAAGCTCGGAATTATGCTTTGCTCCAAAGCATCCTTAATACTTAAAGGAATAGCCGTATTGTTGATATCTTGGCTAGTTAATCCAAAATGTACAAACTCACTTACAGCTTGCAATCCAAGTTTTGCGAACTCTTCTTTCAAA
>Ga0214921_10007963_pt1 | contig 13928 bp, 8 predicted proteins | sample LL1505_MetaG_FD_177992 | JGI IMG/M metagenome (GOLD analysis project Ga0214921, IMG submission 177992) | Freshwater microbial communities from Lake Lanier, Atlanta, Georgia, United States - LL-1505 | ecosystem: Environmental > Aquatic > Freshwater > Lake | place: USA: Georgia | collected 2015-05-28 | reverse complement strand
CTAGCAGGAGGCCGCTGGTTTCGCGGTCGAGTCGGCTGACGAGGGAAAGGAATTCATCGGGATACTGGTCGCGAAGCCAATCGATGAGTGTGAAGGTGCCATCGGGTCGGGTGGGGTGTACGAGCCAACCGGCTGGTTTATCGACGATCAGGAAAGAGGAGTGTTCCGTAATGATCGCTGGGTTCATAAAATCAGATTAGTCCAGATCTAGGGCTGGGTTGAAGTGTAAGATTCGCGATGCGTCGGATGGGAGGACGAGGTAAGAATGGGGAAGTGAATGCAAAGGAGCTGGCCAAGAAGTGTGACAGTATTTTGGACACAAAAAAGTTCCGGGACTATCCTGGAGCAAAGAATGGATTGCAGGTGACCCACGGTCGGCAGGTCAAGACGATTGGGTGGGCGGTGGATGCGGATCTGGAATCGATTCGAAAGGCGGGAAAAGAGAGGGTGGATTTTCTGATCGTGCATCATGGACTGTTTTGGGGGAGCTCCGTGATGGATCGGAAGATGAGGGCAAAAAGGATTCGGGAAGCGAAAAGATTGGGAGTGGCGATCTACTCTTCGCATCTTCCATTAGATGCCCATCCCGAGTTGGGGAATTCGATAGGGCTGCTGAGGGCTTTGGGTTTGGGTGATGCGAGGCGCAAACCATTCGGTGTGGCGATGGGACGGGAGATTGGGTACAAGGTGGAAGGCGGAAGGATTCGAAGAAGTGAACTGGCGCGGAGGTTGGCCCTACTTCGCTGCGAGCCCCGACCGAGTCGGGGGAGCAGCTTCGAAGGGTTGCAGGGCCAAGTGAAAGTAGTCGGGGGTGGGCCGGTGATTTGTGGGAGAATTGGAATTGTGACGGGGGAATTCGGGGATCTGGATCAGGTGGTGAAGGCGGGGTTGGATACGTTGATCACGGGCGAGGCAGATTATCCTACGGAAGTGAAGGCGAAGGAGTTAGGCATCAATCTAATTTTAGGTGGGCATCGAGAGACGGAAAACATTGGAGTTAGGTTGATTTCTCGCAAAATAACAAAACTCAATAGGGCGTCTCACTAAGAATGATTGGAGAAATACTGGGGGTGAAAAGATCGGGATCGCTGGGGACAGCGCCTACATTAGGGCTATTATTATTTAAATATAAATTATAGTACTTTCTCATTATGGCTCCTTTGGGGTTGCCATTGGTGTCGGTCAACTGGGCTACGACATAGATGCGATAATTAAAACTTTGGACGCAGGTGAGGTTATAGATTTTGGAGAACCACTCTTCGCGACCCTGATCGTTGATGGCAGTTGGTCCGTTGAGTCCGCCTTGTGCATATGTCGAAAAAACCGCATTGGTCGGCCAAGTATTTGTCCAAGTCGTTCCATAGTCCGATGAAATAAAGGCAAGTTGGCTGGGGGTAATAAAGGGGTAGGTTTGGCGAAATTTGACTACTCCATTGGTGAATGCCCGAATCATATCTGCGTTCACGGGGGCAGTGCCGCTATAATTTGTAGTTTTGAGGGAGATCCCGCCTGCAAGCGCGGCAAGGACTGGGAGTGGTGCAGTGTTGATATTAATCTTACCTGCCCAGTCATACACATTGGTTGTGCAAAATATATCCAAAAGTCCTGCGGCCGATGTGCCGAGCCTGGGCACTGAATAGGTCCCGCCCAGATTAGTGAAGGCAAAGCGGGAGTGTTCGGGTCGACCAATGCGTAAAGTGGAGCCACCGCCGTACAGAGAGTCAGCAGTCCATGTCGAACCGATATTGGTATTTGCGTAGTTAGTTGCCGTGGCGAGCGGTGCTGGGGGCCCCCACTGCATCGGATCGAAAATATTTCCTAATTCACAGATATTTGTATAGGAGCCTGAGTTGGATATCTTGCACGGTGCGGGATCTAGCAAATTAGTAATGCCTAAAAACGATGGTGGAGTATTATCAGCATTAGTAAATCCTAAGCTGGATAATACATTTGAGCTTGTTCCATCTGGCCATATGGATGGATTTACAATATTGGTCTCACTTGGGTATGCGCCCCAGAAAGTGTTGGTGTACGCGCCTGGACCATTGGCAAGAGTGATATAATTGTTCATTCTAGGATCGGCTAAGATTTTCGCACTTCCAACCGTCCCGACTGTACCTCCTATGCCTTTAAGACCGAGAACGACGCCAGCAAAGTTTGTTTGGTTACCTGTTAAAGAAAAGCTAGGACGGTAGTAACCGCTTCTCAAATTCATATTTGTTTTATTGGATATGCTTACAGCGACAGAGTTTGATACGCTGGCTAACGCTACTTGTGTTGAGTTTGAATTTGAGTTTATCATAAGACTGACGAAATTAGTCCACAAATAAGCTGGACTTGTCCGGTTGTTAGGGACAATGAAGCTGTTGCTAATGCTTGTTATATAAACAGAATTAGCAGGCATGAGAGGAATAATTAAATTAGTTGTCCAAGGTCCGCTCAAAAGCTGGTTGTTGCTCGTATTTGTTCCAGTGGTAAACACGACATTGGAAACTTTATCATTTAAATTATAGTTGATTGTATGAGTTGCTGATGGCGCATCTAAAGAGGCAAGATTCCAAAACTGCAAGTAGGTAGTCACTCCTATCGTTGGACGACCATTGGGATTTGTTGTGCAAACAAACCTATCATATATATGCGTCAGCAAGGGATAGCTGTCGTAGCCGGCTATGTTGAATCCATTGACGCTGACGATAGTTGGAGCCGAGTCGGTGTCAGCGTAGTCGATAATATTAGCCGCAAGTGCGTTTACGTAGTTAGTCTCATTCATGCCACCCGCACGATTAGTGAACATGGGGAAACTATTAGTGATCCTAGCAGCAATAAAGCTCTGACCTCCTAAATTCAAGTTAGTTAATACAAGCTTGAGATAGCCAGCGTTTGTCGGGTAGTAGGGAGGTGTCGAGGAAATTGGGACATAAGGAATCCGATCGTAGTTGGTGTATCTTGTTGTCCATAGGCATTTCGGTAATCGAGATGCAAAGTAGCGAAGATCATTGGTATTCATTAAAAACCCGCCGTTTGTTGATAGGAGCATACCCGGCGTGAGATATTGAGGGCGGTTGGTCGTGTAGGAGGAGAAATTAGCAAATGCGACCCCAGTTAAATTAGTCAGTGAAATTTCTTCTGCATTTGTGCCAGTTGCAGCGCCAGAGGAGCGTGCTGAAGAGCCTCCCATACGATCGACGTCAATTAGCGCTGATAGGTCTTCGGTGAAGTAGGCAAAGCGTGCAACAGGAAGGTTGGCAGTGTTAGTGCTGGAGGGGTTGGTACGGATATCTTGTTTGATATAAACCCATCCTACTGGGGGGGATGTACGGCTACCAATCATATCAATTCTGGTGCATTTCAGATCACTGTTTAGCGGGTTTGCGCTGAAGTTGCTGGCGCCTCTCGTGCTCATGAAAGTTGAGGCATCGTTCGAGAACGACGCCTGACAGACTGTATTCGTAAAGAGAATAGCCGAACTCATTAAATTGGAGCTCAAGTTTGTCCAAGAGGATGGGGTGAATCCACAAGCATAGGTCCAATTTAAAGTTCCGCTGGCTACGGCCTTGCCGACGAAGAGGTAACCGATTTCATCAGTACTATTGGTACGCCAGTAGGTGGTGACGAAGTTCCAAGGCCTGGGGGGATCTCCGACGATTAACTTGAGTGACTTGGTTGCAGATTCGACCCCTACGTTTAGGGCCATATTCAGGCGAGTGGTGTCGCCAATCGAGCGTGTAGCAGTGCGTTCGAGACGTGCGGAGGCTAGAAAGGCTGTGGCGGTAAGGGCGGCTAAGGAAACGAGGGCAAGAACGCTGATGAGGGCAAAGCCGGATTTTAGGAGAGTTGGAGCACGGAGGAAGGTCATCATGTTAATTCCGTGGGCAATCGATGCGAAATTCGAAGGCTCGTGAGAACTTTTGAATATTTCCGACTTGGGTCCAGCTATTTGTATTTGGAAACTTTTGGGCAACATCCGTGGGATAGATGGTTAAGGAAACCTGTAATTTATTTCCTTGGTACACGGTGCCGCTGCTGCGGTTTGTATAGTTGAGGCCATTTATTACTGGCTGTGTGTCGGAATTAAAGAAAAGGAAACTTACGTTTGCAACATTACGTGCCAAAATCTCATCGTTCTCGGGGTTAACATCAGTAATGAGTTCCGTGATGTCTGTTCGAGTAAACCAATTACTGAGGTTCATGTAAGAATTGGAGGCTGGTCTGTAATAACGGTGAAGGTTGAAGTTAGTGCTTAGAAAGCCGTTGATATTTGTGCTGGCGGTGGCTGCCACATAGTATCCCACTAAAGCAAAATCGGAATAATTGCTTCCACGGGTAGGTTGAGTTGCGGCAAAAAAGAGGCAGGAGGAACCGGTTTGTTGATTTGGAATACTTAATCCCAAGCCCAAGCCATTGCTGGAATATAGAAAAGGCAGGCCTTTATTGGAAAGGCAGCCTGCTAGCAGCGCTCTTTCATCGGTAAACTGGTTGGGTCGATAAATAAGGGAAGAAATATCAGCTGAAATCAGGTTTGCTGCGGCACGGGCCTCTCGGGTTGCATCGGTTCTGAGGTTGCTATTGGACCAAGCTTTCGACATCTGATCCTGCATCCCGACCATCATCAGAAGAATGACGGAGAGAACGGTTGTGGCAGCCATGAGCTCGATCAGGGTGAATGCATTTGGCTCACTTCCAGGGCGCACTACTTTGATGGTGGAATGGCAGAAAGCTCCAGAAAGAGTTGGATGGATGGCGGTAAGGGTGGAGGTGCGCTGCCTTGCTTGCAGGTTCAAAAATGTAGAGCAATCGAATCGGGATTTTGGATCTGTTTGGAGAGGGGCCTCCAGAGAAAGGTGCGTGGGGGTGCGATGTTCTTTATTCACCTACTGCTCCAGTGAATAAAAACTGTTTACGTTTTGCGGTGGGAACAGTTCCTGGAGATTCGATCGTGACATCGACTCGGTGAGGACCGTCACTTGTGTTCGTAATGGAAAAGCAGTTCTGGATCTGGATCTTTGCGATCAAACGAGCTTCAGAAATTCCGTTATCGTAAAAAGCGGATGAGTTTGTTGAACTCGTAAAGGGACGAAGAACCGATTCGCCCTGCGGAGTCGGGGTGTCGTCTTGGGGGCTTTGCTTATAGGCGATATAGATTGTGTACTGGTCTGTGGTGACAATCTCGTAGTTGTTGTCAGAAGTGAAAGTTAGCGGCGAATTCTTGGGCCCTTTTTGAAACATATTTCCTGCCGTATTTGCAGAAGTGGCTGCAGCTCCGGTTTGCTCGTCCTTTAAATCGGCTAAGATGGTGCGAGCCAGAAGGGCGGCTTGGGTTTCCTCGTAGCTTTCCCTGCTCAAATTGAGACCGAGAGGGAAGAGGGCGATGATGGAGGTGAAGGCGACGGCGGCGACTCCCATAGCGATGACGACTTCGGTGAGGCTGAAGGCAGATTGCTCACGCAAAGGTCGCCAAGGGCGGGAAGGGCTGTAGATGTGGGAATGTAAGAATGTTAGAAAGTGTGAATGTGGTTTTGAATTTTGCGTGGCGGCCTTAGCGGACTTCGCGTGACCCTGCTTCGCTCCTAACCTCATGGATTCGGATGGAGCTTGGCCCCCTAAGACCTGCCCCTGCCCATTCTGGTTTGTCATTCCATGATGGAATGGATGTCCGCTTACGCGGGGGAATTCGCAGGGCTGGGGAAAGAAGTTCATGGGGCGGGGGCGAGGGTGGGGATGGTGCGACCTGTGTAGCGGGTGAGGCGAACGGTTTCGAAATTGTTCATTTTTGAGGTGCGGTTCGTGGTGGTGCCGTTGACGGTTCCTTCAAAGAAGGCAATACCGTTGGTGGGTTTTGGAGAAAGATCCTCGGATAAACCACCATCGGACTGAAAAATAATTCCGGGGAAATTTGTAGTGCTACTGGTGGTTAGGATGCGCACGGATATATTTGTGGCGGTGGGCAGGTTAGCGGATCCCAGCGAGTTGGGAAAAAAGGCGACTCCTTGAGGGAGGACTATCCAAGAGCCAACCATAGTGGCGGGATTTGCGCTGTTGGTGGCATTCCAAGCTACGACAGCCATGGAGCGGTACCGATAGGGATTTGTGGAGCTACCAAATAAGTTGTCTAGAGTTTGATCAGGGAAAATCACAGCGGCGTTTGTGCCAGTGGAGATGGCGGTGTTGCGGGCGATTTCGAGTGCTCCCATCACCTGGCTAAGGGCTTGTTTTCGGCCTCCGCTCCCGGTCAGGCCTTTGAGGGCGGGGACAGCGACTGCAGCGAGGAGGCCCATGATGCCAACAACGGCGAGGAGTTCGACGAGGGTGAAGGCAGCCCTGCTTCGCTCAGTCTCGGTAAACCTTGCTGAGCTTCGCAGGGTTTGAATGCTCGAATCCCGCGGTTGCGGGACGCGCCCAGACGCGGGGTGCGAAGGTTGTTTTGAAGAAAACGTGGCGGACTTAGCGCGGAAGGGAGTAAAGAAAGTCACGATTAAGGTATATATACCTTTGATTTACATTGTCAACACAAGCCTAAATTGTAAATATTTAAAAAGTAATTTATATATGTAAAATCCTAATAAAAAGATGTTTACATTTTTGGCCAGCTGGTGATCCACTTGTTTGTTCCTGATGAATTTGTTTGGCCTGCGGTGGACCAGATGAGTGGGGCGTTGGTGCCGTCGGAGTTATATCCGTAAATGTATCCCCAAGGGTCGATGAAAAAGTTGGTGGATACGGTGGTATTTACCATAGCGGGTTTGGGTTCGAAGTAGCGTTTGCTGGTGGGAGCTACTGAAAGTTTGGCCGACCCGACCAAATTGAAGAAGAGAACCTGGCCGGCGTTGGTGTAGGTCGCGGCAGAGGGAGAATAACCAGACGATGGATCGGGCATCGAGTTGGTAGTGGTGGGGTAAGAATTGTAATCGGCGTAGTAGCGGTCACAGGCGGCTTGGAGGGCGGCGACTTCAGCCTTGGCGGTGGAAGTAGCTCCGTGACGGCGAACCGCGCCCGCGGCACCGAGGGTAAGGCCTGCCAGGATGCCGATAATGGTAATGACGACCATGAGTTCGATCAGAGTAAAGGCGGATTGCTCACGCAAAGGTCGCAAAGCCCCGACCGAGTCGGGGTAAAGACGGAAAGGGGGAATTTGATTTGGGAATTGGCCCCTTTGGACCTGCCCCCGCCCATCCTGGTTTCCCGCTCCGCGGTTGGATGTTTTGTCGCTTTCGCGAGGGGATTCGAAATGCGGAATTCGGAATTTGAAAATAGAGAAGACTGAAAAGCGGTCGCTCTTTCCGGACTTGGCGTGAGCAAATATTTTCTGGTGGAAAGGGGAGAGAGTGGGTGTAGTCATGGGTATGAACATAACTTCATCACAAAAATTTCCAAAGGCAAAAAGCAGCTCTTTCACCTTGGTGGAGTTGCTGGTGGTGATCTCGATCATTGGGTTGCTGGCGGGGTTGGGCTTTCCGGCGATCAATGGGGCGATTCAGGCGGGAAAGAATGCGGAGGTGTCGGCGATGGCGGAATCGATCAAGACGGCGGTGAACGCATTTTATGCGGAGTATTCGGCGTATCCATCGAACGCGAGTGGGCGGACAGATACTAACTTTTTAGCTTTGATGAGCACAACCAACAACACTGGGGCGAGTGCGCAAAATACACGGAGCATCGCTTTTCTGGAGGTGCCGCCGAAGTTCACCAATGGTGTCGCGTCGAATGGGGATTGTGGTTTGGTCACATCGAAAGGTTTTTATTCCAAGATGAGTAATTTTTTTATTTTGATCGATACGGGTGGGGTGGGTTTTGTAAATCCGAATTTAGTTTCGAGTACTCTAACAAACTCCAATGTTCCGAGCTCGGTAGCGGTTTGGGTGTTAGATCCAAAAGACAAAACGGGGAAAAAAGCGGTTGGAACGTTTAAGTAGGAAGGTCCTAGGCCACAGGATTAGGGGGTTAGGGATTTAGGAAAAAATTGCTGCTAGGGATACTAGGCGAGTGAAGCGAACTATTTTCTAATGGCGCAATAAGTGCATCAATAGCAAGGATAGATGTAAAGCACTGATGGTTAGTATAAGTTTTATCTAAATTGCGAAGTTAGTGTCATCACATTGTAACAAAATAGGCCTAGCTTTCGGGCGAATGAGGAGCAGGTTGTTTGGATGAGGCATGGGGTGTATAAAAATCGTTTTTTTGGAAGTGTTAGGGCAATAAAAAAGAGCTGGATTTCGATTTGGGTCGCGATGGTTTGGGTGGGGATGGGTTTCTCGGCACTTGGATGGAGCGCAACTCCTTACAACATGGGGAGCGGTAACTACTCTTGTAATTTTACGGATGTTGCAAATTGGGCAAACGATTTCGCTAGTGGGACTGGTGCATCAAACTGGGGGAGCGTTGGGATCATCGGCACTGGAAATTCAGTGACTACAGGAATAAGAACCACAAAATCTTCAGCAACTTTTGCTGCAAGCAACGCTGGCGGACTGCAAAGAGGGTCTCAATCGTTAGTTTTCTATTCCAGTGGCAGCGGTTCAATTCCCGAGGCGGTTGCTGTAGATATATTTCTTGATTTCACAGGTCGGAATGCTGGGACTTTGAGTTTCGATTGGGCAGTACTTGATTATGTGTCCGGGACGAGGCCGACATCATTAAGAGTTTTCTGGAGCACTGATGGGACAACTTTTACGGAACTTACAAGCGCGCAGGTTTTAGATAAGGAGAGTGCCGTATCTCCTTCAAGTGGTTCAATTAGCTCTATTGCATTGCCTTCGGCTTTCAATAATTCATCTTCGGCCCGATTGCGGTTTTACAACCATGCGGGCACGATAACAGGTGCTAATAATCGCGATAAAATGCAGATTGATAATGTGGTGGTGACATCAACGGCTGCGCCTTCTGTAACATCTTCGGTTGCTACTTCGGTTGGGGCAACGGGGGCCTCGCTGAATGGTAATGTGACTGCCGATGGTGGCGCGACAATCACGGAGCGGGGCTTTGTCTATAAAACCAGCCCAGGCGTGACGATCACGGACAACAAGACGGTCGTATCTGGAACAACGGGTGCATACACCTTGGGGCTTTCCTCTTTGACGACTGGATCGACTTATTACTTCAAGGCCTATGCCATCAATTCTTCCGGAACCACTCTCTCCTCTCCGGAATTAAGTTTTACCACGGGGGCGGTGGCTTCGCCCACCATCACGCCTGCTACGGTTGCCACGGTGGATGCACCGTTTGAGGTGACGTTTGCCGACGACTCCGCTTGGCGCATTGTCATCACGGGGATCACCGTGGGTGGAGAGAATCTGGGGAATACGGCTTATTCTGTCTCAGAGGGGAAGATCACTTTCACCCCTTCGGCTTCCGCGCTTCTCCAGTCTTCTGGAACAAAATTAATCGTCATTAAGGCTACGGGTTATCTCGACGCCACTTTGAGCCAGACTCTCGGTGCTGGGCAGGCTGCCAAGCTGGTCATCACCACTTCGCCGGCGGCTCCGACGGTTAATGGTACTGCTTTGGCGACGCAACCGGTCGTGGCAATCCAAGATCAGTATGGGAACGCGACGATCAGCACGGCCATTGTGACTGCGGCGGTTGGAGCGGGGAGTTGGACCTTGGGCGGAACGGCCGCGGTGGCGGCGGTGAATGGCACGACAACTTTTTCCGGACTCACCGCCACCAGTGCGGGCGCAGTTACCGGAGCTACGATCAGCTTTAGTTCCGGCAACATGACGGGAGCAACTTCCTTGGGGTTCAACCTCCCTGCACCTCTTCCCCCCGGCGAGATTCTTATCAGTCAGGTCTATACGGCGGGCGGTAACAGTGGCGCGACCTACAACACAGATTACGTCGAATTATACAATCCTGGTGTAACGGACAAGGATTTGGCGGGCTGGTCGATTCAATATTTGGGTGCCACTGGAACTGGCGTCTGGTCGGTACAAACCATTTCTTCTGGGACCATCAAGGCTGGAAAGTATTTTTTGGTAAGTCTTGCTTCCTCCGGAAACGTGGGAGTTGCTTTGCCCAATCCGGAATTCGTTGGGCCTTCAAGCGGAACCGAAAGTATTAACATGAGCATATCCAACGGCAAAGTTGCTTTGGCAAAGCCCGGAACGGCTTTCAGCGGAGCAACTCCCACCGGGGCAGTTGATTTTGTGGGGTATGGAACCGCCAACAGCTTCGAAGGGGCGGCGGCGGCTCCCTCCCCGTCCGCCACCAGGGCCATTTTCCGGGTAGGCAAGGGTGCCACAGATTCCAACAATAACGGGGCGGATTTCAGCTTGGCCGATCCAGATCCCCGCAATTCATTTTTTGGTGGCACTTTCGATCTCTCCATAAATCCGGCTGCAATCACAGAGCGTGACACAGCCACCTTGACCGCGACTTTGAGCACGCCAGCTCCAGCAGGGGGTCTAAAGATCGCTCTAACGACCAATGATACGGACAACAGCGAGGTGCAGCTTTCCAGTCCTACTTTGAATGTACTGGAAGGCGCGACCACCGGATCTGTCACGGTGAACGCGATGGCGGACGGGGTCTTTGATGCGGATCAAGCCGTGGTCATTACAGGGGAAGCTCTGTATTGGAAAAGCTCGGGTCCTGTTTCTGTGACGGTGGTGAATCTTGACCCTACGGAGATCGCCCCGATTCCGTTGAATGGTTCCAACAGCAACAGCTACAGCCAGAGCTTTAATGGGTTGGGGACAAGGGATGTGATGGGTGTTTTTCCGGCGAGTAATGGAGTTCAGGTTAGTTTGGGTGAGATCACTACGAATACGGTCAACGGTTGGTATGGGGCGAAGATCGCAGGCAGCGGAACAGCGCCAGCGAATCTCTTGGCTAACGCGGGCACCACAAATATCGGAACGATCTACAGCTTTGGATTGATCAATGATACTAATCGTGCCCTAGGCACGATTGCATCATCGACAAATACCATGGCTTTTGGGGCCTTAATCAGGAACGACACAGGCGGAACGATTACGAATGTGAAAGTTTCCTTCACGGCGGAGTTTTGGAGAAATGCGATTCCAACTTCCTCGACAAGTTCTGCAGAAACAAACGTGTTAGTTTTTGGCTATGGTAAAGTTGACGGGACATCTAATTCTGTTTCTAACTTTTTGATCTCCTCGAATGCTCTTAGTCAGACGAATCTAAACATCACGGGTCCTGCTCCTGTCGCCTATGGCACCACCCCGGTGAATCTGGACGGAAATCTAGCCACGAATCAGGTGGTATTTTCCAATGTAGCTGTCCCCTTGAGTCTAGCGGCAGGGGAGATGGCATTCGTACGTTGGCAGGATAAGGATAATACTGGGTACGATGCAGGGATCGGGATGGATAACTTTACTCTGAGTTATGAGGTGGATCGGACTGTGACTCTGAGTTCGTTCACCCCCTCGGCGGGACCTGTTAACACTCAGGTCACAATCCGAGGAGTAAATTTTACTGCTGGAATACCGGTGAAGTTTAACGGGACAGCGGCCTCTTTGGTAAGCTTCATCAACTCGACCGAGTTGGCGGTGACGGTCCCGGAAGGAGCAACTACGGGCTACATCACGGTGGGAGAGGGGGCAGGTGCGGTAGCAAGTGAGACGGCATTTGTAGTCGGGAACTTTCGCGGAAACCCAACTTTGAGTGGAAGCGACTTCGGCAATCCGTCATTAGGTTCAGCCTCGACGCTGCAGTTTCGTCTGGATGGCGGTGTGCTTCCTGGGCCAACGCTGGAGTTTCTATTTGATCAGCCTGAATTTTCGATTTCGGAAGATGGATCTGCATTTGCATCTACTTTATCGGTCCCGCTGGTCAATGGATCGGTGAGTTATGTTTTTCCGATACTATGTTTTACTCCGACCGTGACAGGGGTGAAAACGGCGGTCTTGACCGTGACTTCTGGAGGAATCCTGATCGGAAAATACGCCTTCAGAGGGACCGGAACTGGGTTAACGCAGCCGACGTATTTCGCTGGGTATGGACAGAATGGCCGAGCGTCGCTGTATTGGGGAGCGGATCCAAGCTACGATTTGGTTATATTGGGTAAGGAAGGAAGTTCGGTGACGGATGCGCCGTTGGCCTCTGGGAGTTATACAGGAAATACCAGCTTTGGTTCGGGGACTCCTGTCGGCTCCTCCACCACGATCTTTTCGGGTCTTAATAGTTCGGTATCCAATACGGTGGTTACGGGACTCAGGAATAATCAATTCACCTACTTCAAAATCTTTAATCGAAATCCAGTCGCAGGTGTTGTGAGTGTCGGAAAAGAAATTCGGGTTATGCCTTATGCGGATATCACAAGTGGGGTGATCACGCGGTGGAACTTTAACAACAGTGACCTGAGTCCGAGCACGGGAAGTGGTACGGCGGAAGCTGTCGAGGGAGTGGACGACACTACTGGGTTTGTGAATCTCGATTCTGGGTTTGTAAACGGGGTGGGTGGCTCCTCCGATCGGGCGACGGTCAACAAGGCGGTGAGTGTGAAGGGTGTGACGGGGAAGTTCACTGGAATGGAGTTTGCAGTAAGCACAGTCGGCAAAAAGGAAGTGAAGGTTTTCTGGGATATTGCGGCGAGTGGGTCGGCATCCAAGTATACACGATTCCAGTACACTCGGGATGTGACGGCAACGAAACCCGATTGGGTGGATTACACCCCTTCATTACAAGATTCTCCTGGGGTGGCGCCTGCGGGTGGTCTGTATGTTTTGGACGTGGCCAATTCGACCCTGCTCCAACGATCGGCGGACCTAAGTTCGATACCTGGTATCGAGAACAACGCGAAATTTGGTTTTCGAGTGATCACGGCTAATGCTCCAGGAGCCAGTTCGATCGCGAGGGCGGACGGTACGAGTGCAGATTATTCGACGGTTGGGACAGTGAAGTATGATATGGTGACGGTGACGGGAGTGGATGGGGTCTTTGGAACTCCTTTGAGCAACTATTTGGCTGGATTTAATCTAACTGGCGATAATGCCTTGGGAACGGCCGATCCGGACGGGGACGGAATGAACAACAGTGCGGAGTTTGCCTTTGGGACGAGTCCGATCAGTGGGGCCAGCCGTGCAGTCACACAGTCCAGTGTGGTGGGTGGAATCAAAATCACGTGGCTCCAGCGAATTGGAGTTACCTATACAGTGAAGTCGACGGATAAACTGGGCTCTGCATTCCCAGACACAGTCACTGCTAGTCCGGTCTCGCCTCAACCTGGTGGGTTGGGTGATTACCAGCAGTATGAGGCAACTTTGACGGGTGGTGATAGGGGATTCATAAAAGTCGAAGCAACTATCCCGTAATTGATTTAGGTGGATTTTTAAAAAGGGCCCCGAGGTGAAAGTCTTGGGGCTATTTCGTTTTCGGGGTAAAGATGGAGAGTTTTGTAGACAAGATTCATGGCGTACGCAACGGACTTGGCGTGAGGGGGGAGCGTTGAAGTATGAGGCTTGGACAGCGTTGCCCTGCGGTGTGTCTCTGCTAGAACTTTTTAATGACAGCTAAGTATAAGGTTTTTGTGACAGACGGAGTTTCTCCCAGCGGAGTGGATGTGCTGAAGGCGTGTTCGCAGATCGAGGTTATTGAAAGTCCGACGCTCAAAGAGAAGGAACTTCTCGAAAAGTTGAAGGGTTGCGATGCGTTGGTCGTGCGCAGCCAAACCCAGGTTAGCAAAGCTATACTGCAAGGGTGTCCGACCATTCGCGCGGTGGGTCGGGCCGGGGTGGGCGTGGACAATGTGGATGTGGATGCGGCCACCGAAAAGGGAGTCGTCGTGATGAATACGCCAGCTGGAAATACGATCAGCACAGCGGAGCAGGCGTTTACACTGCTGTTGGGGCTGGCTCGGCATTTGCCTCAGGCTCACGCCTCGATGTCGGCAGGGCAGTGGGATCGAAAAAGTTTTCAGGGAACGGAGCTGAATGGGAAGACGCTGGGAATTTTAGGGATGGGCAGAATCG
>Ga0214921_10007962_pt1 | contig 13929 bp, 14 predicted proteins | sample LL1505_MetaG_FD_177992 | JGI IMG/M metagenome (GOLD analysis project Ga0214921, IMG submission 177992) | Freshwater microbial communities from Lake Lanier, Atlanta, Georgia, United States - LL-1505 | ecosystem: Environmental > Aquatic > Freshwater > Lake | place: USA: Georgia | collected... | reverse complement strand
GGATCTGCCCGGACCTGACGACCATCCCCTTTATGCGCGGCGCGCGGACCGGCCTGCTCGTCTCGGCAGTGCTCTCCACCCTCTCTTTGGTCGGCGCGTTTTATCCGGGGCTGGAAAAGGGCATCGACTTCAAGGGCGGCATCGTGATGGAGGTGCGCACCCCCGCCCCCACCGATCTCGGCCTGCTGCGGGCCACGGCCAGCGGCCTGAACCTCGGCGATGTCGGCATCCAGCAATTCGGCGATGCCAATACCGCGCTGCTGCGCATGCCAGCACCGCCAAATGAGAATCAGGTCCAGGCCACGGTCAACCGGGTGCGCCAGGCGCTTGAGGCCGCCTCGCCCGGTATTCGCATCCTGCGGGTGGAAGCGGTGGGCAACCGCGTCTCCGACGAATTGTTCCGCGGTGGCCTGCTGGCGCTCGGCCTCTCGCTGATGGCCATGCTGCTCTACATCTGGTTCCGCTTCGAATGGCAATTCGGCATCGCCGCCATCGTCACGCTGATCCTCGACACCACGAAAACCATTGGCTTCATGGTGCTGTTCCAGATTGAGTTCAATCTCACCTCGATCGCGGCGATCCTCACCGTCATCGGCTTCTCGGCCAATGACAAGGTCGTGGTGTTTGATCGCATGCGCGAGAATCTGCGCAAATTCAAGCAAATGCCGCTGGAGCAGTTGACGGATCTCTCCATCAACGAGACCCTGAACCGTTCACTTGGCACCTCGATGACCTTGCTGCTCTCGGCCCTGCCTTTGGCGTTCTTTGGCGGTGATGCCCTGTCGGGCTTCGCCTGGGTGATGCTGTTCGGCATTTTCATCTCGGCCAGTTCCTCGGTCTTCATCGCCGCCCCCATCGTGCTCTACAGCGGCCGCACCCGGCTGCGGCGTGATGTCGCCGCACCAGTGGCGCCGGCGGCACCGCGCGCCACATGAGCATTGGCCGCCGCATCGCGCTGGCCCTGCCCGCCATTCTGGCGGGGTTGGGCGCGCGGGCGGCGCAGCCGGTGACCTTGCTGGTCGGCGCCACGGCCGGCAGCGCGCCCGATCTCTGGGCGCGCGGCGTGGTGCCATTTCTCGAGCGGCATTGGGCGCGCGCAACCGTCTCGGTGGTGAACCGGCCGGGCCATCGCGGCGTGTCAGCGGCGCGCGCCCTGGCAGGCGCCGCCCCTGATGGCCTGACCCTGGCCGCCATCGGCACCCCCAACCTGCTGGCCCGCGCGATCGAGCAGGGCCAACTCGCCATGGTCGAAAGGCTGCAATTCGTCGCCTCAGTGGCGGAGGAGAGCTTGGTGCTGGTCGCCGCCGCCAATGGGCCGGTGCAGTCGCTGGAGGCACTGCGCGGCTTGCCGGCCAGCGCCCTGCTCGGCACCCCGCCGCCCGGCAATGCCGCCCAACTGGCCGGCAGCGCCCTGGCCGCGCGCCTCAGCCTCACCAGCTTTGCCTTCGCCAATGCCGCGGCGGTGCGCCAGGCGGTGCAGGCCGGCCATATCCCCGCCGCCATGCTGGCCGCGCCCGATGCCATCGCCCTGCTGCGCGAGGGCCGCCTGACCGCCATCGCCATCGCCTCCGAGGCGCGCTCGCCACAATGGCCCGAGGTGGCAACCTTGCGGGAATTGGGCGTGGCCTTCAGCGCCCAGGCCTGCCGCGGCTTCGCCCTGCCCGGCGGCACCCCCGAGCCGGTGGTCAAGGCTCTGGCCACCGCACTGGCCACCATCGTGGCCGACCCCGAATTCATCGCCCAGGCGGAGGCCTTCGGTTATCTGCCACATTTCCAGGGGGCCATGGCCTGGACCGCCCGGCTGCGCAGCACTGCCGTGGAATTGGAGGGGAGGTGGCGCGCCGATCCCTGGGTACGAATACCGGGTTGAACAATCCCGCGATGTCATGCAAATGCACGCGATGGAGCTTTCCCCGCGTGAGCTGAGCACATCCGGGACAGCCGCCTTGCCATGATCCTTTCACGCAAGGCCGGCGGGGGGTGTTGAGGAATGCCCCAGCCGAAACCGAGATCATGGTCCTGGCGCGACATCCCCGGGTTGTGGCAGCGGCTATGGCAGCGGCGCGGATTGTCTCAGGCCATCAACCGCGCCTGTTCTCACATGGCGGGGCGGCCTTGCGCCACCTCTGCGGCCCTGGCCTGCCGCCGCGCCGGGTGCTGCTGGAGCCCGCCGCCGCAGGTGGCGCCTGGGGCGCATTGCTCGCCATCCTTGATGATCCGAGCCTGACGGATGCCATCATCTTCGTCACCGCCGACGGTATGGGCGCGCCCGATGGCGTGACCGTGCTGCCGGCTGAGGCGGCCCTGCTGGCAGCCGCCCTGCGCCTGCCCCCCCGCCGCGCCCGCCGCAGCCCGCCCACCAGCACCAGGGCATTGACCATCGGGCTCGACCGCGATGCGCTGCTGCTGCGCTACCAGCCCGTGATCCGCATCGCCGACCGGCGGATGGTGCTGGTCGAGGCCCTGGCGCGCTGGCGCGGCCGCCCGATGATGCATGGGCCGGAGAGTTTCGTGCCGGCGGTGGAACGTGCCGGCCTCGCGCGCCCATTGGCGCTGGCGGTGATCGCAGGCGCCGCGCAGGATATTGGCAGCCTCGCCTGCCATTGGGACATCGGCGTCTCGGTCAATCTCTCACTGGAGCAGTTGCAGCGGCAGGATATGGGCTTCTGGATCAGCCAGGCGCTGAAGGCCGGCGGCCTGCCCGCGAAAAACCTGTCGATCGAACTCACGGAAACCACGCCGGTGCATGACCTCTCGCTGCTGCGCCGCGCCCTCCGCCGAATGGCAGCGGCCGGGCATGCGGTGTTCCTCGATGATCTTGCCATCGATGATGGCCGGCTGGGGCTGCAAAGCCTGGGCTTTGCCGGGGTCAAGCTGGACAAATCCCTGGTCGAGCGCCTGCCGGAGGATGCGCGGGCGCGGCGCTTTGTTCAGCATGTGGTGCGCCAGGCCAATCGCTGCGGCCAGGTCGTCACCGCCGAGGGCGTGGCGGATGCGCGGCTCTGGGCTGCGGTGGCGGCGCTGGGGGTGCATCGCGCCCAGGGCTACTGGGTCGGCCGGGCATTGCCTGCCGCCATGCTGCGCATATGGCAGCGGCGCTGGGCGGCGCTGGCTTAAACCACCCGCCCCACCAGCACGCCAATCCCGGCGGTGATGCCCATGGCCAGCGCCCCCCAGAACATCACCCGCAGCGTGGCGCGGCCGGCCGGCGCACCGCCCGCCCAGGCCCCCAAGGCGCCCAGCGCCGCCAGGAAGGCCAGGGTGGAGACCGGCACGCTCGCCGCCAGCCATGCGGCGGGGCTGAAAATCACCAAAGCGAGCGGCAGGATGGCGCCGATGGCAAAGCTCGCCGCCGAGGTCAGGGCCGCCACCACCGGCTGCGCGGTGGTGATCTCGGAAATGCCCAGCTCCTCACGCGCATGGGTGCCGAGCGCGTCATGCGCCATCAATTGCTGCGCCACCTGGCGTGCCAGCTCCGGTTCCAGGCCGCGCTTGGTGTAGATTGCTGCCAGTTCCTGCGTCTCGAATTCCGGGTCCTCGGCCAATTCGCGCCGCTCGCGCTCCAGCTCGGTGGCTTCGGAATCGGCCTGCGAGCTGACCGAGACATATTCGCCCGCCGCCATCGACATCGCGCCCGCCACCAGCCCTGCGGCGCCGGCGATCAGAATCTCCTGCCGGTCGGCCGAGGCGGCGGCCACGCCCATGATCAGGCTGGCGGTGGAGAGGATGCCATCATTGGCCCCCAGCACCGCGGCCCGCAGCCAGGCGACGCGCGAGGTCAGGTGCCCCTCAGGCTTCATCAGCGGCGGCTCTCGAAGACCATCATGGCGTGGCCCCGGTTGATGAAATGGTCGCAAAGCCGCATGCCAATATCCTCCATCACCGCCCGCGAGGCGGCATTGCTCTCCCGCGCGACGCCGATGATGCGGGCCAGCCCGGCGCGATGGCCGAATTCCAGCGCCGCATTCGCCGCCTCACGCGCATAGCCATGGCCACGCATTTCCGGCCAGAGCGCGTAGCGCAGCGCGACGCCCCGCCCATCGGGCCGCTCCATCAGGCCGCAAAGACCCAGAAACTGGCCAGTGCCGCGCAGGAACACGCTCCAGGTCCCATAGCCGCGGACCTGCCAGAAATCCATGTCATCCTCGAGTTCCTCGGCGGTGCGCGCAGCTGTTCGCACGCCATGCAGCATAAAGCCGAAGACCCGCTCATCGGCTTTGAGGCGGATCAAATCATCCATGTGCTCGGGGCCCGGCGGCAGCATGGAGAGCCGCTCGGTGGTGATGCTGCGCGGGGTGAGCAGCGTGGCGGTCACGGTGTCAAACCCACACCGGGCGTCCGATGCCCGTGACCCTCACCGGGTATCCCGCGCCCGTGACCCTCACCGGGTCAACGGCCGATATTTGATCCGGTGCGGCTGGTCGGCCACGGCGCCGAGGCGGCGGCGCTTATCGGCCTCATAGGCCTGGTAATTGCCCTCGAACCATTCGACATGACTATCGCCCTCAAAGGCCAGGATATGCGTGGCCAGACGGTCGAGGAACCAGCGATCATGGCTGATGATCACCGCGCAACCGGCGAAATCCATCAGCGCCTCTTCCAGCGCCCGCAGCGTATCGACATCGAGGTCATTGGTCGGCTCATCGAGCAGCAGAACATTGTGCTCGATCTTGAGCATCTTGGCCAAATGCACGCGGTTGCGTTCACCGCCCGACAGCACGCCCACCCGCTTTTGCTGGTCGCCGCCCTTGAAGTTGAAGGCCGCCGCATAGGCGCGGGACGGCACCAGGCGCTTGCCGACCTGGATTTGGTCCATGCCGTCGGAGATTTCCTGCCAGACCGTCTTGGTGTCATCGAGGCTGTCGCGCGACTGGTCAACATAGCCCAGCCGCACACTGTCACCCACCACCAACGTACCGGCATCGGGCGTGTCCACGCCGGTGATCATCTTGAACAGGGTGGATTTGCCCGCGCCATTCGGCCCGATGACGCCGACAATGCCGCCGGGCGGCAGCTTGAAGCTCAACTCGTCGATCAGCAGGCGGTTGCCATAGCCCTTGCGCAGCCCCTCGGCATTGATGACGATATTTCCCAGGCGCGGGGCCGGCGGGATTTGGATTTCCGTGGGGTCCGGCGCTTTGTCCAGGCTCTTTTGCAGCAGGTCCTCATAGGCGGAGATACGCGCCTTGCTCTTGGCCATCCGGGCGGAGGGGCTGCGGCCCATCCATTCCTGTTCCTGGGCCAATTGGCGCTGGCGGGTGCTTTCCTCGCGCTCCTCCTGCTTCAGGCGCTTGCGCTTCTGTTCGAGATAGGCGGAGTAATTGCCCTCATAGGGGAAGCCGCGGCCGCGATCGACCTCGAGAATCCAATTGGTGACATTGTCCAGGAAGTAGCGGTCATGGGTGACGATCAGCACGGCACCCTGATAGTCGCGCAGCGTGTGTTCGAGCCAGGAGACGCTCTCGGCATCGAGGTGGTTGGTCGGCTCGTCGAGCAGCAGCAATTCGGGCTTTTCCAGCAGCAGCTTGCACAGCGCCACACGCCGGCGCTCACCACCGGAGAGGTTGGTCACATTGGCATCGGCCGGCGGGCAGCGCAGGGCATCGAGGGCGATCTCGACAGTGCGGTCCAGCTCCCAGCCATTGCCGGCATCGATGCGCTCCTGCAATTCGGCCTGCTCGGCGAGGAGGGTGTTCATCTCCTCCTCGCTCATCTCGTTCATGAAGGCTTCGCTGATGGCGTTGAAGCGGGCGAGGTCGGCCTTCATCTGGCCGAAAGCCTCTTCCACATTCTCGCCCACGGTCTTGTCGGGGTCGAGATGCGGCTCCTGGCTGAGATAGCCCACGCGCACGCCCTCGGCCGCCCAGGCCTCGCCGCCGAAATCCTTGTCCTGGCCGGCCATGATGCGCATCAGGGTGGATTTACCGGCGCCATTGGGGCCGAGCACGCCGATCTTCACCGTGGGCAGGAAGGAGAGCGTGATGCCTTTGAACACCTCGCGGCCGCCGGGGTAGGACTTGGTGAGGTCCTTCATCACGTAAACGTACTGGTAGGCGGCCATGCGCGGTGCTCCTGAGTATGCGGCCTTGTAGCGAGCGCGCCGGGCGCGGTGAACCCCTGGGCGGGGGTGCCGCAAAAAGCCCCGGCGGTGTCCCGCCGGGGCTCTGTCTTGCCGCTGTGGGGCTTACGCCGCCTGTTCGACCAATTGCGGCCGGCTGGCGGGGGCGGCGTTGATGGCGATGCGGCGGGGTTTTAGCGCTTCGGGCACCTCGCGCTGGAGTGAGACATGCAGCAGGCCATGGGCCAATTCGGCGCCCTTCACGACCAGGTGGTCGGCCAGGACGAATCGGCGTTCGAAGGCGCGGCCGGCAATGCCGCGGTGCAGGTAGCTCCGCTGCGCATCGGTCTGGGCCGGCTTGCCGGTGATGGTCAGGGTATCGGCGCGCAGTTCAAGCTCGATCTCAGCCTCGGAAAAGCCGGCGACGGCCATGGTCAGGACATATTGGTCCTCACCCACGCGCTCAATATTATAGGGCGGATAGGCCTGGGGCTCGGCCCCGCGGGAGCCTTCGACAAGCCGGGCCAGCCGGTCAAAGCCGATGGCGGTGCGGAAGAGCGGGGAAAAATCAGTGGCGTTCATGGTATGACCTTCTCGAAAGCAAGGTTGGCGTGAACGGCGCCTGAGATCATCTTGGGCCCAGTCGCACCCCCAAACGGGCAATGCGGGCCGAGGAAAACCCCGGGATACCGTGCCGCGGCCCCGAATGGGCACCGCCTGCCGACCATAAATAAGAAAGGGCCACCCCCCTTTGCAAGGGGATGGCCCTTCTGACCGCCTCAGAAAAAATCAGGTGCCCTTGCGCAGGCCGATACCAGCGAATTTCTTGTTGAACTTGGCCACCTGGCCGCCGGTGTCCAGAATGCGCTGCACGCCGGTCCAGGCGGGGTGGCTCTTCGGGTCGATATCCAGGCGGAGCGTGTCGCCTTCCTTGCCCATGCAGGAGCGGGTGGTGAAGGCGGTGCCGTCGGTCATCACGATGTTGATCGTGTGGTAGGCGGGGTGGGTATCGGGCTTCATCGGGACATCTCGGGCAAAACAGGATGGCGCGGCTTGGTGCGCGGAAAGGCGGCGTATAGGGCGCGGCGGCGCTCGGTGCAAGACATGTTGCGCTGCCAGGGTGACAGCGGCGCGGGGCTGACGCACAAATTGGCCATGTCCGATTGTCGCCTCTACCTCATCACCCCCCCTAGCCTGCCGCCTGGCTTTGCCAAGAGCTTGGCCCAGGCGCTTGATGCCGGCGATGTCGCCTGCCTGCAATTGCGGCTGAAGGATGCGCCGACCGATGTGGTGGCCCGCGCGGTGGAGGAGCTTATGCCCATCGCCCAGGCGCGGGATGTGGCCTTTATCCTCAATGATGATGCGCATACCGCCGCCCGGCTGGGCTGTGACGGGGCGCATCTGGGCCAGGGTGATGGCGACCATGCCGGGGCGCGGATGCTGCTGGATGGCAAGATCCTGGGCATCACCTGCCACGCCTCGCGCCATCTGGCGATGAATGCCGGCGAGATGGGCGCGGATTACGTGGCCTTTGGCGCCTTCTTCCCGACCGCGACCAAAGAGACCCAGCATGTGGCCGATCTGGAATTGCTGGCCTGGTGGCGGGAGGTGATGGAGATTCCCTCGGTGGCGATTGGCGGTATCACGGCGGGCAATTGCGCCCCCCTGGTGCAGGCTGGGGCCGATTTCCTGGCGGTGGTGGGGGCGGTGTGGAGCCACCCTGAGGGTGCGGCGGCCGGGGTGAGGGCGATGAACCGGGCGATTGCTGCGGCCTGAGAAAAGCGCTGGTTTTTCAAAAGCGTCGTATTCGGACAAATTGCCCCCGGGGTTGCGTGGCGGGTGGATATGGCTGGGGCGTTGATGGGCGGAGTCTAGCGTTTTTGGAGTCTGGGGGCAAGGAATATTGGCCTAGACACCCATATGAGCCACCCATATGAACCACCCATGTGACAGGCGGGCAAGGCTTGTGCCACGCGCTGGCCGGGGCTTGATGGCGGGGTGGAGAACCCAGCCTGGATCGCAGTTCCGAATGGCATTCAGCTTTGGGTGCGGCTGACGCCGCGCGCGCATCGCAATGGTCTGGATGGGCTGCGGCTGGGGGCTGATGGCCGTGCGGTGCTGCAATTGCGCGTGGCGGCGCCCCCGGTGGAGGGGGCGGCCAATGCGGCGCTGATCCGATTCCTGGCCGAGGCCTTGGCGATGCGGCGGGGCGATATTGCCATTGTCGCGGGCGAGACGTCGCGACAGAAGCGGGTGTCGCTGCGTGGTGACCCTGTGGGGCTGGAGGCGCGGTTGCGGGGCTGGATTTTGGGGTAGCGCCCCGGAGGTAGCGCCCCCTGCGCGCCTGCGGCTAGGGCGAGAAACTCAGCAGCAGGAAGGTGCCGAAAATCATCAGATGGACCGCACCCTGCAGCACGGTGGAGCGGCCGGTGGCCAGGGTGAGGGTGCTGACCATGAAGGTGAGCACCAGCAGCACCATGCCCGAGGGGTCGAGCCCCAATTGCAGCGGCGCGCCGGAGAGCAGCGAGAAGCCGGCCACCGCCGGAATGGTGAGGCCAATGCAGGCCAGCACCGAGCCGAGCGAGAGGTTGAGCGACATTTGCAACTGGTTGCGTGCCGCCGCCCGCAGCGCCGAAAGCCCTTCGGGCATCAGCACCAGGGCGGCGATCACCACGCCTGAGAGGCTTTTGGGCGCCTCGAGCCAGGAGACGCCGGCTTCCAGCGCCGGCGCCATCTTCTTCGCCAGCAGCACCACCGCGCCCAACGCCAGCAGCATCAGGGCAAAGGCCAGCCAGGCGCGTGGGGCGGAGGGTTTGCCGCCATGCGGGTCAATGCCATGGCCATGCAAAAAATCATCGCGGTGGCGCACCGTCATGACGAAGAGGAAAGTGCCATAGGTGATCAGGGCCATCACCGCCACGAAGATAAGCTGGCCGCGCGAGAAATACGGCCCTGGCGTGGTGGTGGTGTAGTTCGGCAGCACCAGGCAGAGCACGGCGATGGTGATGACCACGGTGAGGAAGGCCGAGGCGCCGCGGGCGGCAAAGTCTTGCTCGAGATGCCTCGCACCGCCCAGCACCAAAGAGAGGCCGATAATGCCGTTCAACGCGATCATGATCGAGGCGAAGACCGAGTCGCGGGCAAGTTCGGGGTGCTGGCCATCGGACATCAGTGAGATGATCAGCGCGGTCTCGATCACCGTGATGGCGAGGGCCAGCATCAGCGTGCCATAGGGCTCGCCCAGCCGGGCGGCCACCACCTCGGCATGGAGAACGGCGGCGAAGACCGAGATGGTGAGCATGGCCGCCATCAGCAATCCGGCGGAGGAGAGCGCGGGCAGGCCGGCCAGCACCAGCCCCAGGCCGAGGGCCGGGAAGAGCCAGGCCCACCAGGGCGTCTTGTCATGCGCGGCAGCGGCCATGGGTCACCATATCATTTTCAAGGTTGCGAATCGTGCCGAATTGCCTGCACGAAGCGAGAACGGGCTTGTGGTATATCACCAAAGGAAGACACAAGCTGTAGTTGATGGTGCTTGCCTTTTTGAGTCAGCGATTCGTTCTCGCGACTCGGGGCAGGTTATTGATTCTGGCTGGTTTGGGTCGGCTGTTTTGGCGCGCATGTTCTTATCTTGTTCCAGGGCCAGTCACGCTCAGCCACCAGCCCAGCGCCAGCAGCGCCATCGCCACCCAGATGAAAGCCAGGGTGGAGCCCAGCAGCGCCAGCGCCACGCCCATCATCGCCGGCCCCGCCGTTTGGCCCATGAAGAAGGAAAAGGAGTGCATTGCCAGGCCCGAGGCCCGGGCAGTGGGCGAGATTTCCGAGGCGCGAACCTGGATTGTGTTGTGGATCATGAAAAACCCAGTGCCCAGCAGCAGCGCGCAGCCGATGAAAATATGCGCGGTCCAGGCGAAGGCCATGCCGAGCAAAGCGGCGCCGGCCAGAAACCCTCCGAGTCGGACCATATTGCGCTGGCCCATAAGGCGCAGCACCTGCGCCACAATGGCGGCATAGATGAAACCGCCGCAGCCGAAAGCGGCCAGCGAAAGCCCGGCCTCGGTGGTGCCGCCCAGGCCGCGCGCGGCCAAAAGCGGGGCGAAATGCGGGAAGGCGCCGAAGACCAGACCGCCCTCGATCGCCACTGCGGCATAGAGCACCCGCGCCGCGGGCAGGCGGAAGAGCCCGACATAGCGCTGCAAGGCCATGACAGGCTGGAAGCTTTGGGTGGGGGCGGGCGGCGCGCGAAGCTGTGACCAGAGCAGCACGCAGGAGGCCATGGCCGAAAAGCCGGCGCAAATCCACAAGACCCCGCGCCAGCCGAAAAGCGGCTCCACCACCGCCGCCAGAGCGCCGCCGGCCACGCCGCCGATGATGGTGAAGACGAGAAAGCGGCCAATGGCCACCTGACGCCGGGCGAGCGGCACCTCATCGCCGAACACGGCGAGGGTGAGCGGCATGGTGCCGCCCGCCGCCGCCCCGGCCAGGGCGCGGAAGATCAGCAGCGTGGTGAAATCGGGTGCCATCGCCGCCGCCGCGACCAGCAGCGTCAGCAGGACCTGGCAGACCAGGATGACCCTTCGCTTGCCCAGCGCATCGCCCACCGGGCCCAAAAGCGGCTGGATGAGCGCGAAGGGCAGCGCGAAGGAGGAGGCCAGCAGGGCGACGGTGCCGACCGACGTGGTGAGATCCTCCGCGATGACCGCCACCAGCGGGTCGGTCACCCGAATGATCAGCGAGGTGGCGAAACCGGTGAGCGCGAACATCGCGATCAGGCGACGGATGGATTGAGCCTCGGGGTCCGTCGATGTCATGCAGGTTGATTGTGCGCTGGCGCAGGGAATGGGGCAATGCCACCGGTTGCGCAGGCCGGCCAAAGCGGGCACCACGCGGGCATGAGCCAGTCCATTTCCACCGATGTTGCCATCATTGGTGCCGGCCCCGCCGGCCTTTTCGCCGTCTTCGAATGCGGCATGCTGAAAATGCGCTGCGTGCTGATCGACACGCTGGAGGCGACGGGGGGGCAATGCTCGGCGCTTTACCCGGAAAAGCCGATTTATGACGTGCCGGCCTATCCTTCCATTCTGGCCGGGGACCTGATTGAGCGGCTGGAGGCGCAGGCGGCGCCCTTCGCGCCGGTGAAGCTTTTGGGCCAGCGGGTGGATGGGCTGCAGCGCGAGGGGGATGGCTTTGTGCTGACCACCAGTGCCGACCATCAGGTGCGGGCGAAGGCGGTGCTGATCGCCGCTGGTGCAGGTGCCTTTGGCCCCAATCGGCCGCCGCTGGCGGGGCTGGAGGGTTTTGAGGCGAGTGGCGCGGTGCGTTATATGGTCACCAAGCGCGAGGTGTTTCGTGGCAAGCGCGTGGTGATTGCCGGCGGTGGCGACAGTGCGGTGGATTGGGCGCTGTCGCTCAAGGATATCGCCCAGGTCACCATGGTGCATCGGCGGGCGAAATTCCGCGCGGCACCTGAGAGTGCCGCGCAGTTGGAAGCGGCCGCGGCGCGCGGTGAGATTGAGATGGCCATTCCCTATCAGTTGCATGGGCTGGAGGGGGCGGATGGCGCGCTGGAGGCGGTGATTTTGACCACGCTGAAGGGCGAGGAAAAGCGGGTGCCGGCGGATCATTTGCTGGCGTTTTTCGGGCTTTCGATGGAACTCGGCCCGATTGCGGAATGGGGGCTGGGGCTGGAGCACCATCATATTGTGGTCAATCCGGCGACGCTGGAGAGCAATATTCCGGGCGTGCATGCCATTGGTGACATCGCGACTTATCCGGGCAAGCTGAAGCTGATCCTGCAGGGGTTTTCTGAGGCGGCGATGGCGGCGCATGCCATTCACCCGCGGGTGTTTCCGGGTGAGGCGCTGCATTTCGAATATTCCACCAGCAAGGGTGTTGCGACGGCGTGATTCTGGCGCTGCTGATCAGGGCTTCGATCAGCGCCGGCATTGTGGCGGCCGCGGCGGTGGCGGCGCAGCGGCTGGGGCCGCTTTGGGGTGGGTTGCTGGCGGCGCTGCCGGTCTCGGCCGGGCCGGCCTATGCCATGTTGGGGATGAGCCATTCTGCGGCTTTCGTGGGCCAGGCTGCGACCAATGGGCTGGGTGCCAATGCGGCGACGGCGGTTTTTCTGTTTATTCTGATCCATGCGGTGCCGAGGCTGGGCATGTTGTGGGCGCTGGCGCTGGCGAGCCTGGGCTGGATGGGGCTGACGGTGGGGGTGCTGGCCTGGGCGCCGGGGTTTTGGCCGGCCACGGGGCTGAATGTGCTGTGTTATGGCCTGGCCATTTTGGGCACGCGGGGGGCGGTGGATGCGGGGCCGCCGGCCATGGCGCGGGCGGCGCGGTGGTGGGAATTGCCGCTGCGCTCCATCGTGCTGGGGCTGCTGGTGGCGAGCCTGGTGTCGTTCAGCAGCGCGCTGGGGCCGGTCTGGACTGGGGCGGGGGCGGTGTATCCGGTGGGGCTGACGACGCTGACCCTGGTGGCGGTGCCCCGGATGGGGCGGGCGGCGGCGGCGGCGCTGCTGGCGGGCGCGCTGCGCGGCATGCCGGGTTTTGTGCTGTTTATGATGGTGCTGGCGATGGGGGCGGAGGCGCTGGGCGTGGCGGGCGCCCTGGCGCTGGGGGTGGTGGCGTCGCTGGGCTGGGGGGCGCTGGTGCTGGGGGTTAGGCGGCGGCAAGCGCCTGCGCGAAGACCGCAGGATCGGCATTCCCGCCGCTGATCACCACGCCGATGGCGCTGCCCTTCACCTTGCCTGCCAGCACGGCGGCGAGGGCCACTGCGCCGCCCGGTTCCACCACGATTTTGAGGTGTTCGAAGGCGAAGCGCATGGCGGCGAAAACCTCGGCGCGGGTGACCGAGACGCCGCCGGCCACGCGCGGCGCATTGACGGCGAAGGTCATTTCGCCTGGGCCCTTGGAGAGCAGCGCGTCGCAGAGGCCGTCGCCCTGGCCGTCATTCTCCAGGCGATGGCCGGCGCGCAGCGAGCGGCCGTAATCATCCCAGCCATCAGGCTCGACCGCCCAGACTTGGGCATTGGGCGCCAATTCGGCCATGACCAGGGCGCAGCCGCCCAGCAGGCCGCCGCCGCCGGTGCAGACGGCGAGCGCATCGAGTTGCTGGCCGGCATCCTCGAGCAGTTCGAGGGCCAGGGTGCCCTGGCCGGCGATGACATCGGCATGGTCGAAGGGCGGCACATGGGTGGCGCCGCGCTGTGCGGCCAGGCTGGCGGCCAGGGCATGGCGGTCGGTGTTGTGGCGGTCGAAGAAGGTGATCTCGGCGCCCCAGCGGCGGGTTGCGGCGATTTTTACCGCGGGGGCATCGGCTGGCATGGCGATCAGGGCCGGCATGCCCAGGGCTGCGGCGGCGCAGGCGGTGGCCTGGCCGTGATTGCCGGAGGAATGGGTGACCACGCCGCGCGGGCGCAAGGCAGGGTCAATACGCATCAGCGCATTGGTGGCGCCTCGCAGCTTGAAGCTGCCGGTGCGCTGCAAGGGCTCAGGCTTGATGAAGACGGCGGCGCCCACGGCGGCGTCCAGCGCCGGGTGGCGCAGCACCGGGGTGCGGTGGATATGCGGGGCGATGCGGGCGGCGGCGGCCAGGACATCGGCGAAGCTGGGGGTCATGCTGCGAACCTGAGGGGGCTGACCATGGGGATGGCGGCGGCCATGGAATCCGGGACGGTCTGGCCGCGGATTTGTGCGGCGAGGAAGACGCCAGCGCCCGGCGCGGTTTGAATGCCATAGCCGCCCTGGCCGCACATCCAGAAGAAGCCGGGCAATTGGCCGGGGCCGATGACCAACGAACGGTCAGGCGCGAAGCTGCGCAGGCCAGCCCAGGAATGCTCGACGCGGCGCACCTCGATCGCCAGCGCCTGCTGC
>Ga0214921_10007961_pt1 | contig 13930 bp, 19 predicted proteins | sample LL1505_MetaG_FD_177992 | JGI IMG/M metagenome (GOLD analysis project Ga0214921, IMG submission 177992) | Freshwater microbial communities from Lake Lanier, Atlanta, Georgia, United States - LL-1505 | ecosystem: Environmental > Aquatic > Freshwater > Lake | place: USA: Georgia | collected... | reverse complement strand
TAAGTCGTTTTTCTTTATATTTTCACTGTACACCAACTGTACACCAATTGTGCTTTTTGTATGGTGGCTGTAAGCTATTGTCAAATAACGCATTTTTAACAAGTATTACTTAAGTAATACCGCAAAACAGCACAATGACGGCACGCAAAGATACAACGCACGTACTAATAGAAAGAGAGCTACTGCTTGCGCAACGCCCACGCAGTAGCGTATGGCAATGCCGTTACTGCATAGACGGAATGTGGCAACACACTACAACGGGTGAGCGTGATTTAAAGCTTGCGAAGAAACGGGCACACGAAATATTGGTTGAAGCAAAGCTACGTAAAAAAATGCAGGTGGCACCAATCACACGCAGATTTAGAGATGTAGCCAAACACACACTAAAGCGAATGGCTAAAGAAACGGCAAGCGGTAATGGCAAAGCTAGCTACAGAGATTACACATTAGCTATTAATAACTATCTCATTCCAATTTTAGGTAGCTATCACGTAGATAACATTGACTACCAAGCATTACAAAAGTTAGACGAAGAACGTAAACGAAGAATGGGTAAAGAGCCCACACGTAGCACCCTACTCACTCACAATGCCGCACTCAATTTAGTTTTTGACGAAGCAATATACAGGGGCTATATGGTTGAAAGTAGTCGCCCTAAGTTACAGATTAAAGGTAAGAAGAGTGAGCGACGTATTGAATTTAATGTGGATGAAGTACGTGCAATTCGTGCGAACTTTGATGCGTGGATTGAACGTGCACGTGCGGATGCAAAACCTGTGCGACAGTTACTTAAAGACTATGTGGAAGTGTTATTAGACACAGGCGCAAGACCCGGTAAAGAACTATTAGAGCTACGTTGGGTACAAGTGGAAATCAAAATGTATCCCACTATTAAAAAGACTGGCGTTATTACTAAAGGCAATGAATACGACAGCGAAGAAGATGAAGAAGTAGTTATTAATAGTAATAAAACAGCTATTCTTAAAATCCAAAATGGCAAGACAGGTGCACGTACAGCAATAGGCAGATTACCAACTGTAAAAGCCTTAAATCGTATTGCAGAGCGCAACTACGCAAAGACGGCAACGGAATTGATTGATAAGGGCAGTAACGATTTGATATTTAGGTTTAAAGAGTGGCTAAGCAAAGAAGAGATAGCAGCGAAGAAAAAAGCCAAACTAATTACACCCACAAGCTTTGTCAAATTATTTGCCACATACTTAAGAGAACATAACTTACTTACTGACCCTGTTACAAATAAACAGCGTCAGTTTTATAGTCTTCGCCATACCTACGCAACAATGGCACTAACGAATGACAAAGTACCCATTCATACCTTAGCCAAACAAATGGGCACAAGCGTAGGAATGATTGAAAAACATTACAGTCATTTAGAGCCTGTTAAAGCAGTACACCAATTACGTGGTGAAGAGACACGTTTATTGATTGATGCAATAGACGAAGTGGACGACAAGTATGCATTTGACGAAACAAAAGCCAAAAGCTCACGTAAAACTAAATCAAAAAAATAGTAAGTACGTTAGAAGCAAATTATTGGAATGTTGTTAAGTAATTTTTATTACGGTAGAATAAATTTCAATTATTAGATGTTCTTAAAGTGTTACTCTCTAAATTTACTTGATAGGTGTTTATATGATTGAAGCACTATGGTCTGTTGAATTTAAGTCGAATAATAATTTTGCTGGTTCAGGTATTGTTGTATTTGAAACTGGTCGTGTTCTCGGTGGCGACAGTATGATGACTTATATAGGCTCATATGATGTTGCTAACGGTGTTGTTTCAGCCACTATTTCAGTCAAACAATATTCAAACACATCAAATATGGCCTCAGTTGTTGGTCTTAATCAATTTACCTTAGCGGTAAAAGGGACTATTGCACGACAAAGTATGACCCTAAGTGGATACGTAGTTGAAGATAATTCAAAAACTATAGTAATTAATGCGCAGAGACAAGCTGAATTACCGTAAATCTAAATTTAGTAACCATCACCATTTGCTGCGTAATAAGATTTCATAACTTACCATTTTTTACACCTATCGCATAACCAATCAGCGATTTAACTATTCACACACCATTAACCACCAAAACCCAGCGATTTTGACGTTTTTTAGGGGTTATGGGGTTAAAAATCAAGTGGTGGTGTGAAAAAGTAGTTAAGCCTAAATTTTTTACTTCTCTATACAAAGCTCACAATATGAGCCTATAAGTCAATACTGTGGTGGCATAGGAGGGCTTATGTTTAAAAAAACTTTAGCTGTTGTATTACTAACCGCATTTATAAGTATTAGCTACGCACAAAATTGCACCACGCAAACAGTGATTGTGGGCGGCAAAATGACAGTATGTACTGTGTGTGGAACAGTCGTTAGTTGTATGTAAGGAGAACACTATGCAATCTGCTATTAAAGTTGGTGATATTTACATTGTGTACGACAACAACCAAGTTGAAGAAAAAAGTACAGCTTACAAAATTGGATTAGAGCTTGCGGATTACTACAAGCAAGCACAAAAATGGCTTACTAAAGCTAAGACTAAATCAAAGCCCGTACTTAAAACATTAAATTTACGTGTAAAAAATTACAGCGCATACGATTTACCCACTGTTTATCGTAAATGGAGATAACGTGAAAACACTAGTCTTTTCTCTATGCTTTTTTTCGTTCCCCACATTTGCGCAAGTTACTTTTTATAATGATGCTATGGGATTACCGTTAGGCACAGCAAATAAAGTTGGAAACACTACGTTTTATAGTGATTCATTAGGATTGCCGTTAGGCACAGCGCAGACTATTGGTAACACTACTTTTTATAGCAACTCACTTGGCTTGCCGTTAGGCACAGCCCAAACTCCACAACCCATAGTCCCTATTCAAAATTACGCACCTAGTTATTCCACACCCATAGCACCACTGTTTCCTACTGCTCCGTTATTTCCAACAAGTCCACGTGGTATGTAATTAGAATTGATTACGCAATGCTTAGTTTATGAAGCTGAGATTTTGCTTTATCCATCTTTTGTCTCACACGCTCAGCTTTTAAAGCTTTTGCCGCATTATCTTTAGCCATTTTTAAAGCTCTAATTCGTGCTTGTGGCGGTGTAAGTGGTTTGATTGTTTTAAATTCAAAAAAGCGCATAACAATATTTATATCGCCACTTTTTTGATAACTTCTAATTTTTGTTCTAATGTATACCCAATCGTGCCATACGTATGAAAATGTGATTTTCCACTTGTATGTCCTGTAATACTTTCAGCTAGTTGTGTGGGTATGTCATTACACGCTTTCATCCTATCAATAATTGCGTGCCTAAACATATGACTTCTAAAACCAAATTCACGTAATGACTTATTAACTATTGCTGAACAGCTTGTATTTCCATTTCGTCTTGCATAATCACATACAAACCATTCACTACGATTTCGCTTTGCGATTGAATATAGTTTTTTAGCCGCATCTAAACTTACACCATACAAAGGTACAGCACGAATACTTGACTTCGTTTTTCTATCGCAAAATTCTGTTTTCTTTACCCATAAATGTGGAATGTCGTGCTCTAAAACACAATGCTCTAACTTGGCAAACACAGGTTCACTAATTCTAAATCCGGTATTAAGTTGTATAAGCGATACAAAACTATGAGAGCTATTCATTTTTAACAATTTTTCTTTAACAGCTTGTATTAACTCATTTGTAACAGTGGGCATATGTCGCTTGTACTCACCCTCACCTTGTATCTTTAAAGCTCTAAACGGACTTAACCTATCTATATCTAAATGCTTAAATGCCATATTTAACATTGCATTAAGAGTATTGTTGTGTTTCCTTATACTTGTAGGATTAAGTCCTCTAGCTAATTGGTAATCTCTATATTGCGTTATATGCCAATGCCTAAGTTCATCCAACTTTAAGTCGCCAAACAAATTCCTAAACCATTCAAAATGTCGTGTTGCTGTTGCAACAAATCGCCAATTATTTGCTGACGGACTTTCTTTAATATAAATGTTAAATGCATCTGTAATTGTTGGAAGCCTGTTTGTCCTTTGCTTAGCCAAATGCTCTGCAATTAGCTTTGCTATAAATTGTTCTTCAAAACTAACTCCATTAATTTGAACAAGTCGTTCAAATTTAGTTAGCGATAAATCAACTAATTCTGTACTCATAATTTAAAAGGGCTGAGTAATACCCAGCCCATTTACTTTTACTTACCAAATGCTCTACGTGTTGCAGAACTTACCTCTGTAATAGCTTCATCCAATTCGCCATCCATTACAGCTAGCTTTAATGTTTTAAGTGTATTGATTAGTTCTTCACCATTAGTGCATTCAATCGCATTCGCACCCTTTTTATTAAGCGGAAGCGTTTTAGCTCCATAACGCACACTTAAATTAATTTTGCCGTTATCGCTAATCCAAAACCATTCTTTTACACGTTTAGCCATTTCTACCGTCATACGCTCACCTGTTTGCTTATTGGTATAAGTTTTCAAACGTTTTGGTGCGTAGGCTTGTCCGTTTCGCTTAGCTTCACATAATTCAATCTGTTCGTGTAGCTTAGCTACAAGCTTATTGCGGCGATGCACGATTGGACTTAAAGACAAGTTCTTTTTAGCAGTTACTAATTTCAATGCAGATAATGACATTTCAAACTCCTTTGTTGTTAATGGAGTTAATACAGTATTGTCAAAAAGCACTAATTCCTACCTAAATTTGCCGTCCCTAACCTATTGAAATATATGGATAGATAAAAAATTTATTGGTTTTATTTGATTCAGCTAAATATTTTTATGAAAAGCACTGATAAAACCACTAACACTAACTATTGGCTTAAGCAAAACGGGCTAAAACCAGAACTGCTTACAGCTTTAGATATTGAATTATTACAGGCGCAAAAGATTGCACATAACCTACTCAAACATCACGCTCAGCTATTAGGGCATAACCAAGCAGCGACATTGAATAATTTTTTACGTGCTATGACATTTGGTAGTCAGCGTAAAAAAATTTCCAAACGTCAATGCTACACCGTAATGAACATAGGCACTGAAGTAAATCGTAAAGTTTTTAAACAGCATAGGCTACTAAACAAGTAATTTAGGCATTAGAACTGCAGATAAACAACTGCATTACCAAAGTGTAAAAACGCAGAGAGTAATAAGGAAACGGCTAATGGCTCTGCATTCGTAACTAATTGCTATGTAGGTTGGTTACAGGGAATGTGCCGCAAGATTATCACCAAGCAAACCAATGCTGAAGTGAGTTGGAAGTTTTAATACATACGTCTTCCGTTAAATCTTTACATAGTCCTGTGCTTGCGGAAGCAGACACAGCGTGGGATAGCAATAGCATTGTTTTGATACTTTGCTATAGCCGTCCTATGCCCCAAAAGCAGAGATAAAAATAAATTCAATCATTAAAAGAAAGAAAAATGCGATGAGCGATAAGCGAAGAGCAAGCTAACGCAGTTAGCTTCTAATCTACTTAAAGAACCTAAAAATATTTCCCATAATAAAAATAATTACATCAGCAAATAGAGCTGGACCCAATATAGCTGTCAATATTAAAACTGAAACAAAAAGTTTAAAAAATAATGAGGAGTTTTTATCGTTTTCATATAAATCCTGTAAACGTTTAAACAACAGGGTTGTATAAGGAAACATAAAAATTTAATTTTGCTGCTATTGTTTTTTTGCAGAACGATAAAGAATTAATGCCCACCAAAAAAGTAATGCTGGTATTGCAAATGCCCCCATAACAGTAGCAATTGGCATTACGGATGGCTTAGATGCAATTGCAAAAGCTAAAAGCGCACTTAAACCCGAAATCCCAAAAAGTACATATGACAAAATAAGTTTAATTTCTTTGCTCATTTATATGTCCTTATTTTTTAAAAATGCAACTACAACGCTAATACAAGACTAGCACATCAAATCATAGCTACAAGCGTACAAAAAACTTCGCAGAGTATCAGCATAGCCAAAACTACAAAAAACAGCTTGTAGGGCTTATACGCAAGTCTTCAAATAACTGTGGCATTTTGACTACGGCCACTTAAATACAAATATAAGCTTTTCCGTAAATCCTTACATTTTGGCGGGATTCGCACGTAACCAATTGATTTATGGAAAGAATAAGTATTACTTAAGTAACACTTAAAAGAGGTAGGAATTTTGAAACAAAGAAAACACAATAAAGACATAGCAAACATTACATATGAGGAAGAAGCTATGTCAAAACAAGCAAAAACTCTTACAGCAGAAGAATTGCGTAGAGTTATGGACTACGTTGCAACACGTAAGCATTCGCTACGTAATCGTGCGTTAGTTAGCTTTAGCTTTTATGCGGGCTGTAGAGTAGGCGAAATTAGCAGTTTGCTGTACACGGACGTTGTAGACGCGGAGGGCAATATTCGCAGCGAAGTTGTACTGCGTGCTGAAAATACTAAGACTAAAGAAGCCCGTACTATTTTTATTAATGCCCGTCTAAAAAAGGAGCTTCAAAGCTACGTCACTTGCTATAAGCCAATCAATCCCAATGCTAAGCTGTTTTACAGTCAAAAAACCAAAAGCAACGGCTATAACGCCAACACACTCACACAGTTTTTCCACTATCTCTATAAACGTGCTGGCATATATGGTGCAAGTTCACACAGTGGTAGAAGAACATTCATTACTAACTTAGCTAATAAGGGGATTAGTGTGCGTGTATTAGCAAGCTTAGCGGGTCACAGAAATATTAGTACGACACAATGCTACATAGATGTGAACGATGAAATGAAACGTAAAGCAGTTGAATTGGTTTAATTCTTCTCTACATCAATAATTTCAACACTATCATCAAAATCTACTGACTCCAGTATTTCATCAAGTTCCATTGCCTCAACTTTTGACTGAGCATCATCCTTACTTTTTGCCTCTACCTCAATAACTGCAGAACCAATAACTGAAACAGTAACAGAGTAAGTTGCCATAATCTCCCCTTTTATAAATTTGCCCTATTCAAAATTCTTATAAAACTTTTTGCCTATCAAACCACTTGAATTTTAGTTTTTGGAAAACTTGTACCAATAATTTCTAAATTCCCAGTCACACCCATTACCTTTAGTATTGGCTTACAGTAGTCAAGCACTTTAGCAATGTTCTCTTGCGTCCATTCGTGCTTGTAGCCATCTAATGCATTAACTGTGTAATCAATCATACAAAATTCATTTTCATTTATATCAATACAAAGAGAGTGAATTTCAACACCTTTCGGGTCTTCCTCCCACCTTGTATCGTGTAAGTGCCACAAACATACTTTGCGCTCCATTTTTACTCCTTATCCAATTTATATAACTCAGCATTTACTCTATTAACTGCTTCTCCCATTAAGTAGCCCCAATAGTTATAGTTGCTAAACTCTATTCCAGTAATACGTGGATACTGATAATCAGGATGCCCAATTAAAGCAAACCAAATACGATAAAACGTTCTATCTTCTGTTCCGCTAGGCTCTGCGATAAAAGAAAATTCCTCTAAGTCAGGCGTCATTTCAGCTAACGGCTTGAATTTCATTGCATCTTTATCTCTACTCATTCGCATTAACTCAAGCATTACTCTGCCAAACTGCTCATAATGCCCACGCCAACACTTTGTTTCGCTCTCAGCATATTCACCATCTAGCGCCTGCTCCGCAAAATCAGCCCACGCTTTCGATAAATCAAATTCAGTTTTAACTGACTGTGTTTGTAGTGCAGTTGGCAATTCTTTCATTTTCTGAAATACCACTGTCTTATCACTTTCAAATGTATATGAGGTAATAGGTGGAGAATATTTAACTTGTAATTTGTATTCGTTCATTTGTTACTTCTTATAAATGTAATTTCCTGTATAGTTTATAAGAATTAAATTCAATTTTCATATCCACATTACAAATCTTTTATGGCAAAACTTCATAAAAACCTAAAGAAAATTATTGATAGATTTAAAGAAGACGATTGGAATGTTGAAATTGAGGAGAGCAAACATTTCAAAGTCACTATTTCAAAAAACCACTACAAAGGTGTTTTTTCAGTAAGCAAAACCCCGTCTTCACGCAATACAGTTAGGGATACGGTTGCAACGTTTAGGCGTGAAATTCGTAAAGCGGGATTTAATACATTAGACAACTTCCACGCTTACCTAATTACAGAAATTGAATTTAATGATGTGTTAGATGCTATCGCAGAGCGCATTAATACGATTGCGGAGCATAACGGTACGTATGAAGAATCCTTAGGTAATAGTGCAATCTTAGAAAGCTTAATGAACTGTTCGCACGACGATTACTTTACAGACGATAAGGCTGCAATTAGTGAATGGGAGCAATTTAGAAAGAATATCAAGCACTAATGCTGCCTAACTATATTGCCGTTAAGTTACTAGAATGCATAGGCTTCCCCAATAATCTTCCTATTGTTTTTACCGAAGTCAGCCACCATTTTTCTTTATTTGAAAATTTATCTGTCAATAACTCAGAAGTAGAACCCTGCGTTTTAATAATCAGAGATTCCAATCACACAAATGGAATTTTTACGATTGGCTGCAATCAACATCATATAGATTTTGTTAATAAGCATATTGATAGTGCAGAGCTATATGTTGATAGTTTTGACAAGCCTCAATCTAGTTGGCTTATCAAACTCTCATTACTCCTTAATAAAGATTGTTTTGATATAGAGATATTGTTTGATATTGATTTAAAAAGTAAGTCTTACAACATTGTTAAAGCAGATTCGGATATTGATGAAAAATCACTTGTTCAACTTGTGATGTTTAACTCTGTTCTTTAAGCGTTTCTTTTCTTTCACTTGCTTTGCAAATTCATATTGGTCTTCAGCCAATGCGGCTTGTTGTCTATTTGCCCAATACTCCTTATTACGCTCAACCTCTTCATCACAGCTTGCTACTAATCGTTCCCATACTTCATCTGCCCACTGCTCTTCTTCTGCCATATATAGATTCTCTTCGTACTTTTCAACGTCGTGAATAATGTAACGTGCCAATTTATCAATAATTGTTACTTCTAAATCAATACTTGGCGGAATTAAAAAGTTAAGATTAATATCGACATTCATTCCATCATCACCTCTACCAAATGTACGGTAGGCATAACCAAGTAAAAGGCACAATCCAAATCTGCTTCCAATCATTCGCTCTGCATCGTGCTCTATACGTGTAAATTTAATGATTGGCTTTGTTTCACGTATTTCCAACATTCGTAGCACTACCCTACGTGCTCTATCTAATCGCTCTGCGGGTGTTTCTACTTCTTTTTTAATTGCACGTTGCTCTTCTATTACTTTTGTTATGGTTTTACGCTCTAACCAATTTGCAAACTCATTTGTATCAACTCCATCAAAACGTGCTCCATCTAATGCACGACTGTAATCGTGTACAGTTTTTGTTGGTGTATCCACACCAAAAACGTAGCGAATAATTAGGGCAGAATCTGTTGTATTGCTCTGTACCTTAAATCCTCTCTCATATAAAAACCCACGTAGTTGCGCAAAGAAGTCATCGCAATATTCACTACGTAGTACGTTGTCATAAACTTCATACGCATCTTGTAAGTGCTTGTATAAGATTTTTTGATACTGTTGGTTTAAGTCACGTACCTTTTTATGCGTGTTATTTAATTTTGCTGCCCACACAACAATAAAGCTTTCTTTATCAGCCTCTTTAGCCCTCCACTCTGCCATTCGCTGTTCGTGCTCTACATTTAGCTGAATAGGTTTGGGTGTAATAGCCTTTGTTACTGATTTAGGTTTAGTGACAGTTGACTTACGTTTTAAGGAATTAACTAATTGCTTTGTGGATGGCCTTTTGACTACAGTATTTTTTGTAGATATCTTCTTCTTTACTGCAGTTTTAGATTTAGTAGCTGTCGCTTTTTTAGTTGCCATAATAGCGTCAATATCTATATGAAAATTAGCATTTATTCGCTAAGATAGCATAAACAATTCATTAATAACTATGACCGATTTAACTACCAACGAAATACGCCGCCGTTTACAAGAATTTGCCGTAGAGCATAAAAACGACTCTGACGAAAAACAACACGCCCAACAGTTTTGGCGTGATTTTTATATGTGCTTCGGACTTAGCAAAAGTTCAGCAAGTATGTTTGAAGCACGTGTACTTAAAGTGGGTGGTGTACGTGGCTACATTGATAGCTTTATACCTGGTGTTCTATTAGTAGAGCAAAAAAGCTTAGGTAGAGATTTAGGTACTGCTTATCAACAAGCACAAGATTATTTTCACGCTATTACGAACGAATTTGAACGTCCTAAATACATTATTACTTGCGACTTCCAAACATTTCATTTATATGATTTACAGAAAAATGCAAGGGAACCGCTTGTATGTAAATTAAATGAATTAAGTCAACGTGTTAATTGGTTTACTTTTTTAGTAGATAAAGAAGTACACGCTGTAAGTGAAGAGTTACCCGTTAATAGAAAAGCGGCTGAACAAATTGCTAAGTTACACGATGCGTTACTAAAAGCAAACTACAAAGGCAAAGATTTAGAGGTTTTTTTAACACGTCTTTTATTTTGTTTATTTGCGGACGACACAGGGATATTTGGTGATGATGGACAATTTAGACGTTTAGTAGAAAAGTCTAAAGAAGATGGAAGTGATTTAGGTAGCTCAATCGCCCTACTCTTTCAAGTTTTAAATACGCCTACACAAAATAGACAGACAACTTTAGATGAAGCACTTCAATCATTTGAATATGTAAATGGAAGCTTATTTGAAGAACAAATACAAATTCCATTTTTTAATTTTGACTTAAGAACAATTCTTCTTAATTGTGTACAGCTTGATTGGAGCGGTATTAGTCCTGCAATTTTTGGTGCAATGTTTCAAGCTGTATTAGAGGAAGGTGCTACTGATACAGCGCATAGAAAAGAAAGTCGTAGAGAATTAGGTGCTCACTACACAAGCGAACGAAATATTCTCAAAGTAATTCAGCCTTTATTTTTAGATGATCTACAAGACGAATTTCTTAAATCAAAAGGCAATAAGTCAAAGCTAACAGCTTTGTATAACAAATTACCGACTCTTAAATTCTTAGACCCTGCTTGTGGTTGTGGGAATTTTTTAGTAATTGCATACAGAGAATTACGTCGCATTGAAAATGATGTAATTAACGAATTGTTTTTTAAAGGTCAAGCGCAAGGTGGCTTATTAGATATAGCGACGCTTTGTCGTGTGAATATTGGACAGTTTTATGGCATTGAAATTGATGAAGCGGCAACGCATATTGCACGTGTAGCCTTATACATAACGGACCATCAACTTAATTTGGAAGCTGCTAATAAGTTTGGCAAAACACGTGCAACAGTACCATTAATAACAACCCCGCATATCCATAACTCCAATGCATTGCGTATTGATTGGAATGATGTAGTTAGTGCAGAAGACTGTAGTTATGTATTTGGTAACCCTCCTTTTATTGGAAAAAAGATGCAGTCTAAGGAACAAAAGGAGGAGCTACTGAGTGTATTTGAAAAAGTTAAAAATGCTTCAGACTTAGACTATGTATCCTGTTGGTACATTAAAGCGTCTAATTACATTAAAGGCAATTTAAATATTGAAGTTGCTTTTGTTTCTACAAATAGCATTACGCAAGGTGAGCAGACAGCAATCTTGTGGAGTGCTTTAGCAAAGCATAATGTTGTAATCAATTTTGCGTACAGAGCCTTTAAATGGAGCAATGAGGGCAGAGGCGTGGCTGGTGTTCACTGCGTAATTATTGGATTTGGTTTATTTGATAGAAAAATTAAACGCATCTACCCACCAAGTGATTCGTCTGAGAGCGCAAATGCTGATGTTGTTAACCAAATTAATTTGTACTTGCTTGATGCGCCATTAATTTCTATTACTGCACGAAGTAAACCTCTTTGCAATGTAAATCCTATTGTTTTTGGAAATATGGCTAATGATGGTGGAAATTATTTGTTTTCAACAGATGAGATGAATACGTTTATTTTAAAAGAACCAAATGCTAAAAAATATTTCAAAAAATTTATAGGAGCACTTGAATTTATTAATAATACTGAGAGATGGTGCTTGTGGCTAAAAAATATAGAGCCACAAGAATTAAGAAATCTACCATTAGTTATGGAAAGGATTTCCAATGTTAAAAGTCTAAGACTTTCCAGTACCGCTGAACCAACAAGAGAGGCTGCACAAAGAGCAAATGAGTTTTTCTTTATATCTCAACCAAATAATGGCTCTTACATCCTAATACCAAGACATAGTAGTGAAAATCGTGATTACATTCCCATCGGATTTTTAAGTGCTGAGATAATTTGTGGTGACGCAAATTGTTTAATTGATAATGCTAGTCTTAGCGACTTTTCAATTCTAAATAGCAAAATGCATATGTCTTGGGTACGAATTGTTTGTGGAAGATTAGAAAGTCGCTATCGCTACTCAAACACAATTGTGTATAACAATTTTGTTTGGCCAAACCAACTTGATGGTACACAAATAAAATTACTTGAGCATACTGCGCAAGCAATATTAGATGCTCGTTCTTTGTACCCTAATGCATCTCTAGCTGACTTATATGACACGATAACAATGCCGTCAGAACTACATAAGGCGCACGAAGCAAATAATAAAGCTGTTGATAAAGCATATGGATACACAGGTGCTGACGATGATGCAAGTAGAGTTGCATTCTTATTTAAAAAGTATGAAGAGCTAACAAGCATACTGCCCTCCACACCCGTTAAGAAAAAACGCATTAAGAAAACTGACTCTTCGCAAAATTCTTTGATTTAAGGAAGATATGAAAATCTATTCATTACAAAAGCAAAAGCTTAATGAGATTAAAGAAAATCCCTTTAAGTTAGAGCGTGAGATTCAGAATCTTTTTGAAAACAATTTAGATGAATTGATGGGACTTACATTTGTTAAAAGTGAGTTTTCTATTAAAAATAAACGCATTGACACACTTGCATTTGATAAGCAAACAAATGCTTTTGTAATTATTGAAGTGAAGAGAGATAAAAATCTTAGCGTTGTAGACCAAGGCTTTACGTACCTCAGTCTTATGCTTGAAAACAAGGCGGACTTTATTGTTGAATATAACGAATGTCTAAAGGGCAAACTAACACGGGATGATGTTGATTGGACACAAAGCCGTGTTGCTTTTATTTCTACAGCATTTACTGAAAATCAAATTCAAGCTACTAACTTTAAGGATATAGCTATTGAGTTATGGGAAGTAAAGCAGTACGCAAATGACTTGATTGTTGTATTACCTATTAAGAAGACTAATTCAGCCGCAAGCATCAAACCTGTAATGCAAAAAAATCAAGCTCTTAAGAAAGTAAGCGAAGAAATTAAGGTTTATACAGAAGATGACCATTTAATCGGTGCTGATGAAAATATTATTGAACTTTATGAAAAATTTAAGTCTTCTGTTTTTAATTTGGCGGATGATATTGAGGTTCAGCCACAAAAATACTATATTGCATTCAAAAAAAATAAAAATTTATTTGATGTAGAAATTCTTAAAAAATCTTTAAAGATTGCTGTCAATACTAAATTTGGTTCTCTAAATGACCCTAAGCAAATCGCAAGAGACGTGCGCAATGTTGGACATAGGGGTAATGGCGACTATCAAATTCAAATTGATAGTGATGCTGACTTAGAATACATAATGAGTTTACTTAAACAAGTATTACTTAAGTAACACTTGCAGAATCAAATAATAGAAGAAACTAACTGGACACTTTGCTGGACACCAAAAAAATAGTGTTTAAAATCAATAGCTTAAACAGCGTTTCTTTTATCATAATCCGCAGGTCCGGGGTTCAAATCCCTGATTCGCCACCAAATTTCTGCCCTCAGCTCTGTCTGGGGGCTTTGTTTTT
>Ga0214921_10007960_pt1 | contig 13931 bp, 10 predicted proteins | sample LL1505_MetaG_FD_177992 | JGI IMG/M metagenome (GOLD analysis project Ga0214921, IMG submission 177992) | Freshwater microbial communities from Lake Lanier, Atlanta, Georgia, United States - LL-1505 | ecosystem: Environmental > Aquatic > Freshwater > Lake | place: USA: Georgia | collected... | reverse complement strand
CCATTTCTAGCCCTGGCGATTTTGAGTCGGTTTCTGAAATTGCAAAACTTGTAAAAAATGCAACGGTTTGTGGTTTAACCCGTGCGGTACAAAAAGATATTGAAGTGGCGGGCGAAGCGTTAAAGCATGCAAAACGCTCTCGTATTCACACCGGTATTGGCACATCAGATTTTCATATTAAGGCCAAGTTTAATGCCACCCGTGAGGAAATTATTGCAAGGGCTATCCAGGCAGTTAAGTGGGCTAGAAATTTTACAGATGATGTAGAATTTTTTGCAGAAGATGCAGGCCGTACCGAAAACGAATATTTGGCACGTGTGGTAGAGGCGGTTATTGCAGCAGGTGCAACTGTGGTAAATATTCCGGATACAACGGGTTATTGCCTTCCGCATCAGTACGGAGAAAAAATGGCTTTCTTAAGAAATAATGTTTCAAATATTGATAAAGCAGTATTGTCTTGTCATTGCCACAACGATTTAGGATTAGCAACTGCTAACTCTATAGCAGGTGTTATTGGTGGTGCTAGACAAATTGAATGTACCATCAACGGACTTGGTGAACGTGCTGGTAACACTGCACTTGAAGAGGTTGTGATGATTTTAAAACAGCACGCTGCTCTAGGTTTTTATACGGGTGTAAACGCTACCATGCTCAATCCAATAAGTCGCGAGGTTTCGGATATTATGCGCATGGCGGTTCAACCCAATAAAGCCATTGTAGGTGCCAATGCATTTTCACATTCATCAGGCATTCACCAAGATGGATTTTTAAAGAGCGCCGAAACCTATGAAATTATTAATCCAGAAGCAGTAGGTGCAGAAGGAAGTAAAATTGTATTAACGGCAAGAAGTGGAAGAAGCGCACTTGCCTACCGTTTTCAAAAATTAGGATTTCAATTTGATCGAAACGATATCGATATTTTATATCCTTCTTTTTTACAAGTAGCAGATACAAAAAAAGAAGTGATGGAAGAAGATTTACAAGCATTAGCACTTGCACATACATCTACTCTAGTTCACTAAATTATTGAAGCAAAGAAACGTGTTATGGGAAAAACATTATTTGAAAAAATTTGGGATACGCATATAGTTCAGGAGGTAAAAGATGGTCCTTCGGTACTTTATATAGACAAACATTTTATTCATGAAGTAACCAGTCCTCAGGCTTTTAAAGGCATTGAAGACAGAGGCGTTTCTATATTTAGACCGGCTCAAATTGTGGCTACTGCAGACCATAATGTACCTACCCAAAACCAGCACTTACCTATTTCCGATGCATTGTCTCGTTTTCAGGTAGATACCCTCATTGAAAATTGTAAAAAACATGGCATCGAATTATACGGTCTAGGGCACGAGCATCAAGGTATTGTGCACGTAATTGGTCCGGAACTTGGTATTACACAGCCTGGTATGACCATTGTGTGCGGCGATAGTCATACATCTACGCATGGCGCTTTTGGTGCCATTGCATTTGGTATTGGTACATCAGAAGTTGAAATGGTTTTTGCATCGCAATGTTTACTACAAACAAAACCTAAATTAATGCGTATCAATATTGAAGGCACGCTTGGTAAGGGTGTGGTTTCAAAAGATATTATCTTATACATCATTGCAAAAATTAGTGCAAGTGGTGCCACCGGATATTTTGTAGAATACGCTGGGTCTGCTATTCGTGTATTATCTATGGAAGCGCGCATGACCATTTGTAATATGAGTATTGAAATGGGTGCAAGAGGTGGACTCATTGCACCAGATCAAACCACGTTTGATTATATGAAGGGTAGAACCTTTGCGCCTGCCTCAGCAGCTTGGGATACAAAACTCGCTTACTGGCAAACTTTATATTCAGATACGGATGCAGCGTTTGATGTAGAACTTAATATAGATGCTGCCGATATTGAACCCATGATTACCTATGGTACCAACCCGGGTTTAGGGATTGGGGTCACTAAAAATGTTCCTACTGCTACTGATATGCAAGATGAGGGCGAACAAAAAAATGTAGAAAAAGCATTACAATATATGGGGCTTACGGCTGGTCAATCTTTATTAGGAATGCCTGTGCAACACGTTTTTATTGGTAGTTGTACCAATTCAAGAATTGAAGATTTACGACTGGTGGCTTCACTTGTAAAAGGAAAAACAAAAAATCCGGATGTACAAGTAATGATTGTGCCAGGTTCGCAAAAAGTTGCTAAGCAAGTGGTAGCTGAAGGGCTCGATCTTATTTTTAAAGAAGCTGGTTTTGAAATTAGACAAGCAGGTTGTAGTGCATGTTTAGGCATGAATGAAGACAAAGTGCCTGCTGGCGAATATTGTGTGAGTACCAGTAATAGAAACTTTGAAGGTAGACAAGGTGCGGGTGCACGCACCTTATTAGCAAGTCCATTAACCGCTGCTGCTACTGCATTAACGGGTGTTGTAACCGATGTGAGAACTTTATTATAACCAATAACCATGAACAAGATTAATACAATACATAGCCGCTTTGTACCACTTCAAGAAGAAAATGTAGATACGGACCAAATTATTCCTGCTCGTTTTTTAAAGGCAACTACGCGTGATGGATTTGGTAAAAATTTATTTAGAGACTGGCGTTATAATCATGACAATGAATTAGAACCTAAGCCTGATTTTATTTTAAACAATGCAAGCTATCGTGGTGAAATTTTAGTGGCTGGCAAAAACTTTGGTTGTGGATCTTCACGTGAGCACGCAGCTTGGGCTATTAAAGATTATGGATTTACGGTGGTAGTGTCTAGTTTTTTTGCAGACATATTTAAAAACAACGCACTCAACAACGGTTTGTTACCTATCACGGTTTCGGAATCTTTTTTAGCAACCATTTTTGCATTGGAAAAAGATGCAACCCTTTCGGTTTGTTTGGAAGATCAAACCATTACCATTGATGCAACGGGCGCCCTGGAAACATTTGAAATCAATGCCTATAAAAAAACCTGCTTACTTAATGGATACGATGATATTGATTATTTATTAAGCAATAAAGCGGCTATTGAGAATTTTGAAAAAAATAGAAATTAATTAATTGAACAGTGTGTTATGAATAAAAAAATTGCTGTTATACCAGGAGATGGTATTGGACCAGAAGTAACTGCGCAAAGCATTAAAGTGCTAAATGCTATTGGCCAAAGATTTGATCATGTGTTTACTTATGAGTATGCCTTAATGGGTGCAGATGCCATTGATAAAACCGGTAGCCCACTTCCAGATGAAACGGTGGCAACTTGCCTCGCTTCCGACGCTGTATTATTTGGCGCCATAGGACATCCTAAGTATGACAATGATCCTACTGCTAAAGTGAGACCTGAGCAAGGGCTTTTAAAACTTAGAAAAGATTTACAACTCTTTGCAAATATCAGACCCATCGATACCTACAAGGCACTTGCTCATATGTCTCCTCTAAAAGCAAAGCAATTAGAAGGTATTGATTTTGTTATTTTTAGAGAGCTCACGGGTGGTATTTATTTTGGTAAAAAAGAACTTGCTGCTGATGGTCAATCTGCAATTGATGTATGTAGTTATTCGGTAGCTGAAATAGAAAGAATTGCGCACCTCGCATTTAAGTACGCGCAAAACCGACGAAAAAAAATAACCCTTGTAGATAAAGCCAATGTATTAGAAACTTCTAGACTATGGAGAAAAGTAATACAGGGCATGTGTGCATCTTACCCGGATGTTACTGTAGACTACATGTTTGTAGACAATGCTGCGATGCAAATTATATTGTATCCTGCTCAGTTTGACGTGATACTTACCGAAAATTTATTTGGAGATATTATTTCTGATGAGGCAAGTGTACTAAGTGGCTCATTAGGGTTACTACCTTCTGCATCGGTGGGTAATCAAGTGGCGCTTTTTGAACCCATTCATGGGTCTTATCCGCAGGCTGCTGGTAAAGATATTGCTAACCCACTGGGTTCAATTTTATCTGCTGCAATGTTACTTGATCATTTAAGTATGCATGAAGAAGCTGTAGTTGTTAGAAAGGCTGTTGACTGGACACTTACCAATGGTTTTGTTTCAAAAGATATTGACCCAATCAATAATTACGCAACAACAGCTATTGGTGAAATTATTAGTGATTTTATTGAGCAAAAAAGAGACACCGAAAAAAATAGCAATGGTGACGAAAACAAGTCAACCATTATTTAATTCATCCATCAAGGTATTATTATGGCTTCTTATTATAACGACAATACGGTTCTGTTTTTAAACGGTGCGTTTGTAAAAGCAGTGGATGCTAAGATGGATTTTTATAGTCAATCACTTCATTATGGTTACTCTGTTTTTGAGGGCATTCGTTCTTATAAAACAGATAATGGTGCTACAAAAATATTTAAGGCCACCGAACATTTTGAGCGTTTTAAAGTTTCGGCCCAGGCTATTAACCTACCGTATACCTACAATATTCAAGACTTAATTGAGCAAACGTATAAACTACTTGAATTAAACAATTTAGGTGATGCATATATTAGACCTGTGGTATATGCGCCAGCTAACATGTCATTTTCTCAAAACACGGAGTCTTATATTTTTATTCAGGCATGGGAGATGGCCCCATTTTTAGGCGACAAAAGAATTCGTGTCATGACTTCTTCTTTTCAGCGCCCCAACCCAAAAGGGTTTAAAATTCATGCAAAAGCAGCAGGGCATTATGTGAACTCTATTATGGCAAGTCAGGAAGCTAAAGCGGCCGGATATGATGAGGCGCTGCTTTTAGACATGCACGATCATGTAGCAGAAGCGCCAGGTGCAAATGTGTTTTTTGAAAAAGACGGCACGCTGTATACCCCTAGTGTAGGGAACATTTTACCAGGAATTACACGCGCAACTGTTTTGGAACTATGTGCTTCACTTTCTATTCCAGTTGTAGCAACTAGTTTTGGTATTGATGCTATAAAAGGAGCTGACGCGGCTTTCTTTTGTGGAACAGCTGCAGAAGTGATAGGGCTTGAATCGATAGACGATGTAAGTTTTACAAAAAGCTGGGATGAAACGGCAAGCAAAAAAATTCAATCTGCGTATCAAACACTGGTACGTTCAAACTAATTAAAATGGCAAACGAATTAAACAAGTATAGTAAAACATTAACGCAAGATCCAACACAACCTGCTGCGCAAGCTATGTATTATGGCATTGGTTTAACCGACCAAGACTTAGCTAAACCGCAAGTGGGCGTGGTAAGTATGGGTTACGATGGTAACACTTGTAATATGCACTTAAATGATTTAGCAGCTGTTGTAAAAAAAGGTGTTTGGGATGCAGATATGGTAGGCCTCATTTTTAATACCATTGGCGTAAGTGATGGTATGAGTAATGGAACGCCTGGTATGCGTTATTCATTAGTGAGTAGAGATATCATTGCAGATTCTATAGAAGCGGTTTGCGGTGCACAATACTATGATGGTGTGATTACCATTCCGGGTTGTGATAAAAATATGCCTGGCAGTATTATGGCAATGGGCCGTTTAAATAGACCTTCCATAATGGTGTATGGTGGAACCATTGCACCGGGTCATTATAAAGGACAAGATTTAAATATTGTTTCTGCTTTTGAAGCACTTGGTCAAAAATTAGCCGGTGATTTAGATGAAGCAGATTTTAAAGGTATTATACAACATGCATGCCCTGGTGCAGGTGCATGTGGCGGCATGTATACAGCTAACACCATGGCTTCTGCTATTGAAGCGCTGGGTATGAGTCTTCCTTATTCTTCTTCTAATCCAGCCCTCAGCGATGAAAAAAAGCAGGAGTGTGTAGACGCAGGAAAAGCAATTCGTTATTTACTCGAAAAAGATATTAAGCCGTCAGATATTATGACGCGTAAAGCATTTGAAAACGCTATCACCATTATTATGGTGCTTGGAGGAAGTACCAATGCAGTGTTGCACATTATTGCGATGGCAAAAAGTGTTGGCGTTGTTGTTACGCAAGAAGATTTCCAGGCCATTAGTGACCAGGTTCCTGTACTTGCAGATTTTAAACCGAGCGGCAAATATTTGATGCAAGATTTACATCAGTATGGCGGTGTGCCTGCTGTAATGAAATATTTATTGCAACAAGGTATGCTTCATGGTGATTGTTTAACGGTTACTGGAAAAACAATTGCAGAAAATTTAGCGGCTGTTCCAGATTTAGATTTTGATCAACAAAAAATAATTAAGCCATTATCGCATCCAATTAAACCAACGGGCCATTTACAAATCCTGTTTGGCAATTTAGCTACCGGTGGTTCTGTTGCAAAAATTAGCGGCAAAGAAGGCGAACTCTTTGAAGGTCCTGCGCGTGTATTTGATGGTGAACAGGAATTAATTGCTGGCATTCATTCGGGTCGTATACAAGCGGGCGACGTAGTAGTGATCAGACAAGTAGGCCCCAAAGGTGCGCCAGGTATGCCTGAAATGCTAAAACCAACTTCTGCGATTATTGGTGCTGGGTTAGGTAAATCGGTAGCGCTTATTACCGATGGACGATTTAGTGGTGGTACGCATGGATTTGTGGTGGGCCATATTACACCTGAAGCTTTTGTTGGTGGATTAATTGCACTTGTAGAAGACAATGATGTTATCGAATTAAATATTGCCACTAAAAAAATGACATTAAAAGTAGATGAAGCAACCATTGCTGCGAGACGCGCAAAATGGATAGCGCCAAAACCAAATGCAACAAGGGGGGTCTTATTTAAATACGCGCAATGTGTAAAAGACGCTTCGGAAGGTTGTGTAACAGATGAACTATAAATATTAAAACGATGCAAGCAGAATTAAAAAACCTTTCACAGGCAACACCAGAAAACCCATTAGAAATATCGGGTTCACAGGCGGTACTTGAAGCATTTATTGCAGAAGGGGTAGATACAATTTTTGGTTATCCAGGTGGTGCCATCATGCCTATTTATGATGCACTTTATGATTACCACGATAAGCTCAAACATATATTAGTACGCCATGAGCAAGGAGGTATTCATGCGGGTCAGGGCTATGCAAGAAGCAGTGGTAGAACGGGTGTAGTATTTGCTACATCAGGCCCTGGGGCTACCAATTTAGTAACTGGTTTAGCGGATGCGCTCATAGATAGTACACCACTTGTATGTATTACCGGACAAGTGTTTGCGCACTTATTAGGTACCGATGCTTTCCAAGAAACGGACATTATCAATATCACCACACCTGTTACCAAATGGAATTATCAAGTTACTGATGCCACAGAAATTCCAATGGTAATAGCAAAGGCGTTTTTTATTGCAAGCACCGGAAGGCCAGGTCCAGTATTAATTGATATTGCTAAAAATGCGCAGCTTCAAAAATTTAGTTATACGGGATATAAAAAATGCGATCATATTCGAAGTTATAGGCCCAAGCCAATTGTGCGAAAGTCTTACATAGAAGAGGCGGCTGCATTAATTAATGAAGCTAAAAAGCCATTTGTAATTTTTGGACAAGGTGTTATTTTAGGAAGGGCAGAAGCAGAGTTTAAAGCTTTTATAGAAAAAGCGGGCCTACCTGCAGCATGGACTATTTTGGGTTTGAGTGCACTACCTACCAGTCATCCCCAAAACGTGGGTATGCTTGGTATGCATGGCAACTATGGGCCTAATGTTTTAACCAACGATTGCGATGTGTTAATTGCAGTAGGCATGCGTTTTGATGACCGTGTAACCGGTAGGCTCGATAAATATGCAAAGCAGGCCAAACTGATTCACTTAGATATTGATCCTGCCGAAATAGATAAGAATGTTAAATCTACCGTACCTGTTTGGGGTGATTGTAAAGAAACGCTTCCAATGTTAACGGCACTTGTTGAAGAAAAAAAACATACCGATTGGCTCAATACTTTTTATAGTTATACAAAACAAGAAAAAGAAATTGTAATTGATCAAGAACTACATCCAGCCGAAGGTGAAATTACCATGGGTGAAGTGATAGAAGCATTAAACGAACTTACACATGGTAACGCTATTATTGTAACCGATGTAGGACAACATCAAATGGTGGCATGTAGGTATGCAAAATTTAATGAAACAAAAAGCAATATCACGTCTGGTGGCTTAGGCACTATGGGTTTTGCACTTCCTGCTGCTATTGGCGCCAAATTTGGTGCGCCACACCGTGAAGTAGTGGCTATTATTGGTGATGGTGGATTTCAAATGACACTTCAAGAACTTGGTACCATTATGCAGGCGCAGGTATCCGTTAAAATGCTCATTTTAAACAACCGCTTTTTAGGTATGGTTCGTCAGTGGCAACAACTTTTTCATGATAAGCGCTATTCATTTGTAGATATTCAAAGTCCAGACTACGTTCAGCTTGTAAAAGCGTATGGTATTGAAGGAAATAGTGTGGATGATAGAAAATATTTAAAAGAAGCACTTCAAAAAATGTTGGATTGTAAAGATTCTTTTTTATTAGAAGTCATGGTGGGCAAAGAAGACAACGTATTTCCAATGGTACCGCAGGGTTGTAGCGTATCTGAAATCAGATTAAAATAAAAATTATGAAACAGGAATATACCATCACCGTTTATACAGAAAACCAAGTGGGTTTATTAAACAGAATTGCTATTATTTTTTCTCGTAGAAAAATTAATATCCAAAGTTTAAATGTATCTCCTTCCGAATCAGAAGGTATCCACCGTTTTACCATTGTTATTAGTGAGTTTGAAGAAGTGGTACGTAAACTTTGTAGACAAATTGAACGTCAAGTGGAAGTGCTTAAAGCCTACTTTAATACGGAAGACGAAATTGTTTGGCAGGAGCTTGCGCTATATAAAGTGCCTACCGATGAAGTAGCAGAAAAACTTCAAGTAGAAAGGCTTTTACGTGAGTTTGGTGCACGCGCCGTAGTTATTAGAAAAGACTATACCATTTTTGAAACCACCGGACACCGTGAAGAAACCGATAAATTACTAGCTGTACTTGCCCCTTACGGACTTATAGAATTTGTGCGAAGCGCTAGGGTTGCCATTATTAAAGCAAGCAATGGTTTCCACGAAAAATTAAAAGAATTTGAAGCAGTAGAACCCGCTTCGGAACTTATAGAAAACGAATTTTTAAACAAGCAAGCCGAGGTATTCTCGATGTAAATTTTTAATTAATAAAAAACAAAAAAATGGCAAAATTAAATTTTGGAGGCGTTGAAGAAAACGTTGTAACACGTGAAGAGTTTCCATTAGCAAAAGCGCAGGAAGTTTTAAAGGATGAAGTTGTAGCTGTTATTGGCTATGGCGTTCAGGGTCCTGGACAAGCACTCAATCAAAAAGAAAATGGCGTACATGTAATAGTGGGTCAAAGAAAAAATTCAAAATCTTGGGATAAAGCTGTAGCAGATGGATTTGTTCCTGGTCAAACTTTATTTGAAATAGAAGAAGCGCTGGAGCGTGGAACAATTATATGTTATTTATTAAGTGATGCTGCACAAATAGCCATGTGGCCTACTGTTAAAAAACATTTGACGCCTGGAAAAGCACTTTATTTTTCTCATGGTTTTGGCATCACGTATAAAGAGCAAACGGGTATTATTCCTCCGGCAGACGTCGATGTATTTTTAGTAGCACCAAAAGGTTCGGGAACTTCACTTCGCCGTATGTTTTTACAAGGACGTGGATTAAACTCTAGTTATGCTATTTTCCAGGATGCAACAGGAAAAGCATTTGATCGTGTGGTAGCACTGGGTATTGCAATTGGAAGTGGGTATTTATTTGAAACTGATTTCAAAAAAGAAGTTTTTTCAGATTTAACCGGTGAGCGTGGAACCTTAATGGGTGCCATCCAAGGTATTTTTGCTGCTCAATACGAAGTTTTACGTAGTAAAGGGCATACGCCTTCGGAAGCTTTTAACGAAACTGTTGAAGAATTAACCCAATCTTTAATGCCATTGGTAGCAGAAAATGGGATGGACTGGATGTATGCAAACTGTTCTACTACCGCTCAACGCGGTGCGCTAGACTGGTGGAAGAAATTTAGAGATGCAACGAAACCAGTTTTTACCGAACTTTACGAAAGCGTAGCTGCTGGAAAGGAGGCCGCTAAGTCTATTGAAAGTAACAGTAAGCCTGATTACCGTGAAAAATTAGAAATAGAATTAGCAGAGCTAAGAGATAGCGAGTTATGGCAAGCTGGTAAAACTGTAAGAAGTTTGAGGCCAGAAAACCAAAAATAATTAGCGCTTAACAATGCAGGATCTAAATTTTTCTCAATTGGATTTTTCGGGTGCTTATGCACGCTTAAAAGATGTAGTAAAAAAAACACCACTCACTTACAATCATAATTTGTCACGCAAATATGATTGCGAGGTTTATCTAAAAAGAGAAGATTTACAAATTGTGCGTTCTTATAAATTAAGAGGTGCTTACAATATGATGAGTTTGTTGCCATCCGACCAACTTGCAAAAGGGGTTGTATGCGCAAGTGCTGGAAACCACGCTCAAGGGTTTGCTTATAGTTGTAAAAAGCTAAACGTAAAGGGCATGGTTTTTATGCCTATTATCACACCCAATCAAAAAGTGAGTCAAACAAAAATGTTTGGCGAAGGGTTTGTAGAGGTTCGTTTAATAGGAGACACATTTGATGATTGTGCAGTTGCTGCAAAAAAATATACCGAAGCGCATGGCTTAACTTTTATTCCTCCTTTTGATGATATCAGAATCATTGAAGGCCAGTCTACGGTAGGCATAGAAATTTTAGAAGATCAACAAAATATAGATTATATTTTTTTACCAGTAGGTGGTGGTGGATTGAGCGCGGGCGTTGGCGCTTATTTTAAAACACATGCACCCGCTACCAAAATAATTGGCATAGAGCCAGAAGGTGCACCCTCCATGCTTACAGCCATTAAGGCAGGGATGCCGGTAAAACTGGATCAGATAGATAGTTTTGTGGATGGTGCTGCTGTAAAGCGTGTAGGTGATGTTACGTTTCAAATTTGTAAGCAGGTAATAGATGAAATGCACATTGTACCGGAAGGAAAAATTTGTTCTACTATATTAAAACTATACAACGAAGAAGCCATTGTAGTAGAACCAGCAGGTGCACTTTCTGTTGCTGCACTAGATGATTATGCCGATCAAATAAAGGGCAAAAAAATTGTTTGTATCGTTAGTGGTGGCAATAATGATATTGGTCGGATGCAAGAAATTAAAGAGCGTTCATTACAATACGAAGGGCTTAAACATTATTTTTTGGTAAGCCTTGCACAACGACCTGGTGCTTTAAAAGAATTTGTAAATCAGGTGCTTGGCCCAACAGATGATATTACTAGGTTTGAGTATATTAAAAAAAATAACAAAGATTCGGGTTATGTGCTTATCGTTTTAGAACTTCAGTCTTCTGAAAATTATAATACGTTGATTGATAAAATGAAACAGTTTAATATCAAATACTCTGAACTAGATAAAAGCAATAATGCGTTTACTTATTTAGTATAGTTTTAGAAGCTTCTCAGTCCATGTAGTTACATGCCTGGATAATTTTCAACCCACTCAAATGTAGGGTGATATTTATTTTGTAACGCTTGTATAAAATACGAAAGGTGTTCTAACGAAGTATTGGAGTGAAATAAAAAATCATGAAATAAAACAACCACATGCTTTTGGTGTTGCCTTGTTTTTATGGTTAATTCACCCACTTTTTTTATGAGGGTATCAACGTACCTTATTTGTTTAGAAGCTCCAATTCGCCACTCAGCGTCCCATCCAATAAAACTTTGCGTTAACATTAAGGAGTCGGTAAGTTTTATAACTTGATAGGCGTCTTCTTTGGTACCTCTTCTATAATCACCAATTTTCCAAGAGTTGGTTCCGGGCAGCCTTGTAATATTGGAAGTTAAACCTAAAAACTCCTTGTTGCGTTCAATATCCATCCAAACACTATCGGGGTGTGCGTAATAACTATGGAGTTTTCCATTGGTGATGGCGTGAGAGTAGGTGTGGTTGTAAATTTTAAATAAGGGATTGTTTTTTTCTCCTAAAAAAGTACTGTCGTATTTTTTGGACCACTGCATTTGAGAGCCAACAATAAAAAAACTCGCTTTAATATGTAAGGCGGTTAGAACGCTATCAATAGCTGGTGTTGTAGTGTAAGGGCCGTCATCAAAAGTGAGGTAAATGGTAACGACGGTATCTATTGTATTTTCAGAAATAGCATTACTGCTACTATTTATTTCTAATTCTTTTTTAGCGTCACTACTATCTTCAGATTTTGTTGTTGGCGTTTGACATGCAAAAACAAAAAAGGACATCCATATCAATAAAAACCAAATTCTCATCGCTCACTTTATTACAGAGAGCACAAGTTACTTAAACTATAGCTACTTAGTTCTTAGTTAACTGTTATTTCGCTCATAAAAAACCATCCTGGCGTACCTTTTCCTTGGTGCCAGCTTGGAAGTTTTTTGATGGGCTGTCCGGTAATTTTTAAATACCTATAGGAAGCTGGTGTATAGTTTAATGCCAACATTTGTGCAAATGGCGCATCATTCATGGTAGGCATTTCTGGTTTAATGTTGGCTAGCGGCTTCCATATTTTATTGTCATTACTACCCCATGCTATAAGCGAAACAGGTGGTAATATATAGGAAGTGGTAGCGTGTAGGGCATTCACCATAATTTTACTTGTTGTTACGTTACTTCCCATGTCAAGTATTACCGTTGCTTCATTGTTTTGATAGCCTAGCCACTTACTCGAAAAATCTTTAAAATCTGCTAAATCCAAATCGGTTAATACAGATGCTGCATTCATATTGTATTTAGCATCTGGAGGCGTTACTAATTTATAAGCAGCAACTGGGAATCCGGCTCTCATGTAAAAATTTCTAACTGTTGAACTGCCATTCCATCCGGCCTTAAAAGCACGAACACTTAGTGTAGTGGTATTGTCAAGTAAAATAGGTTTAGTATAAACCAGGCTCGTGCTACTATCAGGATCTGTGCCATCAAGCGTGTATCTGATAGTAACCCCTTTTATAACGTGTTTAATTTCGATGGGTTGATTTTGTTTGAAATAACCACTAGGCAAAGAGATGACAGGATCATTGAGTGTAATAATAAGGGTATCTGCACCATCAAAACCGTAGTCGATTTTTATTTGAGCATATTGTTTGCTCATAGCCTTAATGTCTGAAGGCTTAATTTTTGTATCCCAAACAAAAATCTCTGTAAGATTTTTATTACTAAGTAGTGTTTTTAAACCTTGCAGGGTAACAGCAGTTCCTGCCACAGAAACAGAATTTATTTTTTTCATGGCTGCAATTTCTGCCATGCTTTTGTCTGTTACATTGGAATAGTTTACGTTTAATCTTTTAAGGTTAGGAAGTTTACTAATCCAACTAATATCAGCGTCTGAAACAGGCATTTTTGCTGCATACAAATGAACAATTTGTTCTTTGATTGGATCCAATTCTGTTAAGGCACCAGTATTATACATGGTTTGACCATAAAATGAAACTGCAAGCGCTGGAGATTTTTCGCCCAGTTGTTTGATAACGCGGTAATTAGATTTTAGTTGATCAATTGTTGATTCACTGGCAGCATCAAAATCAAATTTTTCTTCTTTGGCTAAATAGGGCTTGATGTATTCTTCTGCTAATATTCTTAAAGTATCAGTAGCAGGGAAATTTGTAATTTTTTTATCAAACGGCGCACCTTTTTGAATCCAGGCTTCTAAAATAGCAAGCTCGGCTGTTGTTAGTTGAGGTTTGTCTGCCGGTGGCATGTGCTTTTTATCTGAAAGCGGAAGATGCGCTCTAGTGATCATTAAACTTTTTAATAAATCACCAGCTACCATTGCTTTTTCTGATTTTCCGCCAGTAACAATACCAACAGAATCACTAAGGGATAAACCGCCTTTTTTATTGCTATTGGTATGGCAAGTGCCACATTTTTCTTTAAATATGGTAGCAACTACATTTGGATATATGC
>Ga0214921_10007959_pt1 | contig 13931 bp, 10 predicted proteins | sample LL1505_MetaG_FD_177992 | JGI IMG/M metagenome (GOLD analysis project Ga0214921, IMG submission 177992) | Freshwater microbial communities from Lake Lanier, Atlanta, Georgia, United States - LL-1505 | ecosystem: Environmental > Aquatic > Freshwater > Lake | place: USA: Georgia | collected... | reverse complement strand
GAAATTATTGTAGAAAAAGATAATAATGAACCAGATTCTGCAGATAAGGAAGAGTTTTATTTAGAAAATGAATAACTTTTGTTATTTTTGTTATTTTTGTCATTATAAATATATGAAAGTATAAATGTTGAAATACAAAATACAAATTATATAAAAATAATTTATGAATTATTTTTATGGTTTACTCTATTTAAAAAAGCTTATAATATAATATATTATATATTTATAATGAATAATAGTGAAAATATAGATAAATTAGCACAATCTTTTTTTATTGTATTAGTATTTTGTTCTATAGCAAGTGATTCATATATTTTCATTGAAAATTTATTAAAGACTAACTATGTTAAAAAAAAAGTCAATTATTTAAAAAAAATATATAAAGTTATTAGAGGATTAACTTTTAATAATTATATTAATGATAAAGATGGTAATATAGTAATTGATGAAAATATTTTTGAAAATAATGATATTCAGGAAAATGAACTTCTTAATCACGATGATGTTACATTTGTAAATGAATTTGTATTAGAGGAAGATATTATCAAACAAGATGAAAATATTAAAAATGATAAGGATATTGATTTTAATAATGATTTTTTCGAAAATGAATTTAAAAATGAAATATATATAGAAAACGAAGATTTACACAATTTAACTATTGAAAAAATACCAGAAGACCCTCAAATTATAGAAGAAAGAGAACACTTTCAAGAAGAGATAAATGACGAAATAAATGAAGTTGAAAAAAACTCTAATGAAATGTCAGAAACATTAGAAATTTATAATGATACATCTTTAAAAACAAATATTAAGAAAAAGAAGAATTTAAAAAAAAATATAAAAGAAGTATTAATTAAAAAGAATAAAACGAAAAAATAAATACTTGTTTATAATAGATTATATAATGGATGCTGAACTTTCAATTATAGATTATTTAAAACAAAAATATAATATAGAACATTTAGATGAATTTATTGCATTATTATATTTGAGTTTGTTAGCATCTATTATAATATATTTAGGAATGAAATTTGAAGTTATAAAGATGTCTCTTGTTATTTTTATGGTTTTATTTTTTTCAATATATATTATTAATCAACATTATAAAAAAAAATATGATTCACAAGTAAATATTATGAATGAAAAAATAAAATATATAGGTGAATTATTACAAAAAATATCTTCTAAGTCGTCATCATAATATTTTAATTTATTCATTTATTATAATTAGGATTTCGTTATTTTACAACTTATTAAAATATTTAGATAAATATATTAATAAAATTATTCTGGTAATTTAATAATACCATTATTTATACAATCATTATAAATATAATTAATTAATTTTGTATTTATAATATGTTTTGAGTTATTATTATTCATATAATTCAAACTATTTTGTTCAGCATTTTCAACAAAAGTTGAAAAATCATAATCAATTATATATACTTTGTTTGTTTTTGTAATCATTATATTTCCTCCATGTAAATCTTTATGAATAATACCTGCCTTATTCATTTTGCGTATTGATTCCTTTATATTTTTAAAAACTTGTTTTTTTTCTAAGTCTGATTTCCATTTTTTTTGACTAAGAACATCTCCATCAATATATTCAAATATTTTTACTATTTTTATATTATTATCATAATCAATTGTAATAAATGTGTCATATAATTTAGGACCTATATTAATTTTAGACGCATGATTAGTTATTTTAATACTTTTAATTAAATTATCAATTAAAAAAGTATAAAAATTTATTTTCTCTATTTTTACTGCAACAATGTCTGGCTTAATTTTTTTAGGAATTATATTTTTAAAAATATTTGATTTAACTTTATAAACCTTTCCAAAAGATCCACGTCCTTTTAATTTTGTTTTTTCAATCGATTTTATAATTTTTTTAAATTTATTATCTTTCTCTAACTTAAATCCATTTTTACACCAAAATTCTGTATCATAATACACATTTTTAATGAGCATCAATTCAATAAATTGTATAATTATGTGACTATAAATATTGTTAGGTAATACTTCTAATTTAATTGAATTATTATATTTTTTTTTAATTTCATTTATATATAAATTAAATTTATCTAAATCTAAAACTGAACTATAATCCATTTATTACTATAAACATATATTATATAAAATAATTAAAATAATTAAAACTTTATTTACCCATTAATTTAATCTTTCCAGCAGTTAAATTATTAAAATATACCATTACTGAAACAAATATAACAAATGCCAAGAATGTAATTGGTCCTAATATCATTAATATTCTATTATTAATAGTTGTTTCATAATTATTCATTTCAATCGCTTGTCCAAAAGTTGTTATTTGATTATCTAATTTATTAATAACATTTTTACTTAATCCATTGTCTTGTAATATATTTTTTTGTAAACTAATATACTTTTTTAATTTATCATTATTTTTAATTGAATCCATTATGATATTTTTAAATTTTGCCCTATCTTCTTCATTCATATTATTAATATCAGTTTCTTCATCAATATCATCCATTCTAAAATGTTCAACTTGAAATTTAAAAAGTCCTGTTGTTACATTACTATGTTTAGACCAATTTGATTTATTTAAAATTTCACTATCAAGACCATAAATATCAACAAAATAAAGTTTGCTTGCATAATTTTCCAATTCATATGTATTATGATACCATACAAACATATTTTGATTATTTTCATTAGCAACTTTAATTGCATCGTCAATAGTGTATATTAATCCATAATATTCAACAATCGAATTATATTTATCATCATTAATAATACTTTCTATAGCATCCATATTGTTATAAAAAGCCCAGTTTTCTTTAGTTGTATTTAATAGTTTTTTTATAGGCATACCATTAATAACGTCTAAAGCTTCATCAAAACTCATTGTTTCGCCAGTTTGAATCTGTTTTATTTTAATATATTTTTCAGCTTTCAAGTATTTTAACTCATTTAACTTTTCATTTATTTTGTCATCATAATCTTTTATTTCAATACTATTTTTTTTAAGTTGTCTTTTTTTATATTTATTGACATCAGTTACAACTCGCGGTAATTTATATATTGGATTTGAACATTCATATAAACTTTTTGTTTTATTTATAGATGAATCCATGGAATTATCATTATCATTTAGATATAAAGATGCACATTTAGATTGAAATTTATCATTATTTTCTTCAATAGGACATTGAAGTGGTATATTAACTGCAACATAATTATTAATATCAATATCTACTTTAAAAGATTTTTTAATATTTTCATTTTCACAAGAATAAATAACCTCGAGATAAACTGTTTTATTACAATTTTTAGAGTTTTGTTTAATAAAATTCTCTAAAGAGTCTTTTGCATGTAATATACATCTATCTTGTGTTTCATTACACTTAAGATTAAAATAATCATTATAAGGTATTGTTGCCAATACTTGTTCATCGCATTTAAGATAAATATTAAGTGTTGTTGTATCGACATATACATTTTTTTTAGGTTTATATATCATGTAATTATATTCAATACCGTCACTATTTAATTGTTTTCTTGAAAAATCTATGCATGTTTTAATGCTTTTATTTTCCAAGTTTGAATTTGATTGTACTGATTCAAAATCACCTATTTTAGATTGTTCCATACATCCGTAATACATATCACTTACATCATTTGATACACAATAATGTTTTAAATCTTTTTCATCAAATGAACAATAATAGTCATCTTCACAATCATTGTCAAGTAAGCATGTTTTTTTATTTATATTTGCCATAATATAAATATATATAAAATATTTTTGGAATTATTATATAATTTATAAAATACAATTTATAAAATACAATTTATAAATTACAATTTATAAAATACATTTTTATTATAAATAACGATTATATATTTGCAGTTGAGGTATGATCATTTACTAAAACACGTGTTTCTTCCAATACATGTGAAAGCATAATACTTGGGTCATTCGTTTCATTATAATTATAATATTGTTTATTATCATATGTAGTTTTATTTTTTTTAGGATTATACATTGCTTTACCTCCTTGAGAATAATCGAGCCAGTCAATATGTTGAGTATAAGAACTTTCTTCTATAGGTAAATCAACAATAATTTGAGGTGGAGCAGTTCCATCATAATAGAAATAACCAGGTTTTTCAATTTCCGTTATATTATTATCATCTGCATATACATCATCTTCACTATTAGCAGGACAATCACAATTTTCATCAATCCATTCGTCTTCTTTTCCATACGTGCTTTCATTATATTTATCTTCCATCTTCTTAAGTGTATTTAAGAGACGCTCTCTTCTTCTATCAAATAAATAACGGATGGCATCTTTAAAATAGAAAATATTATACATATAAATAACAGTAATAACTAATATTATAAACTGAGCTATTATAATAAGTTTCATATGACCTTCACTAATTATACCCATACCTTTTAAATTTATTACTATAAATAATATAACAGCAAATCCAGCTAAAGAACTTAATGCAAAAATATTTAAATTTTGATTGTCCATATTTTTATTTGTCTGTTCAATAAGACGATTTTTTGTTGAAATACTTGATTGAATACTTTCTAATACACGTAACTGTTCCATTAATTCATCATTTTTCATTTTTAAAAGTTTTTCTTTTTTAAGTAAATTTTCTTGATTTAAATTCGATAGTAAATTCATTTCATTTTGAATAAAATTTAATTCAGATAAATTTTCATTAATACTTTTGATTAAATCAGCTGTAGTTTTATTATTACTTTGATAGTTATTTTGTGAAAGATCTGCATAATCATTATTTAGATTACTTGAATTAGTTAATACTGTATCTAACTTATCCATATATAAATATAAAATATATAATTAATTATATGTTTATATAAAATTAATAAAAATAATTATAAAAATATAATTATGAAAGACAACTATAAATATATAACTACATTTTAAATATAACTACGTTACATAACATTATTATCTTCATAATTTATTCCATAATCTGATAATGTTTCATTATTAGATAACTTATCATCTCTTGTTGTTTTTTTTGCAAGAGTTTTTTTAGAACCGGGATTTATATCAACAACATTTAATTTATCACTTTCAACACGGTGACGTTCAGACTTTTTCCCTTTACTGACATCTTCACAAATAGAATGAAAATTTAATTTACTTGTATTTGGATTTTCTTTACATATATATCGTCCATCTTCTGTAAAATTAGGTCTATATGAACATGGTATTGATGAATATTTTAATCTTTCAGGATTAGGCATAGATACATTATTTCTCATACCACCATTCCAGTGACATTTATAATATGTTGTTCTTGGGAAATTTGTTCCAAATGAGGGTTTAGGTTCATTTGCCAATTCTTCTTGAATAGTTGCATTATAATTTGGAATATCTTTATAATTAATATAAAATTTACTTGCAGGTTTAGATTTACTTGTATATAAATCAGTTGGAATATCACCATATTGCCAAACATCTAATTGAGGATCCGTTCTTAATGTAGGTTGTTTATATCCATATATAGTGTCTCCTCGTGATACTTCTTCGTCAATAACAGAACAATCTGATGGACAACTATAAGGATTACTTTCATCATAAATTTTATCAATATGTTCTGACATCTTTACTTTTAGTTTATTATATGTCTTAAACATTCCATCAATATTAAATATATAATAAATTGCATAATTAACAACAACCAGATAAATTAAAAATAATATAATGTATATAATTAATAATTTTTTAAAATCTAACTTATTCATTCCGTATGCTAAAAATAGTATACAGTAAATAACAACAAATCCAAGTGTATATTTTAATTTTACTATATTAATATGTTTATTATAAATTTCATTATTTAGTTTAGTAATTATTTCTTCTTTATTCATGATAGAACTATTTAAAAAAACTTTTTTATTGTATAATTTATTAAATTTTTCGTCATATTCTAATAATAATTCATTTGTTACATCATTTAAATTATCAACTTTTGACATTAATTATATATTTTAAGATAGATAATTTATTATTTGAATTTATTATTTTAATAATATAAATTTTTTCATTTAATTGCTTTATATATATTTATAATAATTTGTAATACATAATATTTGTAATACATAATATTTGTAATACATAATATTTGTAATACATAATATTTGTAATACATAATATTTGTAATACATAATATTTGTAATACATAATATTTATAATATTTATAATATTTATAATATTTCTAATATAATATTCTTAAAATTTAATTTTTTTATCATTTATTACCATTAAACAATAAATTAATACTATAAAAAGTGTAATTAAAATAAATATTAAAATGATTTTACTATTACTAAAATATTTATTGTTTATTATTACGGCATTATTAAGATTTTCAAATGTTTCATTTAATTGTTCGCTTTCAGTATTATCCATAGTTGTATTTGTATTAATTGTATTTACTATAGAATCTCCTACATTTAATATTGTTGTTGCAATGTCAGATGTACCTGTATTATCAGATTGTGATTCAGGTATTTTTATATTATTAACATCTTCATTAGAAGAAATATTTAATAAATTATTAATATTAGAGTTTGCAACTTGCTTTTCAATAAAGCTTTGATAAGTATTCAAGTAATTATCTATAATTTCATCACCTTTCGATAACTTTAATACAGGATTATCAACATAATTTACTCTATCAACTTTAGGAGGGTCTAATCCGTTTGAATTATATATTTCATATAAACATTTAGGGTCAACATTAATTTTAGTAAAATTCCCTTCATTATCATCATCTTGATTAATACATTTTACTAAATCTATATTTTTTTCAGTCAAAAAAATATTATTTAAATATTGATCTGAACATTTTAAAGCAACATTTTTTTTTTGTTTACCAGTTAAATCAGAAAATTTATATTTAAATTTTGATACATTATAACCAGAATTTACATTTTTAACATTTTTATATCTTACATCTGGAAAACTAATATATTGTGAACAATTATCATCTTTTTTACTAAAATCATAACTATATGATGTACATCTATCTTCATTTGAGCATGCATTTAAACAGGCTTCTTCAGATGATTCAGTACTTTGCTTATAAATTATCTGTTCTCCAAATGAACAATCAGTGCATTGGTTAAATCCTTTATTTGTTTTATATAAATCACAAAATACTTCATTATATAATTGCGTTTCGCCTGTATTTAAAGGAACATCATCAAGTAATTCACCTGAATCAGCAGTATTTTCATATGATTGATTATAAATATTTGTAATTTCTTCTTGTGTTATTACAGTGCTATATACTCTAAAATCAGCTATCAATCCATTAAAATAAGGGTCATGATTCCAATGACTTTTTCCTATATATTGATTACTTCTCATAACTGCTTTAGGATAAGACCCATCAAAATATGTTTTTTTTAAAACACCATTTAAATATATATTCCATCCTCTCGATGAATCCAATGTCCATACAATATGCATCCAAGTATTTGTTGCATTAGGAATAGTATCTTTTTTTATATATTCAGTTCCAGAAAAAACATCAAAACCCAAATTACCTTCATACATAAATGCTATAATATTATCTTGAGCAGTACCATTACCAAAATCAAATATACGAGAATATGTTGCAGAACTTGTGTCAGCTTTAAACCAAAATGAAAATGATAAGCCATTCCTTGTTGTATAAAATGATGAACATGTCATATATTGACTTTTATTAGGATTAAATGCAATGGATTTTAATCCTTTTTTAGGTCCTTCTACATTAATACTTGGGCTATTAAATAATGTTGCACTATAAGTTTTAGAAGCTAAATTATAAAATTTATTATTATTCACATATAAATTCTTAAAATTAAATTGAATCACTAAACTCATATATTATTTTATTATATAAAAAAATATACTTTTTAATTAAAATTTATGTTTTATTTAAAATATTTTTAATTAAATTTATCTTTTGTAAAAATTTTTTGTAAAAATCTTTTGTAAAAATTTTTTGTAAAAATCTTTTGTAATAATCTTTTGTTGATTTTATTTTTTATAATTTACATAACATATAATTATCATAATAATAATTATTATAAATAATAAAATCCCGCATATTTTTTCAGAAAACTGCATTACACTATCATTATATTTAAAGTTTGAAATATCTTCATCTCGTATTTTTTCTATAGAATTATTGGTAAATGATTCAATAATTTCATCTGAAAAATTAGGTTGTGACAATTTAGGAACAGGTGGTTCGGGATCAGGGAAAGCTTCTTTTCTAACATATGTCATATTTACCATATTAGAACCAAGTGCCCGAATTTTTGTTCTATCATATACTTCACCGTATTTATCAATCGTTGATTGATTATTACCAGTCCAACAATCACCGTCATTTTGTAAACCAAAAACAGTCTGTTTATTTGATTCGGCGAGAGACATACATTCATCGACAGATGATACTTTTTTTTTAAAATCTGGTATTACTCTATCTAGTTGTTCGTTAAAAGCCCCTTTATATTCATATAATCCAGATATAGTTTGAACCGTTGGGCATTGATTATCTCTATTTTGACTTGCACCTTCATTAGTCCATTGATTTTGTAATTTTGTATAATCGAATCCTGATAAATCTGGATATCTTTTTTGATAACAATCTAATTCTGAATTACTCATTATGTACTTAGGGTCAGTATTATCAGGTCTTTGATATACAAACTGTGTAAGTGAACCTCCTAAATTTGAACCAAATGAGGTACAATCATCATCCGATAATAATCCATAGTCTGTCGATTTTTTATTATTTTTCCCAGTATAACAATCTCCGTTATTTTGAACACCAAAGACGGATGCTCCTATTTCAGGACTAACTGCTATTTTATAACATTCTTCCAAACTCTTAACTTTACCTCGAGAATTAGGAATGGCTCGTGATGACTCTTTATCCCTATAACAACCTATTTTTTTGAAATCTCCAATTGTTTCAGGTGGAGTTAATATAGAACCATTAATAACTTTAAAATCTTTAATCTTTATAGTTTGCGGCATTTCATAAAATGGATCACAAATATAAACGGTTGCATCTGGTAAAGCACTAATAACATCTCCTGCAAGTGTATAAATTATATCACTTTTACCATCTATTAATAAAATACATTTACGTTTTGTTATTATAAAGTCTACTTTTACGTCTTTATTTATAGGTAATTTACTATTTGAATAAAATACTTCTTGAAGATTATTAGAAGTTGTTGATATACCGATACATAGTTTTGCATCATTTGGACTTAAAAAAATTCCAGGAATACGACATGCAGAACAATAATCATCACCCGAATTACTAACATGAAATATACTTCTCCAATCATTCGGCAATTTATCAATATTTATCATAAATGAAATTGTCATATCTGATACAGAATCTATTTTTAAATTAGACCATTCATTGGAATAACCACCTTTTTTCAATGTATACCATTTTCCATCAGAACCACCAAAAATCCATGCTCTCTGTGCTGAATCATATACACTTGTAGTATCAATAATTTTATAAATATCTCCATTTGTAAATTTTAAATTTTTAATTTTAAAACCATCTACGCTGTGCCATGGATCGGCACAATATACAGTTGCAGTAGAATTTGCTTTTGTAAAAGGTTCACTTCTTTGAATTGATTTATTTAATACTCCATCAAAATATATTTTTACTTTATTTTTACTAATAGTAATAGAAACATATATATCAGTATTTAAACTCAATGGGTCTGTATCAAGCCCATCATTTCCATTACTCTTAGTGCCAGTTCTAAAATGTAGTCTTGTTTCATTTGGCCAAATCCATATTCCGGGTATTCTTTGTCCTGGATTACAACAATTATTTCCATCATTTGTTACATGAACAATATTACGCCAATTAGAATCTAATTTACTAATATTAACTATAAATGATATTGACATATCAGTATTATCAGTAATACCCATGTCAGACCATTGTTTCACTAATTTATTATTTTTTTTTAATTGTGTAAAAATACCGTTTGATTCACTCCATGTCCATTTCCAATTAATATCTGTATCAAAGTCTGGTTTAGGAGTTGGTAGTTTAAAAATATTTGTAACATCATTCTGCGTTAAAACACTATTATATATTCTAAAATCTGCAATTGAACCATTGAAATATGGATCAGCGCTCCAATTACTTCGTCCAATATACATATTTTTGCGAGATACAACATTTGGATATAATATACCTTTATTAAATGTTTTATATAATTCACCATTTATATATACTTTCCATTCACCTTTAGGATCCATTGTCCATACTATATGAAACCATACACCTGAGTAATTACTACCTGAACCAGTTGTTACTTTTGGAACTGCACCATATAATATAACATTATTTTTACTTGTATGTTTTACACTTATTCCGAAATCATTATCTTTAATAAATATTATAATATTATTATCGTCTGGTCCATTTCCAAAATCAAAAACACGTGCCCATGTAGAATTCGTATAACATACAACCCATAATGCAATACTTAATCCACCATCTGTAGATGTTAAAGGATTTAATAAAATATAGGATTTATTCGAAGCATTTAATTCAATTGATTTAAGTTCACTGGTTGGTCCTTTCTTATCTAATCCTAAATTATTTACATTACTTAAAATTTTTGCATCAGTTTTTCCAATAATTTTATTAAATAATGGTGCTTCAAATTGTTTAGATGAATTTTGTATTGTTGGTTGAACATCATCTAATGAAAAATTATATTGTGCTATAAATTTTGACATTTATTATATCCTTATATATAATAATTAAAAAAATATTATATTTTAATTATAATATTTTTAAAATAATAAAAATAATAAAAGGATGGTTAAATAATAAATTATGATTTTGCCATACCAATTTTTCTAACATAAAATACATACATTGCTAGTGTAAATATTAAAATAATGAATATCGCTGCAATAAGTGAATATATAATTTTTTTCTTATATGAATTTCTATCTTGTGATATTTGTAACATTCGCGACCTTGTTATCAATAATTTTTCTTTATCCTCTATCTCTTTCATCTGATTTAATTGAATTTGTTGTTTTTTCATTAAATCATGATTTTTTGATTCTAAATCGGCTAATGATGCTTGTTGTATCGATACATTATTTTGAATAGTTTGATAAGCATCACGTAAAACATCATTTCCATAAATATCTAAATTAGACATTATAGTATTATATAATATTATACATATTATTTTTTAAAAAAATAATTTTAAAAATTGAAATTTTAAAAAATGAAATTCATAATTATATATAAATAATTCATAATTATATTATTTAATAGTTTATCATGACCCAAAATTATAATAATCATAATAATATTTTTACGAAAAATATAAAAGAAAATTCTACAATATATAGTCCAAACATAAATCCCAACTCTAAAATTATTTTTTATTTAGAAGAACTTAAAAAAATATATAAATTAGATGAAAATAAAAAATGGAATTTGAGAGCACTTTCTAAAGCCATAGATGAAATTAAAAATTATAAAAAAATAATTACATCTGGAAAAGAATTACAAAAAGAAATTAAAGGTATTGGAGAAAAAATTTCATTACGTATAGATGAAATATTAAATACTGGTACTTTATCAGAACTATCTAATTTAGAGCAGTCAAATATATCATTAAAAGATACAACATCAATTGTTTCTATTGAAAATTTATTATCAATAACTGGTGTTGGTATGACAAGAGCTAAAAAATGGTTAAGTTTGGGTATTAAAAATATAGATGATGTTATAAAAGCACGCGATAATAAAATTATTAATACGACCCATCATATTGATATAGGTATAAAATATTATTATGATTTTATGGAAAAAATCCCGCGATTTGAAATTGACATTATGAAAAATATATTAACACATGAAATATTAAAAATAGATAAATATTTAGTTTTTGAAATATGTGGAAGTTATCGTAGAGGTTTATTAGAATCGGGCGATATAGATATTCTTATATCTCATCCAAATTTTATAAATGAAATATCAAAACAAAATTTTCTGAAAAAAATTATTAAGGAACTTAAAAAATGTTGTTTCATTACAGACTGTTTAACAAATGAAGGTAATACTAAATTTATGGGTGTTTGTAAAATAAAAGAATCACAATATTCAAGAAGAATTGATATTAGGGTTGTTGATTATGAATGTTATTTTTCTGCATTATTGTATTTCACTGGTAGTAAAAACTTTAATTTATTTATTCGAAATAAAGCACTTGAACAAAAATTGAGTCTTAATGAATATTCTTTAACGAGTTTAAATGATAATAAAAAAATTTTTCTAAATTCTGAAAAAGATATTTTTGATATATTAAAAATATCTTATATGTCACCAGAAGAACGTAATTGAAAATTGTTAAAAAGAATAAAAATAAATAAGAAAATTACAATACTTTATTCTATTTTTGTATTAAAATATAAAATATTTGTTATTTTTATATAAAAATTTTACAAAATATTTTTTAAGAATGATTCTCTTCTTAAGTAGTAATATCAACATCAAAATTTAACATCAATAATTTATGGTCAGATATACGAAGATTCTTAATATAAATACTTTCTTCAGGGTGAGGTTGACCTGGTTCAGTAATATCCATTATTTCCATTACAGGATTATTAATTGATTCACCTGCAAATAATATTCTATCACACATTGATGGTATTCTAGGTTTTTTATCTTTTATACAATTAAGTCCGTCATTACATGTTTCAGTTTTTTTACCAGATTCATTTTGTAATTTATATCCATTTGTATTTCCTATACTACCTTCTTTAAATCTACATGTAAAAAAAAACCCTGTTTTTACCATATTTTCTATAAAAGAAATAATTAAATTTCTCATATTATTAGTATTAGTTTTACCATTTTTTTCGGAACAAGTATTTGAACTATTACTTACACATGTAGAAACAGTTTTTGTATTATTTTTATTACTGTTTATATTATTGCTTACAGTATTACTTGTATTACTGCTTACAGTATTACTACTTACAGTACTACTTGTATTACTGCTTACAGTATTACTACTTACAGTACTACTTGTATTACTTATTACATTCCTATTTTTCATATTAAGTAAAACATTATATAATTCATTTTTTATTGTAATACGGTTGTTGTTACCATTTTTTATATTAGAAGGAAATGCATTAACACCATGTTCATAAATATATTCTGACACTGATTTTATTTTATTAAATAATTCTGAGTTTGATTGTTTTGAAGTAAAAAATTTAAGAATACTATTTGATTTTTTTTTAGATTCTACACTTGTAATTTTATGATAATTCATAAAAGAGTTAATTTGTTTTAAATCAAACGGTATTCTAAAATTTAAATCTCCACAAAAAATTATAATTGCACCTTCACTATGGCTTTTCGCTAAATTAAATTCATTTATTAATAATCTAAATTGATCAGTTCTTTTTTTAAGACCTTGATTTCCTTCAGGATAAAGATTTGATATTTCCCCTGTAGCATTAAAATATAAATGTGTAGTAATAACTTTAAATGTTTTTTCATTTAATTTAAATGTTGCACATATTGCACCTTTATAAATACTTTTATTTTCTCTCTTTCCTAAACGACTTTTTGTACTTACTTCAAATTCTACAAAATTTAATAAGTATTTACCATTATTAATTATTGTATTATTTTTTTTATTATATACAGTTTCATTATTATAATATATATATAGTTTAACATTTCTATTATAACCAGGCGTCATTGTACCGAAACGTGTAGAAAATATTTCTTTTTTTGCTAACATATAATTATTTGATTCTAATTTTTCATTTAAGAAT
>Ga0214921_10007956_pt1 | contig 13932 bp, 8 predicted proteins | sample LL1505_MetaG_FD_177992 | JGI IMG/M metagenome (GOLD analysis project Ga0214921, IMG submission 177992) | Freshwater microbial communities from Lake Lanier, Atlanta, Georgia, United States - LL-1505 | ecosystem: Environmental > Aquatic > Freshwater > Lake | place: USA: Georgia | collected 2015-05-28 | reverse complement strand
TATTCCGGGGATAGGTAGTACGGATAGTAAGGGAACTGGTGCCTGGCATCCTCTGTCATCACCTTCGGCACCCCTTTTTCATAAACCCAATCGGGCGTTTTCGGACCGGCCTCAAAGGAGAAATAAAGTGAGATATTGTTCTTACAAGCGCCTTCAATCGCCTGGTCCATCGCTTTCCAGTCATAGACTCCAGGCTTTTTCTCCACCTCATCCCAAGGTGCATCGCATGATGTTCCCCTCAGAAAGGGATACACTTTGGGATCCATGGTCTCACCACGATCCCACACCCCGAAGGAACTGGGGAGCGGTGCGGCTTGAACCGTCCCCCAAGAGCCTATACCGACGAGCAAAAGGACGAAGAGCCAGAGGGGTATTTTATTCATGATGGACAAAACTTTAGGTTATTCATTACTCGGTGTCAGCCGATTTCTTCTTTTTGCTTTTTATTTCGGGCAAGGCCCGCAAGTTTGGTGTTTAGGATTTTCATAATTTTGTTAACGCGATGGGTCGACTTTGGTTTCCGATGTTCTCCATAAGTTTTTCCGGCAGGAGCCCAGCACGAATGCAGACGTTAAGATAGGCGGCGGCCGTCCAGAGCTGGCGGCCAGATCCGTGGATAAGTCCGTCCGGCAGGGTGACGTACTCGTGGAACGAACCGAAAACATCAGCCTCGGCCTGATCCTCCTTCACTTTCTTCGGTTTGATTGCGGTGCCTATGGAACGGGCCAACAGCGCCGCATTGTAGTCGGTATAATCTTTCCCTTCGGCGATAGATTTCCCCCAAAGGAAGAAGGTGTCACAGAACGGCCAACTCGCCTGGTTGTGCCACTGCGAGCCGCCGGTGCCCTCGAGGAAGGGAAAGAAGAGAGGGATACCGTTGTCGGGTGTTGGAAAGCCCGCGTAAGCCGCCTTGGCAGCATCACCTTCGACAATCCCAAAAATCACGGCAAAGGCGGTTGCGTAGCCAGAGCGGTTGAGCATGAGTTTCCCGTTGCGATCCTTGTAGTATGCGAGGGCGCCATCGGGCTGGGTGTAAACCTTGACGATGGCCGTCTTGAGGGCGGCGGCGCGTTCCAGCCACAGCTTTTTCTCCCCGGCAGGTCGGCCACTTTTTTCACAGGCCTTGGCCATAGCCTGCATGCCACGATAGTAGAGGCAATTAGTGGCAAGGGACTTGAGCAGCACACAATCAGCGATGCTCATTCCAGCGGGATAGGCAGAACTTTGAATGTCGTGAAAGAGCGGTTGACCTCGGAAAAGTCCGTCGGTTTTATCAAACCACGGTTCATAGAAGACTTTAAAAAAATATTTGCCATTTTCCACCACCCACTCCCAGTCGGCCAACTCTGGATGGAGCGTAAAGAGATCGTCCACCGCCCAGAGCCAAGCCACATCATCAGTTCGCCGAGTGTAAGAGTTGGTCCGGTATTTCGTCATGATCTCCTTGTCCACCTGCGCAATCACTTCCCAAGGGACATCGATCTCGGAGACCACATGCGGAGCTGAGACTTTGTAGCCTAACTCCTTGCGGATTTCGCGGGCCACCTTAAGCGACGAAAACATCACTTCTGGATAAAAACGGTTGAGGCCCAGCACCCCGGAGACGGCGATATCACGCTCGTAGATCCGCAAGCCGTACTGACTGCCGGCACCAAAGTAAACCGTGCCCGACTCGCTGGTCACCATGTTGTGCTCCGCGTCGTCGAGGGCGATTTTCCAAAGGCGTTCGGTGAGAGGAGTGACGTCCCCCCGCAACCGCACGCGGCACTTGGGCTGTGGGTTGGGCAGCATAGCCAACGAAAATGAGCCGTTGGCATCCCGCACGGAATCCGCAGTCATCACGAGCGGCTTCTGCGCATACAAAAAGCGAGGCTTGGGTTCTGCGGATGCTTTGGCTGTCAGGCCGAAAACGCCACATGCTATAACAAAAGTGACTATTTTGATGGAGGTTTTTTGAGTCATTCGAAATTCTCCACCTTGTTCATTCCACAAGGCCTGCGCGAATGCAGACATTGAGCATTGCGGCAGCGGACCAGAGCTGATGGCCGGAACCATCGATCAATCCGCTGGGGAGCGGGATTTTTTCGTGGAACGAACCCAATCCTGCCCCCCACTCCTTCTCATTGTTACCCTTTTTCTTTTTTGGTGCGAAGGCGGTTCCCAGGGAACGACCCAGTAAGGCCGCATTCTGGGCTGTATGGTTGCCACCATTGGCGACCTCTTGTCCCCAAAGGAAAAACGTGTCGCAGAACGGCCAACTCGCCATGTTGTGCGGGCCCGTGTTACCGGGGATAAACGGTGAAAAGAGCGGAATGCCCTTGTCGGTCATGGGATAATCTGCAAATGCCCCCTTGGCAGACTCACCTGCCACAATGCCAAAGAGCCCCGCAAAGGCGGTTCCCAGGATTTCACGGTTGGGCATGATTTCTCCATGGCGGTCTTTGTAGTAAGCGAGAGTGCCATCAGGCTTGGTGAAAACCTTGACGATGGCCCCCTTGAGGGCAGCGGCACGATCCAGCCACTGCTGCTTTTCACTGGCTGGACGACCAACTTTTTCGCAGGCGTTAGCCATGGCGAGCATTCCACGGTAGTAGAGGCAGTTCGTGGAAAGCGCCTTGAGTAAAACACAATCGGCAATTTCCATGCCATTGGGATAAGCCGAATTGGTGATGTCGTGGTAGAGCGGTTGGCCGCGGTAGAGGCCATCGGTCGGATCAAACCACGGTTCGTAAAACACCTTGAAAAAATATTCGCCATTTTCGAGCATCCACTTCCAGTCGGCCAGTTCGGGATGAATCGTGAAAAGATTGTCCCCTGCCCAAAGCCAGACCACATCATCCGTGGCCCGGGTATAAGAGTTGGTTTTATATTTTAACATGACCTCCTTGTCCTCTTCGGCGATCACCTCCCAGGGGACTTGAATCTCAGGGATCACGTGCGGAGCGGAAACCCGGTAACCGAGGTTCCTGCGGACATCCCGGGTCACTCGGAGGGACGAAAGCATCACTTCGGGGTAAAAACGATTTACGCCCAGCACACCCGCAATGGAAATGTCACGCGTGTAAACCCTGTCGCCATAACGGGAACCCGCCCCAAAATAAATCCTGCCCGCTTCGTTTTTGACCTGATTGCGCTCCACGTCGTCGAGAGCGATTTTCCACATACGCATGGTCAGCGGGGTGACGGCGCCCTTCAATTCCACCTTGCACTTGGGCTCGGGGCTCGGCAACTGAGCCAGGGTAAAACTTCCGTTCGCATCGCGCAACGCGTCGGCCGTCATCACCAACGGGCCCTGCTCAAAAAGGAACCGGGGCTTTACTTCATTGCCACCAACGGGGGCCGGTTCGCCAAAGGCAAGTCCAATGCCCAGCATAAGGCAACCGCAGGACATCGCAGCAAATTGACCAAGCGGAGCCCTTTTCATCACGGGTACACTATTTTAAGATGCGATTCTTATTTGGACTTCATCTTCCCACAAAGTTCTGCGAAAGAGTCCTTACCTTCGTATTTCAGAATGACCGAGTGACGTCCGTCCAATTTGACAGGCTCGGCCTTGCCGAAGGCTTGTAGTGCATACTCCTTGGGCTTGTCACCCCAGTTGAAGACTCCGAGGTAGACCCCCTCCCCTTTACGAGCGAGAGCCAGTTCAAAGCCGTCACTCTTGCTCTTGCCATGCTCCCAAAAATCCAACGGCACGGTCTCGTCCATTGCAGGATACTGGAACACTTCTTTCACCAATGACTGGCGTTCTGGCCGGAGCGTCATCAGATTATCGCTATTCAGACGGCACGTGCCGTAGAGCTTGTTAAAGTCGGCCCACATTTGCGCTTCGTTTAGCGTCAAGCTGCCGCCGTGTTTGACGTCTTCTTCGGAGACCGCCTTGTCTTCATCAGCGGCCTCACGGAAGACCAAGTAGTCGGCATCGCCGTTCCAGACTTTTCCGCTTAGGTAAAAGTTGCTCAGGTTGGCGAGGCAGCGCTCTGGGAATGCATCGTATCTCGGATGGATATCACCGCCCGTCCGCATACCGTCCACAAAGCCAATACAGGGTCCGAACACAGCCGAGCAACCGAGGAAATAGATGTCCGGTCCCATGGCATCGCGCATGGTTTGCATGGCAAGACGAAAGCGCTCCACACTGGTGATCGTCGGGTCGAAGGCTTTGATTCCGTTGGCACTTTTATTCTTGCCCAGCGTGTCGTTCTTCAAGCCGTAACGCATAAAGTCCACCTTGAAATAACGGACGCCCCAGTTGTCCTTCATGTTCTTGATGCAGTCGGCGATGTGCGCCCGTGCGCCGGGATTCGAGTAATCAAAATAGATATACTTCATCAACTTGTCCGACTTTTCATTCACATCGACGATCAGTTTTCCATCAAGGTCATGCAGAAAATAATCGGGGTGGGCCTTGTAGATTTCCGAGTTGGCATCCCCACGGAAACCGTCGAAGTGGATGCCGGGAATTTTAATTTCGGAGGTTACACGAGAGATGATTTCCTTGATTCCGCCGGGTAGCAGATCCGGTCGGATGCTCTTGTAATCGCCACGCTCCGTCCACCAGCCGCCGTCGATCTGGATCATATTCGCTTCGGGTGCGAGTTTGTTCAGAGCATCCATGTTGCCGTAGATATCCTTGGCGGTGAAAACCCGGCCATAGTAATCCCATGTGGCCCAACCTTTAAAATCGGCAGGTTTCAGCTTCTTGATGCTGTTCTCCGCTGCGATGGCGGTGCCGAATTGGTCGAGAGTCATCAGCCAATCGTCCCCACGCTTGAGGACGATTTGCTCATACGAAATGGTTTCACCAGGTTTGAGTTGCCGGCCCTCGCCGTCGGACCAGATCATGAGTGCACCATCCTTGATCGTGAAGTTAGGCAGGAAGATGCGCCAGGAGAGCGACCCGGCAAAGAGATACTTGTCGTCCGCGAGCCGCACCATTTCAAACATGTGGCTGGAGCTTTTCGCGGTCGCCGCGCCGACTTTCTGGCGCAACATCGGCGTACGACCCATGCAACTCCCACCGTAAAGAACCTCTAGATCATCAGTCAGTTTTTCGGTCACGGGGATGCGAACGTTGATCCTTTTGATTGCCAGAGGTTTAGAACCTTTGTTAGAGAGGGTGATCGACAGCCGTTGGAAACCGTCTGGCTCATCCGTCAGGCTTTGCACCGTCTCGACCGGTTGGTCGGATTGAACCTGGACCGTGATATCCGGCCAAGTCAGCGGGGCGGCGAACGACAACGATCCGGCGTACAACACTGTCGCCGAAATTATACTCAATTTGGTTTGTTTCATAAATTAGTGGTTTTCCTAATACGATTCCCTCTGCTCGTTCTCCAAATGGGCGGGCGGATTAGTAGCCTTTCCAGAACACCGACCCTGCGGAACCTTCCGTGCTCACTGTCGCCTTCATCGAGGTCACGAAGGCTTGATCGACGAGTTCCGCATGGCCATCGAAATAGGTGATGGCGCATTTGTTGTTGTGGTAGGAAGTGATGGAGTTTCCGCTCTGGTTAATTCCGAGGGTAAAGCCGTCATTCTTGCCCACCAAGGGGCCGTCGCCCAGAAGAAAGGTGGCACTGGGTTTGCTCACTTGCGCCATGCGCGTGGCTCCCGATGGAGCTGATCCATCCGAGGTGGGGCCGATATTTCCATTGAGTCCATAGCTCGCACGGGTCACGGCATATGTGTAACCGCGCTTCTTTTGGGCGGCCAACGCGCATGGACAACTCAGCTTGAGGTAACTGGCCAAGTCCGTGGCGTTGAGATAATTATTGTTTACAAGCGCGTTATACCATGTGAGACCACCGCTACCGGAGCTAACCAACACGCCATCTTGGCCGTTAACCATAGAGAGATAGAGGGAGCTAAGTTGACGCATGTTGGACAAGCATTTGGCTTTTTCTCCTGATTGACGTGCCTTGCTCAAGGCCGGTACGGCGAAAGCGGCTAGCAAACCAATAATCGATATGACAACGAGTAATTCGACGAGAGTGAACGCAGTTGAAAGTCGTTTCCGAGTTGGCATGGTGAAATCTGATCTTTAGGGGGCGATTCTGTTCGAGGGTGTGTTGGAGCATTATATTAGGCTAACTAGCTTGGCTGGGCAACAAAACACACTGAATTTCAGCCGTATGCGAAGATTATGACGAGAAAAGTTAGCACCCGCTTCAAACAATACCCTGCCCAATGTCGTCAACGCGCGCATGCCTCCGCCGAAGTTAGGATTCGCGCGTAAGCGGCTCTCCAAACCACACCGAAGCGTGGCCCTTTTTGCAGATATGTTTTAGTCGCGGTCCGCGGTCTCTTCAGCTCTGCTTGCGACGTAGTAACCGAGTCAGCACCAACCCACCCAAGCCAAAGCCTAGTAAAGTTCCAGTAGAGGGCTCAGGAATGGCATTGTAGCTCAAAAACACATCGCTACCCGCTTGACTCAGGGAAAAACTGCCCCGTGTGTCGGCCAAAGCCGCACCAGTGGCATCGTTAAACGATGTGTTCAAAAGGCTTAGATTTGAAAAGCCAGTCGTGCTGCCGGCAACATCATAGATGAGAAATGACTGGTTCGAATTCCAAAAGGAATCCGACCATGACACCGTAGAGCCATCGAGCGATGTGCCAAAGTTTAAGGTGATTCCGTTGCTGCCAGCAAAAGCAAGGTTGCCACTGACCAACACTTGATCGAATACTGCAGGAGAGGCTTGAGTAGCAGTATTCGCAAACAGCTCCCAGATCATGTTACCACCCGACGCCATCGTAATATTACCATTCACGTTAAGTACACCCGGTGAGTTGCCAGGGGTAAGAGTACCGGCAACCGTGGTAGTGCCAATTGTACCTACACCACTGAGGGTTCCACCAGTGTTGACTGTCACTGCGCCAACGGTACCGTTCACATTAAGCAATCCACCATTTACGACAGAGCTGGACGTGATGGACCCGTCCACTATCAATGTGCCTGCATTGATTGTCGTCAATCCCGAATAGGTGTTTGCTCCGCTGAGCGACTGGGTGCCTTCTCCAGTTTTGGTAAGCGTCATGCCAGCAGCACCGTCCGCGATGATGCCGGAATAGCTCTTCGATGAGCCGTTGCCGGAGTTCAGCGTGAGAGCAGTCAAACCAGAGTAACCACCCGAGGTGGTGGTGAAGACCGATGCGAGGTCTTTGTTGCCCGACAGGCCCCCCAGTGTGAGGGTGGTTTGTGCGGTTTTTAGGCCGTTGGATGCGTCGCCAAGCAAGCTGCTGGTCGTGTCCAGCGTGCTGTTTTGCAAAGCTCGAGCGTTGCCCAGTTGTAAGACGCCCGCACTGACCTTGGTGTTGCCAGTGTAGGTGTTGGCGCCGCCGAGGGTCAGGGTGCTGGCACCGGCTTTGTCGATGCCACCAGTATTACTAATGATGCCGCTGAATGTCGTATCGACCGCCGTCGTCAAGGTGCGGGTGGCACCGCCGAGGTCCGCAGTCGCACTGAATGTGAGAGCGCCAGCGCCATCTCCCCCGAAACCGGCATTACCGGTGAAGTTGACCAAATTAGCAATGGATCGGTTCACGGAAGTACCAGCGGAAATCGAGCCGCCGTTGAAAGTGATTGTTCCTGTGCCGAGCACCGACGCCCCGGTGATCGACACCGTGCCGCCGCTAATGGTAATGCCATTGTAGGTATTCGCACCGCCCAACGACAATATGCCTGAGCCGTCCTTGATGATGCTACCGTTGCTCACGGCACCATTAAAGTTGACATTGCTCGCAGTGGTCAGTGTGCGGGCGGAGCCACCGAGGTCGACACCGGCGCTGAACGTGAGCGTGCCGTTATTGACGGCATCACCTAAGATGACGTTGCCACCGATGGTAACCGCATTGAAAAGAGTTCGACCAGAGCCGCCGGCGCTGGAGAGCTTGCCGCCATTGAGGGCCAAGGTTCCTGTGCCAACAGGGCCGCTAGTCACCGCTCCGACCGCTCCTACGCCGTTGACGCCAAGCTGCAAGGTGCCGGCGTTGAGGGTCGTGGTACCAGTGTAAGTGTTCGCTCCGCTCAGAGTGACGGTTCCTGATGTGGTCTTAGTTGCACCCGCCGTGCCAGCGAGGATCACGTTGGCCGAGGTGGTGCCACCTTGAAGATCAATCGAGGTGCCGACAGTTAAGGTCACGGGGGCACCGCTAGCACCACCTGTTATCGAGCCCCCAGTCAGCTTCAGACCGTTGACGGCCTCGTTAAAAGTGGTCATAGCAAAGCTGCCTCCAGTGGCGACTTCGACGCTTGAGGTATTTTTGATCTGATCGGATGCCCCCAGGGTCAGGGTGCCCGTGCCGTTGACGAGCACATCGCCCGAAATAGCGTCAACGCCTGCGGATTTCGCGAGAGTGAGGCCGCCTGCGCTCACGGTGGTGAGGCCGGTGTAGGTGTTAGCCGAGGTCCCATTAAGAGTCAGTGTGCTAGCTCCCGCTTTGGTAAGAGCTCCGTTGCTCACGATGCCACTAAGGGTCACGGCGCTGGCGGTGGTCAATGTGCGAGTGCCACCAGTGAGGTTAATGGTTCCGTTAAAGGTCTGCGCACCGTTGTTTGGAGAGGCATCTCCGAAGGTGACGTCGCCGCCAACGGTGACCGCATTTGCATAGGCGCGAGTTCCAGGAGTTACAAGTTTGCCACCATTCAGAGCGAGGGTCCCGCTACCAGCTGCGAGGTCGTTGCCGAGCACCAAGTTGCCTTGTGTCAGGGTGACACCACCACTAAAGGCATTTGCATTGCTTAGCGTGGTATTCCCACCCGTAGAGTTAATCACCAACGCCAAAATGCGGGTGGGATCGACCAAATTATTGACGTCGCCTACGGTCGCCGTAAATGAAGTGCCACCAGAGCCCGACCCGTTGATCGTGAGGGTATAGGTACCTGCAGTAGATGCATCATCGACCGACACGCGATTCACCGCCAATAAACTGGTGGAATCATTTTTCCAGTTCTGATTGGCGGTGATGCTGACACCCTGAGTACTTGCTGCACCGAGATTCACTTGGCCCGTTCCTGAGTTCATCTGAATGCCACTAGAGCCAACATTCAGGCGATTGTTGGACGTGCCCGTCGTGATCGTAACAGCGCCGGTATTGCCCGAATCGAAAAGCAGCCCACCAATAAAACCATTGCTGGTGGCTGTCGGAGAATTTGGATAGGTCGACGAATTGAAGACAGCGATATCAGTCGCTCCCGGAACCCCGCCAGTAGACCAGTTTCCTGTTGTGGCCCATGTAACCGAAGTGTTACCGGTCCAAGCGATATTTGCGGCATTCGCGGTGGAGACTGAAGAAAAAACAAGCCCGAAGAAGGCAGCGCTCACAGTGAGGAAGTAGTTTCGGAGGTGTTTCATTGACATTAGCTTAAGCGTAATGAGTAATACTGCATTAGTGTTGATTTGTCAAGGGTGAGATTTATGTAATTTCTTATTACTAGGTTCATTTCTTGCTTAATTGAATATATTATAACGACTTATAGTATATTAAAATTTGCGGCCGCGGTGGGAACGTTGAGGGAGTGTGTGTCATGGTTTGCATGCCGATGTCGCTTAGTAGATATAAGCCAGTAAATTATTTTATGATGAAAAAAGTTGAAAAAAGTGGCCTACGTCCCCTCCCCATCCTAGGAGGACCAGCCACGTAAGCCCGTCCAATCATCAAAGCGCCTTCACCACGATACCATACATGGCATAGGGGTTAACCTTCTGCTTGGGGACCATGGCACCGAGGGTGACGGTTCCGGCCGCGGGGACATCTTTTCGCCAGACGGAATGTTCAATATTAATTTCACCGTTTTGATCCGGCTTCAGATTTTCAGTCGCGACCAAATCCGGCCACCATGGGCCGCTTCGCAAGCGCATCCCGGTGTCCCGAAAACCGTGCCGCAGCCACTCGGGCGGCGTGGCGCGGTTGTCGAACAAAACGTAAACCGCGCAGGGGCGGGTCAACTCGAGATTGATGTCGGACAAAGGCTTTCGAATGACTTCACCTTGGAAGGTTCCGATGACATCGGCCCCCGCCAGCTCCACCGGAAAAAGCTGGCCGGGCATCACACGCCACACGAGCTTGTTATGACCCAGCTTAGTCAGGGATGCGGGTGCCCCCTCACGCATGCCACCGGGTACGATAGTGTAGCAGCGGTAGAAGTTGGCTTTCTTGATGTTGTCGCTGACGTTCGAGACGACGTCTGAGGCTGGGGCGTTCAGCCCCCGAATCGTCAGCAAATCTCCCCGCAACGCCGCCTGCTGCAAGCGCTGAATCTTCGCATCGCGGGTGGTCATGCGTGCTGCCTCGCCCCCATAAAGACTAGCCAGCTTGGTTTCCGGTGTTTTGGGCTGACCGGCGCGGTAGACTTGGACTTCGCCCTCCAAGACCACAATATCTGTGCTGCCATCATCCGCGTAGGACACGCCAAAACGCGTGCCAATATCTAGCACCGTGGCGTTAGCCGTTTCGACCACAAACCCTTTCGCCTCGGATCCGACATCGGTGGTGGCACTTCCCCGGAGCAAACGCACCCGCATGGGATTGACAAATTCCAAGGCCACGGGACCTTCCACGTCCAACACCGCACCAGAGGAGATCCGGAATCGCAAGGAACCCGTATCCATCCTCAATTTCTGCAGCACCACCCGTTGGCCCACCTGATACGACGAGCCCTCCGAGGCAAGGATATCGACTGACACCCCTTTTGCCACGGCCACGGAGGCGGGTTTGCGTCCGTGATCAGCGAATTTCCAAAAGGCCAACCCCACCATCAGAACGACCCCCGCTACGAGCGCCGCCTGAAGGAGGGGGGATGCCCTGCGGGAGGGGAAGGTAGGAGTCTTCGGTTGGGGAGGAACATCCGCTGGAGAGAGAAGAGTACGCGCAGGAATGGCCGCACGCCCCTGCTGCCAAGTGAGCAAGGCGTGCATCTGTGCTTGGTCGGCGTAGGCCCGGCGCTGCGCCGCTTCGGCCCGCAACTGCGCGCGGAACTGCTCGAGTTCCAGCTCATCGGCCGTGCCCTCCAGCACTGCATGGCACAAGTGCTCGAATGATTTCTTACTCATGCCCTCACCTCGTTCCCGAGGACTGACTGCACGCAGTCGGCCAGCAGTTTGCGCAACCGGTAGAAGAGGGCAGCCATCGCATTTTCTGAGCGGGAAAGCCGGCTCGCGATATCCTGCACCGCCTCACCCCGACCGTAGCGCGCCGCGATGAGTTCTCGCTGCCGAGGGGTCATCCGCTCCATGCAGGTTTCCAGCACTTTCAACCGCCGATCTGCGTCGTCGGAGGATTCCTCGACTTCGTCGGCAAAGGTCTCCAACAAGGCATCGTCCAAAACCAGACGCGAACGCTGGCTGCGCTTCCGGCAGGCCATAACCTCATAACGGGCAAAGGCGTAGGCCCAGCGCAGGAAAGGCTGGTTCGGATCATACTCGGCACATTTGCGACAGAGTTTCATGTTTGCTTCTTGAAGCACATCATGGGCGTCGTTCACCCCACCCAAAAGCGACACAATGAAGGCATACAAAGCGCTTTGCGATGCCGTCAAAAGCTGGACAAACTCGGGCGTCGGGCCGCTTGTTGCAACGGCGTTATTTTCTTTCATAGACTTCCCTTTCAGCCGAAGCGCACCAGTTATGACGAAACCCGCGCGACCACTTAAAGATGTGCGAAAATCAGTCGTCGGCAAGACACGACAGTCTGATGCGCGCCCCTTTTGCTTTCAAGCCCGGGCACTTCGATGTCCTTGAAACGAGTCCGTCATAAAACCGGTTGAAGTGGCGAATATCTAGAGGCAAACCTATTACCTCCCCTGCCCTCCCATGAATTATCTCCTCCGCCCGCAACTTCCACGTCGTCCCACCAGACGCCAAGTATGTCTACTCGCCTGTCTGGTCATCTCGACGGCCCTGATGCCAGGGCATTCAGGGCCCCAAGTGGTCCATAAACCGGATGCCCAATTTAACCTAAAGAACGCCCACGGAATGGAAGTGCATCTGGCCTCCTACGGCGCGCGAATCACCTCGATCAAAGTGCCAGACCGCAGCGGCGCTATGTCAGACGTCGTGCTCGGCTTTGACACCGTCGAACCCTATCGGTCATCCGTCAAGAAGCCCTATCTCGGGGCGACCCTCGGCCGATATGCTGGGCGCATCGCCCAGGGACGGTTCACCCTGGACGGCGTCGAGCATGTGCTCGCGCAGAACAACGGCCCGAATCACAATCACGGCGGAGTCACCGGCTTTGACAAGGTCGTGTGGGATGCGAAGCAATTTCGGAACGGCGTTCAGTTCGATTACACCTCTCCCGAAGGAGAAGAAGGCTACCCTGGAACGCTCAAGGCTCGGGTGACCTACACGCTGACCGATACCAATGAGCTCATCATCGATTACCGGGCCACGACCGACCGCGCGACGCCGGTCAACTTATCCAATCACACCTATTTCAATCTGGCGGGAGAAGGTTCGGACACCGTGCTTAATCACGAACTCATGATCGATGCGGAGGAGATGCTTGCGATCGACAAAACTTCTGTCCCCACTGGCAAGATCGCATCTGTCGCGGGCACGCCGTTCGACTTTCGTCAACCCAAGCCGGTCGGACTGGATATCAATGAGACGAACGAGCAACTGGCCAATGGGAGCGGGTATGACCACACTTTTGTTTTGAATCCGAAAAAAGGGGTCAAGAAGCCTGCCGCGACCCTCTATGAAAAAACCAGCGGTCGAAAGATGGTGGTTTTTACCGATCAGCCGGGACTTCAGTTATACACCGCGAATTTTCTCGATGGATCGCTCAACGGAAAATCGGGCAAGCCCTATCTGAAGCGCAGTTCACTGTGCCTGGAAACGCAGCATTTCCCCGACAGTCCGAATCAGCCACAGTTTCCTAACACCATCCTCCGTCCCGGCCAAACCTACCAGACCCGTACGATCTACCAATTCAGCGTAAGCGATTCGATCGGGAAATGATCCAAAGTGCACATGCTCACTGCGCTGCTGGGCCAGCCGTTCGTTAAAGGTTTCCCATGAAAAATCTCGTCCTCCACATCGCTGTTCTTACTTCCATGCTCGCACACTTTGCATGCGCGAAAACAAACCCTGCCTCGTTCGCCTACATCCTGCAGTCCGATTCCTTCGCTAAAACAAAACCTGCAGCCGTTGCGCAACTTAAGGAGAGCGGCCGCGATTGGATCGTGCTCGACGCGACCTTTGCTAGTAACACGCCGTGGGAGCATGCGGACCTCGACACAATCCGCAGTGGTAAAGCGGGGCGAAAAGTTGTCGCTTACCTCTCTATCGGCGAGGCTGAGGATTACCGGTCCTACTGGCAGTCCGAGTGGGTCAGCAATGGCAAGCGAACCGCTGCCGCACCTGTGTGGCTCGGGATTGAAAATCCGGAGTGGAAAGGAAATTATCAGATCAAATATTGGAGCGCCGATTGGCAAAAGCTAATGCTTCCGATGATTGACGACGCCATGTCGCGCGGTTTCGACGGCGTGTATCTAGACATCGTTGATGGCTTCCAGACGTATGAGCAGGGAGCCGATGGTTACCTGGACGACCGCATGAACCCGGACACCAAGCAGACCTATCGCCGTGACATGGTGGACTGGGTGAAAGCGATCGCTGCTCGCGCCCGCGCAAAAAATCCCGAGGCACTCGTCATCCCGCAAAACGGCTCCCAACTGGTCGCAGACAAGGACTTCGTCGAGGTCATCAGCGCCCAAGGCATCGAGGATCTTTTCACCAATGGAAACAAACTTCAACCCGCCTCGCACACGGATGAAATCCTAGGCCATTTAAAAACATTAGCTTCAGCAAAGAAGCCCGTGCTGCTCATCGAGTACCCAAAGACGCCAGAGCGCCAGGCGCTATCCAAGAAATTCGCAAAGGAGAACGGCCTCGTTTGGCTCGTGACGGATCGTCAGCTCAAGACGCTTGG
>Ga0214921_10007955_pt1 | contig 13934 bp, 14 predicted proteins | sample LL1505_MetaG_FD_177992 | JGI IMG/M metagenome (GOLD analysis project Ga0214921, IMG submission 177992) | Freshwater microbial communities from Lake Lanier, Atlanta, Georgia, United States - LL-1505 | ecosystem: Environmental > Aquatic > Freshwater > Lake | place: USA: Georgia | collected... | reverse complement strand
GCCCAAATCGTAGGAATCGGTCAACTTAGCCATAGTGGCGACGGCAGCTACTACAACAATGCAACACAGTACCAAGCTTTGGAAGCCGTCGACGCAGCGATCAGCGCACCCAAAAAGGTATTTGATGGTGGCTTTTTTATGGTCTCTTCAGAGCAAAGTTGGCAACGTCTTTCTGCTTACACCAGCACAGGCCTCAAAGAGGTTCGGCAGCGCTTTAAGCAAATGGTGACTAACCGTTTCGTGGCCGACTCCTTTATGCGTTGGGCGCTTAGTAGCGATTCATCGCATCTTTTGCGCTCTCTGAAGCAAGGCGACGGCGCATGCACAATTTTCGATGTGGCGAAACTTTCCCATCCGGGCGTTCAAGTACTCCCGGGTGAGGCTGGTTCAAAGTGGAAAGCAGTTTTATCCCAGTGGATCGAATTTGTTCCCAAGTACTCTGGTCTTGTTGAGGCGTTCAAGACAGACTATGCAGAAGTCCACGTTTACGCTTCTCGAAACATGCAGGTTGAGTTGATTGAAGAGGCATTGGTAAAGGTCGTTAGCTCAAACTATCTCCGTAAAGGCAGCAAAAGCATTGTGACCGGAACTAATGAGTTTTTCGATGTGTTGACCGCATATGGGAATATCGTGATGCCAGGCGCTAATCGACAACACCTCACCAGCTATGCCGCATCCAAGGCAAATTTCGATGGCCTAGATAAAGCGGCACAGCAACTAGAACTTAGCTAGGACTTTCCAATCCCGTGTGCCGCTTCCACGCATCTGGCGAAGGGCACTGCAATTTCCGTCGCGTACCTCGAATCCGAGAGGTTCGCCATCATTTCTTCCAGACGCTCTTCTGAAAGTGGTCTGCGACGGGAATTTGCAATCACCTGGCTTGAAAGCGCATCAGCTGAAACGTTAGAGCGTTCCAGCACATCCCGTATGTGATCCACTATTTGTTCGGTATCAGGTTGCATAAGTTCATCTCGTACGCATACAAAGCATTCGGCAACGTCTTCCATCTTTGGCTTTCTACCCTTTTGCACAGCGTCAAGAATCCAATAAATATTGATAAAAATATGTTTTTTCATAGTGATATTTCGCTTTCATCTATGGTGGGATAGCAGTCCCGATCGATTGAACCACTTGCGCCTGCCTCTTGCATAGGCTTTTGACGGATTCCCAAGAAAAAGCGGTACCTGTGGCTGGGATGTCCGCCTGAGACTACTTGAACGACATCTTTGGCAATTCGGGGTACGTCGGCAACATTTGCAGTAGCTCACAAAACGTCGCTTGATCGTCGTTACCGGATGGTTCACGCTGCGTTGCGATGACGGTACCAATCTCAGGTAGCGTAAGCTTTTTTTAAACAGGGTTAACCCTTGAAAAAACGCTAATCGGCCACTCAATTTTTCGCAAATATTTCGTCAAAAATTATTTGAAAAAAAAGAAAAAAATACTTGACAAGGTCGGTACGCGGCCTTTAAAGTCGCTGCGTAAGTAGCAGTAATGCTGCTGCAGTTTTTCAACTTCCGTCTACATCGGCAACAACGCCGATAGTAGTCAGAGCAACACAGCTCATCTCAGGTTAACACCTGCGATGGGCTTTTTTTTTGGTGATTTCAGAATGAGCTTAACTGCAGGAATAGATCTCAAGATTGGGCGACCAACGCCCGCTGTTGGCTCTACGGAGGCCAAACTTCAGCAACGAAAACTCGATGCTTTGCGACGCGGAGTCCATCGCGTCAAAGAAGCTGAAACTTTGGCCTATGGGGTGCACGTAATCGGTGTTGGTGGTGCAGGTGTAAACATCGTGCACCAGATGCTTCTTGACGCTCCCGCCTGTCTGTTGGAGACATCGGGTTCACGCATGAGTGTATTGGCCATTGATGTCGGAGATTCCAATGCCCAAGCGATGGCAGCTGTCCAATCACTCTCCCATAAATTCGACGCGAGTCAATCTCACATAGAGACGCTGACGCTGAAAGTTCCAACAAATGCCGAAATGAACGAGCTGATGCAAGGCTATCGCCAGCATTTAGAACTTGAGTATCCATTTCTGCAAGGAACCGCAGATTTTCAGCCTTGGATCCCAAAGGACATGCCGATTCCCACCAACGGTAAATCGATTCCGCGTTCGTTAGCAAAGGCCATCTACGGAAAGTCGTACTACGATGAAAATCGCCCTATGGCCAAGGCGCTGAAGCGCTTTGCCAACAGCACCAACGCCACTAACGGTGACGCGATTGTGTGCATTGTTTTTGGACTAGGCGGTGGCACAGGTAGCGGTATCGCATTGGACCTTGCGCGTCACCTTTCCAGTGGAATATTTGGTCGTCGCGTGTTAGTGATGGGTATTGGAATTGCACCATGTGACGGTGATCAAGCGGTGCACCAGGGCGCGCAACTATTTGCCACCATCAATGAACTGGACGCCTTGTGTGATGAGAATCAAAACCAAGGCGTCGTTCAAGCCTGCGGAGAGCTCTACAAAAATCCGTTTACTGCAGGCTTTTTGCAAGTGCCACAGCAGCCGACTTATTCGCACCTAAAAGACCTTGGGAAGACCCATGCGCGGGTTAACCGTGAAGTCGGGGCACTGCTGCTTGAGCGCCGGGGTGCAAACTTGTGGGAAGCCTTACGCCTGTTGAATTGGGTGGCTGCACCTTCGACGCAGCATTCTGCGGCGCGCACGCCCTGGGGCGCTGGTTGGATGCATGTTTACGGATTTGCAGACTCCAATCGTGACCCCGCAGAGGTATTGCCTGAGCTCTACGCACATATGGGAATCCTGCCAACACATCGCGCTGAGTTCATCGAAGTTCGCGTATATGAAACGGGGCCACTGGTTCAGTCATGGGAAGAATCCATGAACCGCGTGTTTCGTCCCGAGGTGCCCGCAACCACTGCGGATGGCGGAAAAGAGGGCTCCATTCAGTTCGTGTTGCCCCGCGTAAGCAAGGTCGAAACCCGGTTTTTCTATTCTGCGCGTGATGCTTACGACAAGCTGCCCCCGTCTGAGCGTGCATTGGTCCATTCGCTATTGCTAGAGCGCGGCGTGATGCTTTGCGAGCCCTCATCACGTTTGGAGGGCATGGCTGGTGCAAGCCTTAGCGAAGGTGGTGCCTGGGTGCTCATTCCTTATGAGTTGATGCGCGGTCCTGTTGCACCACCATTTAATGAATTATCGAAAAAATTTGAGGAGATAAGCCATGCCACTTGATTGGAACATCGTAAAAGAAAAATACGGCACGGGATATCAAGTACCGACTTGCGCCGGTGGAAAGTTTTTAAAAATAGCGTTCGCAGATGACGAGGCCATTCACATCGAGTCGCCCATATGGCAAGCCACGCTTCACCGCAGCAATTTGGAAAAAGGTGTCGCGTTGATCGAGGAGGGAACGATATCACGTGACCCAGGGCTCTTCGTAGAAGACTACATGCTTTATGTTGCCAATGAACGAGCAACATCGGTTGCGCATATTTTGCGCGACCTTGAATTTCTAGACAAAACAGAGACCTTCTCTATACGTTGCTAACAATTCTTTTGGCAACGAATGGAAAAAGAGGGGTGTTGCAGCCCCAAGAAGCGGCCGGGCAACCGGGATTTTTATTAATGTGTAGATCAATGGAGTGAATCTAATGACATCATCAATGTATCACAGTGCTACCGGAACGCAGTCACCACACTGCATTCACGCAATTGGTATCGGGCGAACCGGTTTGGCATATATCGAAGCGCTTTTGCGTACAGGAGAGATTGAAGATCTCTTAGTCGATAAACGTGCAACCTTTGCGGCTATGGTTGTCGATATCGGTGACCAAGATATGGGTGTAGTGAGCGACTATGCCAATGCCTTCAAAAAACGCCTGGAATCCAGAGGGATCCCCGGGGATCGCTTCCAGTTTCAAGCAATTCCCCTTCAAGTTCCCCACCGGGATCAGTTTTTTGAGGACATGAATCGTACGCGCGAGTTCTTGAAACTCGAGTACCCGCGTTACTACTGGAACCCCAACTTTGAGTCATGGGTTCCCCACAAATACCAGTTGCCGCAGGCTGGCGAGCATTTTCCGCGTGCCGTCGCGAAAGGCATCTACGCTAACGCATACTACGCTGGCGATCGTCCGATGGACAAGGCGCTACGCAACTTCGTCGACCAAGTTGAACGTGCTGAGTTGCCCTCCATTGTGCTCGTCGCTTTTGGCATGGCAGGCGGTACTGGCAGCGGAATAGTGGTAGATCTGGCTCGCCACCTTTCGAACGTGAAACTTGGACGCCGCATTCCAGTTATCGGGATAGGACAGTTGTCACACAGCGGCGATGACGCAGCTACCCATAACAGTGCCACCCAGTACACCACACTGAACGATCTGGACTGCATGCTGGACGACGATAAAAACGCCGGCGTCACCGCAGTGTGGGGCGATTTGTACAGAAGTCCGTTCACGGGTGGATTCTTTGTCGTGAATCCAGAGCAAAGCTGGCAGCGTCTTTCTGCTTATACGACCACAGGCGAAAAAGAAGTTCGCCAAAACTTTAAGCAGATGGTTACCAACCGCTTTGTGGCTGACTCCTTCATGCGCTTTGCTGTAATGGAAAATGGCCGCGTCTTGTTCCGCACCATGCGTCCAGCTGGCTTTACCGGTGCTCCGCACGAGACACTGTCAGCGAAGTCGCGTAATTGGACCTTGTTTGATGTCGCCAAATTGACCCACCCCGGTGTTCAAGTCCTTCCAGGTGAATCCGGATCTAAATGGGATTCGGTGATCTCGCAATGGATTGGCTTTATGCCTAAGTACAGCGGTCTTAAAGAAGGTTTCAAGACCGACTACGCTGAAGTTCATGTGCATGCCTCTCGCGATATGGGTTACGACGTCATCAGCAAAGGCTTTAAAGACCTTATCGGGGCGCAATACTTGCTGGAAGGCGATTCAACCTACCAGACATCCAACCATGAGTTCTTCGATGCATTGACTGCATACGCGAATGTGATCATGCCTGGCGTTGCGAAAACTGATCTGATTGGTTTCTGGGATAGCCAAGCCAACTACGACAAACTTGACTGGGAAACTAAGCTCAACGAACACGCCTGGCTGATTGATATCGGTCCCATGCTGTCTGAACCTGCGATTCGCTTTGAAGGAATGGCAGGCGAATGTATCTGGGGATGCGCCTGCTGGGTCGTGGTTCCCTACGATCAACTGCGCGGCGATAAATTGCCACCACCCAACCGAAAAGTCATTATGGAAGAAGGCATTGCAATGATGACCAAGACTGTAGTGAAAACACCCGGTGGTGATGCCAAAAAAGTTGCTAAGGCACATGCATAAAGCATTGCTTTAACGATCACTTTAAATTTATTAAGGAAAAGATCATGAATGCGTTTAATGTACAAAAACTTGAAACCTCAACAAGTCAAGTATCAGCCACTACAAAAGCCTTGATGGGTGCTTTGTTGCTCGGTGTCGTTATGGTGTTTGCGACTGGATTTTCCAGCACAAGTGCTGTTCATAACGCCGCACACGACATGCGCCACACCAATGCATTTCCGTGCCATTGATAGGTGTGAACTGAGAGGGTAGCTGATAGCTTTCAGCTGGCTCTATCAAGCGAACGGGGTTTTGCCAAAGTTTGCTTTGGCGAAACCCCAATCACTCATATTTGGAGATAAAAAATGATGGTATTTCAGCGTTTGCTTATTTGTGCATTATTGGCGGGCCTTGGCGCAGGGTTTACTTCGAGTGCGGTTCAACGTTGGAGCGTTATCCCCATCATAAATGCTGCTGAAGCCTATGAGTCAGCACACGAGGCGAGTGCAAAAGCAGTAGTTACCGAAGAAACCATTAAACAAGCAGCCCTTCCTGCCCAGGCGCAGGTACAAATTACGAATCAGGTAAAAGCGCATGAACATGCAAGTCATGAGCACGATGGCCATGACCACGACGACAGCGCATGGGCGCCCAAAGACGGCGTCGAACGCACATTTTGGACGGTGGTGGCAAATGTATTCACCTCCTTCGGGTTCGCCCTCATTCTTCTACCAGCAATAGCATGGTGGGATCTAAAGCGCGACGGCAATGCGGCAACTTTCTACACAGGATTAATTTGGGGTGCTGTAGGTTGGCTTTGTTTTTTCCTTTGGCCTGCCCTTGGCATGCGGCCAGAACTACCAGGTGAAGTCAGTGCATCCCTGCAATCCCGTCAAACCTGGTGGGTTTTGACGGTCGCTTGCGCCTGCATCGGATTCGGTTTTATATTGACCCTTCGCTCACAATTACGTTGGTTGGGTTTGGTGTTTCTGGCTTTGCCATTTTTAGTTGGTGCACCAAAAATAGCGGCACTACCTTTCTCCGACTATTCGACCGAAATTTCAATGCAGATGGAAATTTTGGCGAATCAATTTTTTACGGCGACTGCGCTGGCTAACGCCGCGCAATGGTTGGTATTGGGCGCACTATCAGGTTTGCTGGTACGACACCGGTTGCGCTCCGTGCTATCCGAAGCCCGGCATAGCAATTAGCAAAAGCCTAATTGCATCATCACCGCAATACTACTAATCTGTACCACCGTTCATCATGATTCACATGCTGCGACTCCATCACTACTGCTGCTTGAAGCGAACGCAGTTGAAGGTTAATTTCAGATTGGTAAACGATCTTACGAAAAGTCAAATACTCCACTTGCTCATCAGAAATCTGAGTAATGCTCTCTTCCTGGATATAGCCTATTGCAAACTTGAAAAGGGCAGGCATGGTGAAGATCAATTCCTCGCCATCAAATCTCAGATTTCCCGTAAATTTTTCAACCGCATTGGTGAGCTTTGTCTCGCGTTTCAATGCAGCTTTAAATACGGACTTCAACAAAAATTGATGTATTTTTTCTGGCGAATTCATGGGGCACAGTTGGGCAACAGATGCACTACTTTATCGTCTTCTGCATCCTCCGTCCATAAAAAATATTAACGGGTATCAGGTTTTTTTATGATCAAAATAGATAGGAAGTTTGCTAGGGTATCGAGTCCTTTTTCGAAATCAGCCGTTATGCAGAGTTGCTATGTCTATTGAATCTTCCACATCCCAACTGCCTGCATGTCAAGAATTAGTCTATGACGTGCATGTGTTCTGTTGCACCAATCGGAGGCCGGAAACTCACCGCAGAGGATGTTGTGGGAGTAAGGGGTCGGAGAGTTTAGCGAACTATATGTGCAGGCGCGGCATGGCGACGGCACGAGGCAAGTCCATTCGTATAAATCTATCCGGATGCCTCAACATGTGCGAATACGGACCGGCAATGGTGATCTACCCTGAAGGTATTTGGTACCGTTACGAAAATGAATTTGATATTAAAGAAATTTTCGATAAGCATGTTGTAGGTGGCGAACACGTTACGCGCTTGCTTATAAAACCCGATTTGAGCAAGTTGCATCGTTAATTTACCCAAAAAATGTACTCCCGAATACCACTTAAAAAATTAATAGTCCGATATGAGCAATTCGATTAAACCTTATCTGATAGAGACAGAACCCTACTACCGTCCGCAGGGGGACGAGATCAAGATTTTCAGCGCAGCGATAGAACGCGGTCTTCCTATGATGGTGAAGGGGCCAACTGGATGCGGCAAAACCCGCTTCATAGAACATATGGCATGGCGTTTGAAAAGGCCGCTGATTACGATGGCCTGCAACGAGGACATGACTGCATCCGACCTCGTAGGTCGCTTCTTGCTCGATGCGCAAGGAACCGTGTGGCACGATGGGCCGCTTACCTTGGCTGTGCGGTACGGGGCAATTTGCTACCTCGATGAGTTTGTGGAAGCCCGCCAAGACACTACCGTGGTCATCCACCCGCTTACCGACCATCGTCGTATTCTTGCTTTGGATAAGCGCGGTGAGATCGTCAAAGCGCATCCCGACTTTCGCCTCATCGTGTCTTATAACCCCGGTTATCAAAGTGCCGCCAAGGACATGAAGCCTTCAACGCGCCAGCGATTCGGTGCGATTAATTTTGATTTTTTACCGCGTGCCCAAGAGATACAGGTGGTGGCACATGAAAGTAAGATTTCCTCTGAGCATGCAGAGCGCCTGGTGCGGGTTGCGGAACAATCACGCGCGCTACGCGGAAGAGGTTTAGACGAGGGCATATCAACCCGGATGCTGGTACACGCAGCCGGTCTCATGGTGGAAAGTATCTCGGCGCACGATGCTTGCGCCATCGCGATGGTGTCTCCGCTGACGGACGATCCAGACCTCCATGCTGCATTACTGGGCTTTGTAGAAGCCCAATTTGGGCCTAAGGAATGAGTGCTTTGCGCAACCACTATCAAGTCGAGGCTGCGCTGGAGAATCGGCTGCGTAGTTTGCGCGACGTCGACGAGGCGACTTATTCGGTTGTACTCGCTTGTATGCCTGCGCTTGAAGATTTAGCGAAAGACGCAACGGACCTCGCATTATTGATTGATGTAATTGCCTTGGTGGCGGTCGAAGCGCCCGATTGCTCGGTTAGCCTTGCCACGCGCCTGCACAGCATTCCTGAAGCCCTTTCAGACCTGGAGTGTCTGCGCAAATGGGCTGTGCATGGTCTGCAACGCTACAAGGATCAAGCTGCACAACGCTTATTTTTCTTCAGCTATGAAGACCCCAGTATTTTTTCTGATCAACGCACGGAAATCGATAGCGCTCAGTTTATTCGTCGGCGTGACATGTTGCAAAGTTATCTATCTGGCTTTGGCGTTAACGACTGTAGACTTGAATTGCACGATCCACAGGCCGCCAATTTGCTGTCGCCTTCCGTTAGTGTGAGCAGAGAAGTCATTCGTTTTCCACGCAGGATGCCAGAAGCCCCTCCCCATCAAAGCGATGCTTTATTCCGGGCAGCGATTGCCCATGCCGCCGCACATTTTCGGCATTCTGAACTAGCGCGACCCGCTGGTGCACGGCATCCGACTCTTCTTGCGCTTATTTCCCTGGTGGAAGACGCTCGGGTCGAGCACCTGATGGTCAAAGACTACCCGGGACTGCATGCGCTGTGGGGAAAGTTTCACACAGCAACGCGTGAGAGTGCGGGCTTCGACCTTCCTGGTTTGTCTGCCCGACTTGCGCATGCGCTTCATGATCCCCACTACCAGGATAAAAATGCATGGGTACAAAGTGGACTTGAGCTTTTTTCAGAGGCAGTGCAGCGAGATCCTCGCGATCAAAAAGCTTTTGATTCAATAGGACGCAAACTAGCTATCAGTGCTGAAAAAATGCGTCAGCACATGCCGGAGAATTACCACCCCGCCCCGGTTTATAGAGATGACAATCTATTGCTCTGGGATATGAATCCCGTGTACCAAGATGACGATAGGGTTGTGGTCTCGCTAAAGGACGTTCAATTTAGAGATTTAGAAGAGGATATTTCGCCCACCCGTTTGATGGATGTGGATATGCGACGCAAGTCTTTTTATCCTGAGTGGGATCATCGCTTAGATGGCCTTCGTGACGACTGGGTGACTGTGATTGAGCCTCCATTAAGCGCCATTCGGTACAAAACTTCGCCAAAGGCAAGGACTACTAAGGTCGACCACCAGACGCAGCGCAGAGTGGTAGATCGCGCTATTCGCCTGAATAAATTAGCAGAGGGCGATGAGCTAGACCTTAACGCCATTGTCGATAACGCGATTGACATGCGCTCCGGCACCCAGCCCGATGGGAGAATTTTCCGTCGCCATGGGCGCCGCCGTAAGTCGAGCGCCATTGTGGTGTTGATGGACCAGTCGCAATCAACCGAGCGCTATGCAACAGGAACTTTTACCACGGTCTTAGATATCGAGAAGTCAGCCGCTCGTTTAGTGACAAACGCTTTACATAGCAATGAAAACCGCGTCGCGCTGCATAGTTTTTCGTCGAATGGAAGGCATCAGGTTCACTACCAAACGTTGAAGGGTTTCGATGAGGATTTTGGGGCCGAACCCCAGGCACGTTTAGATTTGTTGCGCGGTGGCATGTCTACCCGTATGGGAGCTGCTTTGCGCCATGCGAGCGCCCTGTTGAGTGAGCGCAGCGCAGATTACAAAGTGATTTTGATGCTGACTGATGGCCAGCCCTCCGACGTGGACGTATTGGAAGACGACTATCTGATTGCAGATGCGAGTCACGCAGTGCTTTGCGCTTCAGCACAGGGTATTAAGACCTTTTGTCTCACGCTTGATCGACGCGCGGATGCGTACGTACAGAAAATTTTTGGTGTACGTAATTACTTAATTGCTGATGATGCAAATGCTTTTGCGGGATATACGGGCAAAGCCATTATTAAGCTCATTTCTAACTAAATATTTTCTTCAACCCAACCTAATTATTAAATTATCATGAATACTACGACAGCAATCAAACCTAAAGACATTAAAATTCCAGTTACTGTGATCACCGGCTATTTGGGTTCTGGTAAAACCACGCTCCTTAATCATATTTTGTCCGGTCAAAAAGATCGCAAAGTAGCGGTTATCGTGAATGAGTTTGGAGAAATTGGGATAGACGGTCAACTCATTGTGCAAGATGGTGACGAACAGTTGATAGAGTTCAATAATGGTTGCTTATGTTGCACTGTGCGCGGCGACTTGATTGAAACTATTACCAAGCTCACTGAACGATCTGGTGGTTTGGATGCCATCCTTATAGAAACTACTGGGTTGGCTGATCCTGCGCCAGTGGCATCCACTTTTTTCATATCGGAGGAAATCCGAGATTTCACACGGTTGGATTGCTTTGTCACCGTGGTGGACTCGGTCAACATCGAAGCCAACCTCCTTGAAAGCGTAGAGGCGCAAGAACAAGTAGCCTTCGCTGATATCGTGCTCATTAACAAGACCGACCTCTGCACTGAAGAAGCACTGGCGCGAGTCGAGCGACGGGTTCGAAGTCTTAATCCGCTTTGCACGATGCATCGCACGGATCATAGTTTGATTGATCTGAAATTAATTCTGAATACCAATTCCTTTCAACTTGACACCAAGTTAGAGGTAGATCCGTTATTTCTAGATGATCATGAACATGAGCATGATCCTGAAATCAGTTCATTTGTTCTGAGGGAGTCTCGTCCGATCGATATGAACCGATTTATGTCTTGGATGACCCCTTTGCTGCAAAGGGAAGGAAATCGAGTACTGCGCACCAAGGGTGTTTTCAATGCGCACAGCTTCAAGGAGCGGGTAGTTTTCCAGAGCGTGCGGATGCTGACCACCATGAGCCGTTTCGAAGCCTGGGATGCCGATAGTACGCGTCAAACTGAGTTTGTTGTCATTGGTCGAAATCTCGACCAAAAAGTATTCCAGACGGGTCTGGAAAGTTGTATCGCAGTTTGAGCTTGATTTTAAATAAATCTGATTCTCACGCGGTTTTCGTTTTCCGTATCAACGGATTTTTTCCTACATATTACTGAAAGGACTTTTCCCATGACTGACGCTATTCTTTATGAACGCCTTGGTGGCGCCTACGGCATTGCAACCGCCGTAGATCTGCTGGTGGATCGTTTGCAAGCCAACGCGACACTTAATAAAAACTCGAAAACAAATGACTTTCATACCCAGCAATTTAAGGCGGGTTACAAGTTCATGGTGACTGCTTGGACTATTGAGGTTACCGGTGGCCCCAAATGTTATCCAGGGCGCGATATGTTCGCTGCCCACAAGGATCTTGGTCTAACTGACTACGACTTCGACGTGACTGCACATGAAATTCGTAACACCTTGTACGCGCTTGGCGCACCTCCCCGCGAAATCGGCGAGTTCATGAACATTATTGAAAGCTATCGAAGCAAGGTCATTAAGCAATAGAGTAACTATTTGCAAGCGACTTTTTTAAGCGCTGTATATTTACTTCTATACGGCAAATTTGGTCTTATTAAATGAGAATAAGACCTTTGTTTCGCTAAAGATTAAATTGATTTTATTTATACCTCTGTTCTGCAGCGAATAGGAGCGTGTAGTTTTGTTTATTTTACAAAGCTAATGGCATCTTTATATAGTGCCTGTCCTTTTTATAATAACTTTATAGGATTCCTAAATCATGACTTCATTCATTGCTTTAACTTTGTCAATCGGCATCCTGTCAGGTGTTGCGACCTGGCTTTACCTGATACCACTGGGTGTGTTAAGTTTCCAGATCTGGCAGGGTTTTATCGCTTGGGCTAGTTATTTCCATTGCGGAGGTGGCGTTGATGGCGCAAAGAATACCGTAATTTGTATGAGCTTCGGTGCCATTGTCGGCGCAGCTGTCATCGCATTGGCCGGACAGCTGGGTGGCTTAGGTGAATTTGCTGCACCAGTATCGGTAGCCATTGGCGCTGCTGTACTGGTTTTGGGTTCGTCGCATTCGCTTTTGGCCGTTATACCTGCTTCTGTTTATGGTTTTGCAGCAGTTGCGGGATTGATACTACTGAAAGGAATCGCCCCGATCGATGCAATCGTTCCAACGATTGGCTCGATTATTCTCGGAGCTGCATTCGGATTTGCATCGCAAAAATTAGCTGGGATACTCACCACCACAATTGACCCAGAAGCCTGATGTGATAATTTCTTTGTTATAAATTAAATGTTTACGACGTAGTGTGAATGCGTTTGTAAACATTTATATATTAAATACAGATTAAAAATAAGCTATTCTTATCCTCCGACTGCACCGAATAGTCATAAATATTAGCATTACAAATGAAAAATGAATCTAAGGTTCCGTTTTTATTTAAGAGGATATCTGTTCCCTCAGAGTCTGACCGTTACGAACTAGCGGCTGGACGTCTAATGAGTATTATGAGTTTGTTTGAATTTAATGAATCAGAAATCGTTCTTAATCGTCGACAATGCAATATCAATGATCACTTTATGTCGATAAATTCCGAAGTTGAGGTCGTTGTATCCGATTTGTACCAACAAACATTTGAACCTTTAGAAAAATTTGTTTTAATGTCTGCCATCATAGGTGTTATTGAGGCTTGTATTCACGTGAATACTCCTGTGAACCTGAACACAGGAATTTCTAATCAACTCGCGAAGCTACTGAGATCATACAAAAGTTGTAATTTATGATTTTATTAATTTACTTAAAATGAATCGGAATTATGCGAAACGTTCATTTTCTATTAGCCCCTGGCATGACGCTTCTGTCAGCAGGCGTATTTGCTAGATGCATCGGTTATTCAGTACCAGAGGGCCTCTGCTACATATGGCGTGGCTACGGTTTTAACACTGGGCCTGGGGCTTATACCGGGCTAGGTAATTGTGCCTATGCAGGGTCGCGCGCGCACATCGACTTCACTGCGCCCGAGAACAGAAAAGTGCCGCCCTTAGGGCTGAGTGCGACTTATGTAAAAAATGCGGCATGACTGACTCGCGCACACCACCCGCAGTACCCCAGGCCCCAGGTGCCCAAACGGGGCACGCATCGCTGCCTTGGCGGCAGCGCTTTGCCACTTTGGGGCCAGAATTTGTCGCCGTACTAAAGCCTGCACCCTTGCCTGAGCCCTATTGGGTAGCGCACAGCGCAGAATTAGGCCAGTCACTGGGCTTAGCCCCGGCTTGGCAAGAATCGCAGCACTTTTTGTCGGCGCTGTCTGGCAACGCGCTGCTCCCGGGCAGCGCCATGCTCGCCAGCGTATACAGCGGCCACCAATTTGGCGTGTGGGCCGGTCAATTAGGTGACGGGCGCGCCTGCTTGCTGGGCGAATTGGTCGGGTATGAGATTCAACTTAAAGGCGCCGGTCCTACCCCGTTTTCCCGACAGGGCGATGGCCGAGCCGTGCTGCGCAGCGCGATTCGTGAATTTTTATGCAGCGAAGCCATGCACGGCCTGGGCATCCCCACCACGCGCGCGCTCTGCGTCACCGGTTCGGATGCTGCTGTCAGGCGCGAAGCGGCGGAGACGGCGGCGGTGGTCACGCGGGTTGCGCCCAGTTTTATCCGCTTCGGGCACTTTGAATAC
>Ga0214921_10007954_pt1 | contig 13934 bp, 24 predicted proteins | sample LL1505_MetaG_FD_177992 | JGI IMG/M metagenome (GOLD analysis project Ga0214921, IMG submission 177992) | Freshwater microbial communities from Lake Lanier, Atlanta, Georgia, United States - LL-1505 | ecosystem: Environmental > Aquatic > Freshwater > Lake | place: USA: Georgia | collected... | reverse complement strand
TTTTATAGAAGTTCTATATTCAAATTATGAATATGACAAATTGTACAGTCAATATGGTGTTGACATCGCTAGTTAATAATAAATCTCTTCTTAAGAAGGTTGCAAAAGATATGGAAGAAAGATTTAAACTAGAGATAGATGAAGAGAAGTTAGAAGCTTTTCTCAATACAGTAGAGATTGATGTTAAGAATAACGTGACCCTCGCTTAATGAATTTCAAGAAATGGATTCATCTGGCAATAAAAGCTTTTGTTAATGATTGTTCTATAGGTTTTACTTTAATTATACTGGGCTTTATAACAGGAGTATGTTATAATATACTATGGAATTTCTTCACAAAGTTATTAAAGCTCTTATAGGTTCACCTGTTGTTAAGATTACAACAGGCCCGAACAATCTAGAGGAGTTGTTAAAGCAATTTGATGCTCCTCCAAAGAAAAATGCCCCTGAATATGTCGTGCAGGATTATCAAATTAAACAGACTATTGCAGCAATAGAAGTAGACTTACTTAAGCTAGATCCGTCTACGAGCTATAAGGGATACCAAGTTTGCTATAATAGTGATGGAAAAAAGTTTTTTGACTGGGTTCCATGTATTACTAGACCTGAAGTAATTTTTTGTTCTTATGGCAAAAATTAAGAAATATAGCTTACGCCCTCAATTATGGTTGGTTGAAATATCCGTTAATGACCCCTCATGTATATTTTCTATTAATCCAAAAATTACATTCGATAAAATAATTAAAGCTAGTAACTTAAATGCGGCTGTAAGAGGAGCAGCTATCTATTGTACTAGAAAGATGAAAGAATATCCTGGCACCTGGTTTACATATTCTACAGAAAAAGTTAAACCTTATTTTTATCCTCTTCGCGTACCGTTTACTGCTGAAAGTGACTCGGGCTCTGGAATAATTAAATCTAAATATTAAATAGTTTTATGAAACTTGAATTATCCCTTCAAGAAGTAAACGCCGTTCTAACAGGACTTGGCCGCCTACCTTATGAAGCTGTTTTTGAGTTGGTAGATAAAATTAAGAATCAAGCTATTCCTCAGATAGATAAAACTTCTATAAAAGAAGAAAAAGCTTCTTAACACCCGCTATTAATTGTATCTATTTTTTCTTTCATCTCTTTAATAGACTTACCAGACCCTAAAATTTTATTCTCTTTTAAATTAAAAATATAGTAAAAGCCTTTCTTTTCAATAATGTTATATTGTTCATATATAATACCTTCTATAGGATTAGAGTTATGCTCTAATAGATACTTGTTAAGAAGGTCGTTAAAGGCCATAGAAGTATTTATTTGATATAGTGTGTAACAATTTTAAATATATTCAATGACAAGCATTAAAGAGTTAGATAGCTGTTCAGAAGAACGGTGGAAAAAAGCTCAAGAGTGTGAGTTAAAGTCATGGTTGGGTTCACCCAAACACCATGATGATTGGAATTCCTGGTGGCTTCATTACTTTAAGAACTATGAATGTTTGAAGGACGAGAAATTCAACTCATATATAGAAGTAGGCTGTGGTCCTTATGCAAAGAATACAGAGTTTTTTCTTAATATATTTCCAGATATAAAGGACGTATCATTACTGGAGCCTCTTCTATATAACTTTGTAACGGCTGATTACCATGTAAAGAAGATTTCAGATCAATATAATGCAAAGCTTATTAACAGCTCTATTGAAGAGCATGAACCATCAAGAACTTATGATATTGTTTTATGTATAAATGTTTTAGATCATGTTAAGGATGCAAATCTTTGTATGCAGATTATGAATAAGATGCTATCTAAAAACGGTATTCTAATCCTTGGTCAAGATCTTACTAATGAGGAAGATCTTATTAGCGACCCGTCTAGCTTAAATGATATTGGCCATCCTATCAAACTAGATCATTTATTCTTTCGCGATCACCTAAAGAAATACCGGCATATACATCAACATATTCTTCCCAGAGAATATGGACGCAACCCCAAAGCACATTACGGTACTTTATTTTATATCGGTAAAAAGATTTCTTGACCTGTTACCTAAGTTCACCTATACTGTTGCTATGGTTATTACAAAGTTAATTCGCGGAGTCCAGAAGGACGGTTCCTACGATCGGTACAGGATATTTCGTAGGTATCAAGTTGGCAATCCTGGAAAAAAGCCCTCTAAGCTCATGAATACGATGAGGAATTTGGATGTGGGTGATGCATTCTGCTACCCCTATCCTTCTGTCTCTTGCGTGTATCGTAGCGCTAAACAGCTCAACATTACCGTTGAAGCTGATGCTATTGATGCAGGCTTTCTCGTCGTTCGAGTAGCTTAAGTATCAAGAGTTTCGGAGGCCGATAAAAAAAGGGTAAGCTGGTTCTCCTTCATAAGCAACCAGTCATCATCGTTGTTTTCGGGTCAACGTTAAAAAACCGAATTTTTTTTCTTGACTAAATCGGAGGTTCAAATATACTAATTGTATGAACATTAAAGTAGGCAGTACGAAGTTTCAGAGTATAAACGAAGTTGTAATCCCGGAAGTATATTACCGGAGGTTGAAGTGTGGAAACGAGAAGATTGACGCCGCTTTTGGCGATGGAATTCTTCCAGGTTCTTCTATTACTCTTACCGCGCGAGCTGGTATGGGTAAGACGACCTTTGTACTTCAGCTCTTAGAACTTCTCAATAAGAGTGGTCATCGTGTTGGTTATTGCTCCTCAGAAGAGAGCGTTGCCCAGCTCGCTATGACCTGCAAGCGTCTTCAAGTGAAAAATATTCAGGTCTGTAACGAATCAGAAGTAGATACTATCTCCAAGTATATGGAAGATCTTGATGTAATTGTTATTGATTCGTTTCAAGGTCTTGTTAAGGGTAGTAAGAAGGGTAGAGATCTGGAAAAGTATTGTATTGAAAAGCTTGTCGTTCGCGCTAAAGAAACAGAGTGCGCGGTAATCTTAATCTGTCACAATACTAAAGCGGGTGGTATTAAGGGATCCTCTCTTATTATTCACGCAGTAGACGTCAACGTTAGTATCCATAGTATCAAGGATGCTGATATGAATGCGCGTTGCATTCGTTTTGATAAGAATCGTTTTGGTCCGGCGACCGACATTGAGTGTTTTATCGAATACTCTGGTTACGACTTTGATAAAGAAGTTGTAGTAGATAGTGAGAGTTCTGATAAGCCTTCTAAATCTGACAAGAAGAAAGAGCAGCGAGATGCAATTCTTAAAATGGATGTTATCTCTCTTCCTGAGGTTTGTAAGGTATTGAGTATTGATTCTACTCGCGCGGGATTTCTTCTCCGCGAGCTCTGTAACGAACTTAAGCTTATCAAACAGGGTAGAGGAGTAGATGCGACGTTCGTTAAGCCTTCTATTGAAGTAAAACGTGGGAGTAAAAAATAATTGAGACCTATTAAATCTTTTGTACAGGATTTTACTCGAGCATACTTTTACTTCTTGTTTGAAGCTTTAATGGGAGTTAGCTCTCTTATATTGAGTATAGCTCTAACTATTAAACTCTTTATTGTTAACGTTATTACTCCATGCTTAGTAGAGCTATTTGCCGACCTATGCTTTATAGTACATATTATACGTCAAAGCTATTATGAATTTACATGTGTAGGTATTATGTTTATGACAAGGTATCTACTTAGGTATGCTAACTATTGTCATAAAGAATCAGAGAAGATTGTAGAGAGTACTTGGTAGTTGAGTTAAGATATATAGTATTATAAATAAAATTATGACAGCAGCAGAAAAATTTGTAAATGAGTTTAAAGAGTTTTATGTTAACGCCTCCTCCTATCCAGAAGTAGTTTTTAATTTAGCTCTCGATAAGCTTTATATTAAAGCTATCTCGCTTGATAAAAAAAGCATTAGAGAAAACTATATAAAAGCTATAAAAAAACATAAAGAAGAGCAAAAGAAAAAAGTTAAACAATTTAAACCTATTCCTACTCCAGATATAAAGTCCTTTAAAATAAATCCTGGTACTTTAAATGGAGTAGCGCAAATTGGTAAAGCTATTCGTAAGAAAAAGCGCAAGAAATAAAATACATCTTCTATAGCATTAGATAAGAAATATAGTATAATTAAAAGATGAATAAATATCTGTTTGAAAAGTATCTACATAGTGAAAGAGGTATAGAGTTTAAGGGGTATGTCCCTGTTACTGCTGAGTCTACAGAACAAGCTACTTTATGTGCGCAACAGATAGCTGGAGAGCATATTAAACTTCAGCAAGTTTATATTAATCCCGACGACGCTTACGCTCGCTAAAAAATTATAGGTTTTAGGATTGAACTAACCTAAATAATCTATATAATAAGATTATGAAATTTGACGAAGAAGTTAATAGCATTATAGGACAAGAGCCTGAATTAGATTGGTATAAGAGTAAGGTTAAGGAATGGGCTGGAGAAAAGCCAACAACAGAGAGTATGATGGCAGCATTAGAAAAAGCATGGTCTAGCGCAGGACATGCTCGCTTTAAAACAGATACACTACATAAAGAATTACTTCAAACAAGGGGTAAAGCTAATAAGAGACGTAAATTTAATAAGGCTGGCTATTATCCAGATGGAGATAAGTTTGATCCTCAATATATGAAAGATTGGCTTCAACGAGAAATTATAGGGGAGTTCATGATAAAGCGTGATGGTCCTATGCCCTTTTCTTCTCCAAGATAGTAATTTAATAAACATAAATAATAGATATGGCAGACGTAACCATATCCTCTCTAACACCGGCATCACCTGCTAGCTCAGCTAAAATTCCTTTCTCAAACGGTAGCGCTACATACAGTACTACTCCAGCGGGTATTGTAGCAGCAAGTCCCGGATGCGTTATACAAGTTGTACAAGCTTATAAGAAAGATAGCTGGGGTCTAAGTAGTTTAAATAACTGGGTTGATGTTCCCGGTTTATCTGTTAGTATTAATCTCAAGAATTCAAATAGTAAGATACTTGTATCAGGTACAATCAATCTCAGTAGAGATTGTGATGCATATGATGTCTTTATTAGATTATTAAGAAATGATGTATTATCTACCGGCAATTCTTCTGGAGGAACTATAGGTCATGCTGCAGCTCAAATAAGTAAATTTCAAGCCAATCCTGTTACGTTCTCTTATCTTGATTCAATAACACAAACTGCAAACACTTATAAGATTCAAGCATATTTAGCTTCCGCAGCATGTACTATGTTTGTTAATACTCGAGGTTTTAACGATGGAGGCTCCTTCACTCTTACAAGCAATCTAACCCTCATGGAAATAGCACAATAATATGGCCGATGTAACCATATCAAGTTTAACTCAAGGAACACCTGGAAGCACAGCTTCTATACCTTTTTCAGATGGAGGGGTAACAAAGAGAGTTACACCGAATCTTTTGTTAGCTAATGCAGGCAATGTAGGTATAGGAACAGCTAGCCCTACACAGCAATTAGATGTTAACGGTGTTATAACTTCTGATTATTTAACAATAAGACCGCAGAATAGTTTAGGGGAAGGAGGTGAAATACAACTGCAAGGTTCAGGTGGATTTGGAGGGTTTCAAATAGATAATCTGAACGGCAATTGTAGAATACATACATTAGCTTCAGGTAAACATCTTCAAGTCTTAGGAGGGGGTATATATGCTAATGAGAATTTAGCAGTTGCCGGAGGGGTTACATTATTAGGTACTCATCCTACTTATGGCTCAGGCTATAGCGCATTTTGGCGTAATGGAGCAGATTATTCTGTTTTAACAGATGGGTCAAATACATTTCTTAATGCTCCTGGAGGTAATATATATTTCAGAAGAAATAATGGTGATTTAATGTATCTCACCGGTAACAGGCTTTATTTAAATGGTATTGGGTCATGTAACAGCGGTTCAGGATATGCTATAGTCTCTCCAGATGATTCAATAGGAGCTGCTGTCAGGCGAGGAGGAACATCAGGTCATATTGAATGGCAAACTCCAGGTTTTGCAGTAGGAACTTCTTATTTTTATTCAGATGAAAGAGTAAAAGAAAATATAGTTCCTTCTTCAAGGGTAGCTCTTTCTGTTGTTAATAACATAAAAACTATTTCATTTGATTGGAAGCCTCAAAGTGGTAATAATGGTCATATAGATATAGGGTTCTCAGGTCAACAATTAAAGCAACTTGATTCAAGATTTGTAAACGAACTATCCGATGGAGGTTTAATGGTAAGCGAGCCAACCCTTCTACCTTATTTAACAAAAGCAATTCAAGAGCTCTCACAAAAAGTAGAAGCATTAGAAAGAAGGATAGCAGGTTAATATGGCTGTCGAACAGTCAGATTTTTTAAAGAGATATCTTACCGAAAAACCAGATCCTAATTTATTCTCAGAAGTTTTTAAAATAAAAGAAGAACTTTCTTTAATAAAAGACGAGTTTTATAATTTTATAGACAACAATTATTCAGATTTAGAGACAATTGATCCTGTAGTAAAGTACAAAGATTTAAATTTAAGAAAAAATATCGATACTACTTGGAAGGGAGTAAAATTAAAGACACTTTCATCTGTAACAAAGAATACACTTTTTCTCAATAAGTTTAAAGACACACTTCGAATTACAAATTACCCTTCAACCACTACAATATTATTAAACATCTCGCGAGGTTATTATACATCTACTTACCATAAAGATGTTCCTCTAGCTCTTGCAGTTTATTTTAGGTTGTCCCCAAAAAATAATTCTATTGTCAAATTTGATTTCCCTCAATATAAAACGCAAGATTATTTAACAGATTTTGGAGATTTTACTTTTTTTCAATCTCATACGTTACATTGCAATATAACAGAAGGACCTGATGAAATAAAAGGTATATTTGTCGGGTTTTTAAATAAATAAAATTTTAAAGAGCTTCAAAGAGAGGATTATACAAGTCTCAAGACTATCTAGTGTTTTCCTTACCCTACGCTAATATATAACTAAAGGCCATAAATAATAGATATGGCTGATGTGACAATAAGCGGATTAAATACAATTTCCCCTTCTAGAAGTCTTACAATTCCAGCTTCTGATGGATCAACTACCGGCAAGCTAACGCTAACACAGGTAGCCGATCTTATAGTTCCTATAGGTTCTATTATGATGTGGTCGGGATCCATAGCCTCTATACCAACAAATTGGGCATTATGTAATGGATCTAATGGTACTCCAGATCTTAGAAACAGGTTCATTGTAGGCGCTGCTGTGGATGGTGCAGGTATAGCCAATACTAATATCACAGGATCAAACACACAAACAGGTGGTACAAAGGATGCAATTGTGGTGAGCCATAATCACGGTATAACAGATCCAGGACATGTACATACAGCTCAATTATACTACTTTGATGGTAATGCTTTTCGTTCTTTTTTTCGTGCCTCTCAAGGGCAGTCAGCTCAGGGTGTACCAAGTACTAATTCTGCTACTACAGGTATTACTATCAATTCAGAAGGCTCTTCTGGTACCAATGCTAATCTGCCTCCCTATTATGCGCTGGCTTATATTATGAGGATCAGCTGATATGGCAGACGTAACTATTAATAATCTAAGTCCAATAACCCCTACAACTGGTTTATTCCTGCCTGCCTCAGACAGCTCCACCACAGGAAGAGTTACATTGTCTCAGGTGTGTGGCGTCATGACGTCTGCACAGATTACTACCGCTTTAGGCTATACTCCTTATAACAGCTCTAATCCAGCTGGATATATCACATCAACTAGTCTTCCCGCTTCTCAGCAATTAGCAAGAGCTTGGGTGTGTTTTGATGGTACTGGCATTGTGAGTACTAATCAAACCATCAGAAGCGCATACAATGTTACCAATGTTCTTAAAAATGCCATTGGTGATTACACAATATACTTTACAGCTGGTACATTCACAGATACAAATTACTGTATAATATGTTCAACAAGTACACCTAATCAAAACCTAATGAATAATATATCAGATAACAATGGATCAGGTATTGCAAGAGAGATCTTTCAATCTGGGGGAGTAGCGCAAAGATCTTCTTCATCGTGCAGAGTAGGTAATTACACATATAATGATACATACAAATATAATCCTCAGGCCTTCAGTGTGATGGTTTATCGATAAACTGCCATACTAACGAGCGTAGCGAATAGGCACGGCATAGAACATAAATAATAACATGGCCGACGTAACCATATCTAGCTTAGATCAAGGAACGCCAAGTAGTACGGCTTCTATTCCTTTCTCTAATGGAAGTACCACTCTAAGAGTGGCCCCAGGTAATATATTAGCCAATGCAGGTAACGTAGGGATTGGGACTACGAATCCTGCCGGCAAGCTTGATGTTTATGGTACGGCATATTTTCATAGCATTGAGCTTGGAAAAGGTGGTCAAACTGGTAATAGAAACGTTTTAATTGATTTTACAGGAGACGATACATATACAGATTACGGATTTAGGATTATAAGGGGAGACACCGGTGCAAACGCAAATTCTGTACTAGTACACAGGGGAACTGGAGGTTTATTTCTTCAAACAGTAGAAGCAGGACCAATCATACTTCAAACCACAAGCACCGAACGTCTCCGAATTGATTCCTCAGGTAACGTAGGAATAGGAACATCAGCTCCATCCTCCAAGCTTCATGTAGTAGGGGATGCTAATGTTACCGGTAAGTTGTCTAATGCAGGAGTATCAAAAGCCTGGGTTAGCTTTGATGGGGGAGCAGGTACTCAGGTAGGAGCAGAATTCAGATGCACCCTAAGAGCATCATATAATGTGGACAGAGTTGTAAGAGCTGGCACAGGGGAATACATTGTATATTTTGCAGTCGCTTTTGCAGATGCCAATTACTGTGCTTTGTCTACAGGAGGAGGAGGAGATACTAATGCCAACAACAGTGCTTTGGATTGTTGGACCTCACAATTTAATGCTGCTTATGTGAGAGTGGGGTTAGCAGATAATGGTACAAGTAACAATGTAAATGGAAACTACGTTAATGTTGCAGTGTATAAGCAATAAGAATAACTGATTAATTTTATCCTTAAAAATTAAATAATCAATATGGCAGACGTAACCATCTCAGGATTATCTCCGGTTACCCCTGATAAGAATACAGCCGTTATACCTTTTTCAGACGGCTCATCTACCTATAAAACCACACCAGCCGGCATTGTTGCAGCTAGTCCAGGTTCTGTGATTCAGGTTAAATATTTCTATTCTATATCAACAGCAGGTTATAATAGTAATACATGGATAACCTGTCCAGATTTAAATGCTGTGATAACCCTTACCAAATCGACTAATAAAGTGCTCATTCAAACAACTGCTTCTATTGGCGCCCATAATAATAATGATACCTATACTAAGATACAGAGGGGAGGAGTAGATATTTCTCCATTGGGAGGAACAGGAGCTGTAAGGGGCTCAGGATTTAGTTCACCAGGCTATTCTGGAGGCCCGGTGTGCATTGTGTCAAACTATCTAGATACTCCGGGAACTGTAGGCCCTCATACCTATACAATTCAAGGATACGTTCAAACAGATACGACGACTTCAGCATATTTAAACTGGAATAGAACATCAACTGTAACAGGATCAGATTCAGGTAGTGCTTCTTCCTCTATAATCCTAACAGAAATAGCTGGATAATTTATTTTGTCTTAAAACAAAGAGCGCGTATTCTTTTAGCTTTAGCGCACGGTTCAGAATCAGATTTTCTCATGTTCGACATTAAATAATCAATATGGCTGATGTGACAATTACTGGTCTTTCTGATCTGGCTCCTGCTTCCAATACCTATATTCCTCTATCAAACGGTACAACAACGGGTAGAGCCTTGACAAATAATCTGCCAGGCCTTACACCGGTGGGAGGCATTATCATGTGGTCAGGATCCATAGCTGCTATACCCGCAGGATGGGCTCTGTGCAATGGTACCAATGGTACGCCGGATCTAAGAAATAGATTTATTGTAGGAGCTAATGCTGACAATGCAGGAGTGGCCAATACCAATATCACGGGATCCAACACACAAACAGGAGGTACAAAAGATGCTATTGTAGTTAGCCATACACATGATATTACGGATAATGGGCATACTCATAATTATCAATTCAAAGGAGGTAATGCGAATTCTGGAGTTGATCAATGGAACGGCTATCCTGGTAGATTGGGTACCAATATTGCAACTTCATCTTCTCAAACAGGAATCACTATTAATTCCCAAGGCTCTTCTGGTACTAATCAGAACCTACCTCCTTATTACGCGTTAGCCTATATTATGAGGATCAGCTAATATGGCAGACGTAACCATCTCAGGATTATCTCCAGCTATTCCTAATAAAAATAGCGCGATAATACCGTTCTCTGATGGCTCTACTACCTATAGAACTGCTCCAAGTGGAATCGTTGCGGCTAGTCCAGGATGTATTTTACAGGTTAAACAAGCTATTAGAACTGCTGGTCTTCAGCATAGTACCACACAAGGGTGGGATGATATACCAGATGTTAATATTAACATAACTCCTACTTCTTCGAATAGTAAGTTTTTAGTATCTTGGTCTGGAGCTGTATCTGTAAACTATGCATATAATACAGGTACTCAGGTGAATGCCTTTAAAATAGTTCGAACTATAGGAGCAACTTCTACAAATCTGGCATTAGGAGATATACCTGCAGGATCCAGTGGATTTGCTGCTAGTAGTGTTACATATGCTGTGAGCTATCATACAGCCAATAATATGAGTGGAATGTACCTTGATACACCTCCTTCTCCTACATCTAGCCTTATAAATTATAAGTTAATGTGGTGGGCAGAGGCTCCTAATACATATTCAGCATGGCTGGGAGGAAGCATTAGGCAGAATCAGATATATAGTTCAAATGTTCCTACCTTCTTAACTGTACAGGAGATAGCTGGATAATTTATTTTGTCTTTCAAAGGAGAGCGTATTCCATTAGCTTTAGTGCACGGTTCAGAATCGAATTTTCTAAGCTCTAACATTAAATAATCTATATGGCCGACATAACTATCTCAGGATTATCTCCGGTTACCCCTGATAAGAATACAGCCGTTATACCATTCTCAGACGGCTCATCTACCTATAAAACAACACCTGCAGGTATTGTGGCGGCTAGTCCAGGATCGGTAATACAGGTTAAATATTTTTATTCTATATCAACAGCAGGTTATAATAGTAATACATGGATAACCTGTCCAGATTTAAATGCTGTGATAACCCTCACCAATTCGATTAACAAAGTACTCATTCAAACAACTGCTTCTATTGGCGCCCATAATAATAATGATACCTATACTAAGATACAAAGAGGAGGAGTTGATATTTCTCCTAAGGGAGGAACTGGTGTAGTTAGAGGTTCAGGATTTAGTTCACCAGGTTATTCTGGTGGTCCGGTGTGTATTGTATCAAACTATCTAGATACTCCAGGAACTGTAGGTCCTCATACCTATACAATTCAAGGATACGTTCAAACAGATACGACGACTTCAGCATGTTTAAACTGGAATAGAACATCAACTGTAACAGGATCAGATTCAGGTAGTGCTTCTTCCTCTATAATCCTAACAGAAATAGCTGGTTAATTTATTTGTCTAATACCAAGAGCGCACATTTTATTAGCTTTAGCGCACGGTCCAGTTTGATATTTTCTCCTGTTCGATATTAAATAATCAATATGGCTGATGTTACTATTTCCGGATTATCTCCAGCTTCTCCTAATAAGAATAGCGCGATAATACCGTTCTCAGATGGCTCTACTACCTATAGAACTGCTCCAAGTGGTATTGTTGCGGCTAGTCCAGGATCTATATTACAGGTACTTCAAGCTGTATATGATGATGAAGCAGATGTAGCTGTATTAAACAAGGATTGGACTGATGTTCCAAATTTGTCCGTAATCATTACACCAAGATCTAATAATAGTAGAGTACATTTAAGAGCCATAATTCATCAAACTATTAGTGCTTCAACAACATGTAGCTTTAGATTTATGAAAGATAATTCAGTTATAGGAGTTGGTAAGTCAGGAGCAGGAGCCAACGGAACAACCCCTGTTGATGTGGCATCATTTCGTAATGGTACCCCGAATACTTCCTGGTGTAATCCTGCTGTAGGAGAGTTCATAGATACTCCAAACACTACCTCTCCTATAACTTATAAAGTCATGTATAAGCCCTACAATGTAGATGCCAGAACTATGAGATGGAATAATTCTTTTGGAGGTAATGGAGATAGATATAGAGTGATATCTACTCTCACCATACAAGAGATAGCTGGATAATCTAATAAAAAACAGGTATTATTTGGGGTTTTTTCAGGGAAAATGTAGTATTTTTAATAGGACTGGATGGGCCCGGATTTTCCTATATTATTAGATAATGACAGAAAAACAATTTGTTGTCCAATTCTTATTGTGGTATAATAAACATAAGTCCTCTCCAAATAGGATTAAGGATGTTAAGCTAGATAGGCTAGCAGATCATGCCCTATTACTAGGATTGCATATGTTACAAAACAGAAAGCCAACACCGTTATTGTTTGGTGTTCCTCCATGGATTAAGGAGCGAAATGCACGAAAAAGCGAGAAAAACGCACAGAAAATAGGAAAAATTGTGCAAAAATTCGGGTTTTATCCATTAAAGAAATCCTAGATTATAAGTAGTTAGAGCAGAAATACAGAAATAATGGGGAATATAACTAAATGCTGGTATTCTGATTCGGCGGCATTCATAATAAGAGGATGATGAATGAAACAGAACAAACCCTTCCATACTTCTGGCCTAAAGAGCAGATAGGCCTTCCCTTAGAACTAATCATGAGCCTGAATGATGAGGCCCGAGCTCTATATGATAAGATCTATGATTACTGTACCTACTCCTCAGACCCCCAGTACCAGATCCTCCACAAGTTCCGTAACCAGATAGACCGCTTGGCGAACACTGGTGACCGGGAGGTGCTCATTGGCTACTTCAATCAAGATCCTGCTATTCGATTCAACGGTATGCACTGTGAGCCTTTCCAATACTATAGTGAACCTTATTAAGCTATTATCCTTATCTATATCTCACAAAAACTTAGACAACGATTATCCCCGTTTGGGAATAATAGGCTTGTTATTATATAGCGTACATGTATAATGTTATTATGAACGCGGAGTCAGAGATTGAGTGGATCCAGAAGGAAGTACTCGACCAAGTGGATGGGGCGGTGGAGAGCTTCACCCTTCTAGAATCAGGAGAGAAACCGCTTCTGGAATTTAGTAAGGTGGTTGTGGCCTCTATCCTGGGCAAGATAGATGTGGCCCATGCCCTCAATATCTATCACCATCTACACGAAACCGGTAAGCTGGAAAACCTAGATACCAAAGACCGTATACAATGTCTGTATGATCATTTCAATGATTGGATAGAACTGGAGCTGGCTAAACGTTATGCTTAGTATCGCAATGGATGTCCTGGCCGCGGGGGTTGTGCCTTTCTTCTTTGTATGCTTTGGTGCCATATGGCTTGGCTTTAAGATTGTAGATCTTTTTAAGAAGAAGTAAAGCTTTTATAACTCCTTCATAATTGGGGTTTGCTAAATGGTTGATCTCCCCTACCATACCTTAACTCCTTCTCCTTCAATATAGTTTGTAGTTTGTTGATTCACAACAATCCAACGACTGTTCATACTCAACACCTTTACGCGTAAAGTAGCGGTCTAGAGTCCCCCCCTCCTCTCCTAATATAAGATGGTGCTGCTTTCCCTAACTTATCCATATAGTATAAAGGAATTGCAGATTCTGTCAATAACAAAATATAGTAAGTTTTGTATTGAACAAACTGCCAAATCCATTATAATAATGGTATGTTAAATAAATCAAACCAAAAACAATACCAACAACTATACAAACAATTTGAAAAAGCATTTTGGAAAATGTATAACTTTACTGAAAAGCATAAAGT
>Ga0214921_10007953_pt1 | contig 13934 bp, 14 predicted proteins | sample LL1505_MetaG_FD_177992 | JGI IMG/M metagenome (GOLD analysis project Ga0214921, IMG submission 177992) | Freshwater microbial communities from Lake Lanier, Atlanta, Georgia, United States - LL-1505 | ecosystem: Environmental > Aquatic > Freshwater > Lake | place: USA: Georgia | collected... | reverse complement strand
AGCAACTGACGCTCCCAGGTAATCTTTTTCTCCTGGTAAAGATAAGTGAGAATCTTTGCAAATGGAATACCCTTATTACCAACCATATACGCTTGGTTGGTTTCTTTACTGAAATCAATCTCAATGTGAACATCTACACAATCACCGCTCCACTCATTCTTATGGTAGCGCTTTACTGCACTCTTCTTTACAGGGTCAACCTTCCATGTAGTATCATCTGTATATCCAACAAGTGTATCGCGATGAGATTCGCGGTCATCCTTCTTTGCAGAAGTTAGCCACGACTTATTCTCACCAACTGACTGGGCCTTATCATACGTAATACGAATTGTGAGACCCACATCCACCATTAGACCAGCGCCGTTTGCATCTGCTGTTACACTTGACTTGCCGAACCATGCCTGGCGAACATCCTTCTCAATTACAAGTGAATCAACAAGATTCATACGGTCCATCAGAACAGTCATATCTGTAATCATCTGTGCAACCTGTGTCTTCAGACTTGAGACCTCCTGGGTAAGAGTTACTAGGCTCTCCTTTGTACTAAAGGTTGCCATTTGAGTGCGCATTTCAGCAATAATTGCACTTACATCATCAAACTTATTCTTCTGGCTCAACTGATGAATCTGCTCGCAGAGCAAGTCAACCGCTTCATGAGTAGCAAATGTCTTCAACTCTAGCCTAAGTTCTTCAATCTGACTAGTTACACGTGTAGAGGTTTCACGATTTGTCTCTACAAAGTCAGTAAAGTTTGAGCTAAGAGTATTTACCTGCTTATGTACCCTCTCAACCTCATTTAGCACAGCATCATCCATAGGAAGAGGTGTCCAGGGACGGAGATTTCCAGAGAGGTCTACCTCGCGCTCCCTAGTGATTGTAAGGGGCTCATACTCATTGATAAGGCCAGGCATATCATCAAGTCCAGGCATATCATCGTCAATATCTTCTACAGGGAACTCCTTTACATCTTCGCCCTCGTCATCTGCAGCCTCGCCATCATCTTCCTCGTTGTCTTCATCCTCTTCCTCACCATCTTCCTCCTCAGCATCCTCTTCCTCGCCGCCTTCCTCCTCAGCATCCTCTTCCTCAACATCCTCCTCATCCACAAGGCCTTCAATATCCTTGATCTCTGTTGCAGCGTGAAAGTCAAGAATAGTCATTGTAGTCTTTGTAAATAGATATGCCATTACAGTCATGAAACTTGTAAATAGAATCAGGGCTGCAAGATTTGCGGAACTCTTCTTTTCATCCATATCAAGAACATAGGGATCCATGGTTAGTCGGTTTTCTTTCTACATTTTTTTCCAACGCAACCAAGCTTCAAATTTTGGACGGCTATAAAACAAGTCGAATTAACGTGAACACATGACGTGAGAAATTTTTCACTGCCTCAAATTCAACAGCACCACCTCGAACGGCTCTTTTTAATAGCCCCTCCAATTCTAGCATCTTCGGTTTCAAGACATAGTTTCCATAGCGTTCAGTTAACATTTCACGAGTAAATGTATTTTCGACTTCACGACTCTTATTCACATATTCGTGAAGTATAAAAAGCCATTCTCGAACCGCTGGGAAAAAACTAGGACCAGACCCTAGAGCCTCAAGCGGATGAAGACGCCTCCATTCTTGATAGTGCTTTCTACACAATGCACATGGCATAACTATTTCAAGCATTCGTAGTGCATAGATAAATTCACGTTGTTGATCATCTAAGATATATTGATGCGGTGTTCTTCCAGCCCTCTCGGCAATTCCATGAAGAATTTCCCAAAGTACTGGTCCCCATTCTGAGTTTTTTGGAGCGGTCAAATCTACCGCAGACATCTAATCGGGTAGTTAAAAATTTGACATTTAAAACACGCAATGTGTAAAGTACGCAATGACGGAAACGCGATTTCCAGTTCCAAGTTATCTGTGGATTTCTCTAGAAGCCACTCTACAAGCCGAATCTCGCAAACTTGTTAAAGAAATAGCAGCCACTTTGGGGCAAAATGAAGCCGCTCTGTGGAAGGAGGTGAGTAAAGAGAAACTCTCTGCTTATCTTGTGGATATGATGGACCCTACAGATGAAAGTCTTCAATGTATTGGATATACTCTAGATGGTGTTGTACAAAAGCCCTGCACAAATCCAGTAATCTTCGGAAAAAAGACGTGCCCTCACCATACAAATACAGTGATTAAGAAACCTGATTCATCACTTCCAAAGTACAGGCGCCTCAAGTACTTTGATGAAGAGGAGAGCACAGATAAAACATGCTATGTAAATGCATCTACAAATGATGTAGTTGATTGTGAAACACTTGTGCGAATTGGGACATGGAATCCTGAAACACAGTCGCTTGTATTGTTTATCGCCTCGGAGTAAAATTTGAAAAGTTTTTTGTATACTTTATAGATACTATTACAACATGTTCTCAATTGGTCGAACACCAGGAAGTTCTCGCGTCTATCAAACAATTAGTTCACCTCCATGTGAATCACCCTTTGCTGCCATCGCAGCAATGTCTGATATTCAACGTTGGGGGCTTGTAGGCACGCGCGCAGAGGATATCCAACAATACAGAAATAAAAAGGAACCTGTTACAAAGGCTGCAGATCCTCCACTTCCAGATCCAAAGGTCTATCCACTTATTGGCTCCTATGACCGTGTTACAACGTCTATCCTCCATAAACTTCCTTCAAATCTTCGATTGGCCCAACGGAAGTTACATATCATGCTCACTCCACCCACCGCAAAGGTAATGAAATTCTTTCCATGGTCTCAAGAACAAATCAAGGAACTTCATCAACTCTTTCAGCAACAGATTCAGTTTCGGTTTCAGATGAAGCGACTTGTACTTCATTATCTGCAACGCAAGAGTAAACTCATGAATCATGCAGATCCTATTACGATGGAGCCGCCTACACAAGCCGTATCACTCTATGCACCGAATGTGAAGTCTATCTACCAGTTTGAAGCCCGGTCTCTTGCACATCACTGGACCACACTTCTTCTTGGGCATGATGACTTCTTTGTTGAGCCACGTTTTCCTACAAATCCCTTTACAAATCTACCTGTTGATATGCTAAGTCTGAAGAATGCAATTGCAGATCTGCGGAAACACGGTCATTTGAACTGGATTCTCGAATCCTTTGCATCCTGTAAATTCAATCCTTCCAAGTGGGAAATGCAGTTCGACCTACCCCTTCGAATTGAGGCTATTCGCTCAACACTGAAGGACAAGGGATCGCGAGATCGACTTGAATATTTAGTCGAGTTTGCCGATAAACAGTTTTACGAAAACATGATCACCTTCAATAAGAATCTCTTCACCTGGCTCTTTAAGGAGCATCCTATGAGCCAGTATGAACGCTCATGGGAAACTCTCTGTGCACAGTATTATATTAACAGGATAACCACTTCGAATAGTGAAATACTTGAGCGCCTACAGGAGGCCATAGTAGTAAAGTCTAAGCGGCTCATGGATGTTCCTCCAGAGATTAAGGAAGCATGGGATAAGACTCGTACACGAATTCGTATTACTCGCAGAATAAGTGTAATCGATGTACCCATCCCACAATTTATTATAACAGCACCTACTCGCAGGGGTCGTCATGAATTCATTGAAAATATTCTTGCGGAAACGGAATCACTTGCAAGCACTCTACCTCTACTTATTGCTGCCGCAGCGGCAGAATCAGAGACTGATTCTGAAGAGGAGATTGAACTCGACAGTGGCCCTGCGTAGGAAAATTTGAAGTCATCACCAACTTTTTTAGGATCATTACTCAAATGTCGAACCAGTGTGAAAAATGTTTCTGCTACATCTATGATACTGTAGTACGACCTCTACCTCCATCGGATCCCTTTTACAACGTATTAAAGTTTAAGAGAATTGGTCCAATTGCTTCAGAACTAACACGGGAGATTATCCGAATTTTGGGCATAATGGGCGATGAGTTATATATAAATGGATCTGCACATAAAGAATTAATCTATTCATGTCTACTCTGTGTAGATGCAGGCTTTGTACACTCTAATCGAAATGTATCAAAGGAAGAGTGGCGATTTAATAATCCACTCTCTTATTCACATCAATATCTCCAAAGAATCTGTACCTCATTAAAAATGGAGATTCGAGGTATTCATGAACAACACTGTGGGCTAATCGCAGTTGCAATAATAGAGAAAAAAGAAGAAGATGATGATGATCTCTATGCTTGAGAAACTAGTACTTTCTTCGCTGGCTCCAGGCACCATCCATCCATCTCTTCACGCCATGACGGCAACGCCTCTGCATAGAGTTCCCCGTAGTTAAGTGGTCCCTTTTTTCCTTCAAGTTCTGCGTAGATCTGGTCAACACCCTTCCAAATGAGCAGTGATTTTTCCCTACGAATCCAGGTTCTCCAGTATTTCACTGTCTCAATCTCTTCGTCTGGCCTCAAGGCTCCATATCCGTGGCTTTTTTCTTTCTCGGCAGCCAACCATGTAACTGGATGACCATCTGGAAAGTAGAGTTCTGTAAATTCAAGTTGCTCCTCGATACTTAAGTCTACAAAGGCACGGCCACCGAGTGCTTCAGACCAATAGGGAGCAATCTCCATCTGTTCAAGTAGGTCGCCCAATTCGTTCACAGTACTCTCTGTATTAAGCATTCGCCCTCGCTCTGTGATTCCATAGAGGCAATCGCGTGGAATTGCATAGTCTCTTCGAACCTTTCCTCCCATGGCTGCAGCCCATTCACGTCTTGATTTTTCTATATCAGGTGCAATAACCTCGCGAAGGGTTGACGTTGGATGTGGAAATAGACTTGCGACTGCAATTGCTCGAAGAACCCATTCCATACCTTCAAGAAACTCAACCTTTTCCGCTGCTCGAAGTACCTTTACCTGAGGACTCAGGCTCTCAAGCAAGTCCCATACAGCCTCAGGGTGGTCCATCCATTCAATTCGAAGAAGAAGCCATGCGAATGCCACTTTTCGCTCGGCGACGGCGGCCCGAAAGAGAGCCTCCCAGCCCACTGCTTTTGTTCGAAGGCGTTCAGGTACCTTGGGATATTTCTTCAATGAGAGAACAAGAAGTGTCAGTGGACTCACATCTCGTACAAAGCAACACGCAAGTTGATAGGTGAGAAGAATCACCTTCTCCTCATCAAGTTCCCCTGAGTCCCATAAGGCCATAGCACTCGTAAACCATGCAAGACCTCCGATACTCTTCAGTTTTGTCCATGAAATAACAAGAGTCTGAAAACATTCAAGAATCAAATTGGAATCAATTAATTCCTGTGCCCAGAAAACGGCTTCATGGGGGCGATTTGTGCAGATACAGAAGACAAGAGCCGCCAGGACTTCATCCTGTTTGTAGAAATGCCGTGTAATCATTGTGGATGCTTTCACTAAACGCGCCCATTTCATTCAAGTTTTCGTACCCGTTCCCGTTAGAATGATAGTGGGCAATAATGCAGATGAAATTCTGCCAGGACTCTGGCTTGGAAATTTCAATAGTTCGAAAGACGAAGTATTCCTAAAGACAAAAAATATCAGCACGGTATTTAATTGTACAAAGGATCTTCCATTTAGTCCTATGGCGCAGATTCGGTACCGTGTGCCTGTAGATGATAATCTTGAAGCAGATGAAATTCGAAATATGGAACTCTGGTCCTATGAAATTATTTATAAACTCGTACATGAAATGAAGAAGGGACAACCAGTCTTAGTTCATTGTGCCGCGGGTATGCAGCGTTCTGCTGCAGTAGTTGCTATGTACTTAATCGCAACTCAAGGAATGAATTGGGAGCAAGCACATCGTCATATTAAACAGAGGCGTAATATTGCCTTTTTTCCAGCGGCTAACTTTGAAAAGGCGATTCAAGGCTTTTATACGGCGTTTCAAAAAGAGATTCGCCCAACCCTTGGCTAGCCGCATTAGGGTCAATTCGTAAGACCGCATCTGTACGAAATCCAGATTCATCACGTGGATAGCCCCGCGGATTTGTAGTGAGTAGAACAACGCCTGTTTCTCCTGTAGCCGATTCCCAGCCTTTCAGCCATTCAATTGACTGATGTATATGCCCACACGCCCATGCCACAATTGGAGGACGTATGAGAATATCAAGATCACTTGCATATAGCGTAGATTCTGGCCGTTCAATCCAGTTACGATTAATTAGCAATAGACTCGGTGCATAATGTGTGAGCATGACAACCATCGTACCCCTTGCTGCATTAAGTTCCTGTTTAATCCAATTCAAATCCTCCTGATGAAGAGTACTGAGTGTCTGCGCATCAAATGTGCGGTCATTATCTACCCATGCCCGCTCCTGTTCATGCGGTATTACGCCTTCAGCAGGACGTGACCAGAGTGGTGTTCCAAGAACAATAATACCGTCCTCACTATAGACCTTTCCACGCCACATAATCATAAGATTTGGATAGAGTTTCTCATAACTGCGGAGAATAGCTAGTGTTGAATGAATTGTCTTTTTACTTCCAGGCTTCAGTCTCCAGAATTCGTGATTTCCAGGAATATAGAGAACCTGCTTCCACATACGTGTACACCATTCAAGGAATTTTTGAAGTTCTGGTGACTCGGGATCTCCAATATCACCTAAGAGAGCAAGTACTGGTGCAACGGGTGTTAAAAGAGTAGTATACTCAACGGCTGGATTCATCTCTAAATGTAAGTCACTACAGTACTGAATCCGCATCCTACACCCTTTTAGATTTTAAAGCCAGCAGAAAACAGCAGAAAATTAATCACATCGACCTGGTGCGGCGGAATAAACATGTATTTCTGCGGATTCTCCTGTGCATGGAAAAACCACGTTGTCTGCTCAGTATCAATTCGCTTTTTCATCAACATCTCAGTCACATAATTTCGTAGCACATATTCACATGCTTCCTTTACAGTATCACGATGACCTCCCCAGAATCCACCCATAAGAATATTCTCATTCGCTCCAATCAGTTCATCGCAAGTAAAGTGTTGGCCAGCAAGTGCTCGATTGAGTAAATGCTCCTTATGACCACCAACTTGAAGAAAGATTTTCTTTGAGTTTCGCAAAGAAGTAATTGTTTCAATATGCGGCTCAGAAGTTAGTGGATCATGCGCCCATTGATTCCAAAACCTTGATAGACCACCATCAATCCAGAAGAACATATCTGTCTTAAAAGGATTCTCATCCATAACTGACCACATATATCCCATTTTACTATGAATCATCGGGGCATACGTCGACAACCGATTTGTCAACTCATGTGGATGACGTGCAAACTTCTTCCATTCTTCAGAATTCAGAATTTGTTCAACAAATCCAACACTCCATGCAAGTGGAAAGTTCGTCACATTCTGTTCAATGATTTTTGTAGGGAGACCTATGCGAACCTGTTCAACAATCGTTCGTAGTGAAGGCTCCACATAGATAACCATAGGTGCCTTGATTTGGATTGTGACCAGGAACCACTTAATATAGTCCTCAAACTTTCGCCCATCTACCTTTTCACGACCAATATCAATGAGACATGTGACAAGTGTAACTTGATTCCAAGTTCCATTCGTTACCTCTTGCATTACTATGCTTAAAGTCTGTTTATTTAAGCAGGATTAGAATGTCCCAAGTAACTGTGGTGAGTTGCTATTACCCACTCCCTGAGGCAAAGCATACTCCTGAAGAATATACACAGTGGATCTATCAATTTCTACGATTTGTAGATTCGCCGATTGTTATTTTTAGTGAAGGGCCTGCCGCAGATATGCTTCAGCAAATGCGAGATAGTGTAAATCTTTCAGATAAATTTCTTCTGATTCGCAGGCCGTTTCAAACTCTAAAGTTCTCGGGCCCTAAATGGGATGCTAAGTGGACGGAGCAATTGGAAAAGAGTAATTTTCGTAAACTTCATAATATTAATCTTTATAAAATCTGGGCCAATAAATCCTTTTTTGTTCAGGAGGTGATTGAGTACAACCCATTCAATACTGAAAAATTTGTCTGGTGTGATGCAGGCTGCTGGCGTGATCCAGTGACTGTAGAGGTGTGTGGACCTGGATGGCCAATGGCATCCAAGATTGAGCCTAAGCGTATTCATCTTCTTGCAATGAAACCCATTGATCCATATCTTGAGAAAGTACGTGCTCGTCAGTGGACACATACTGAGATAGTGACTGAACTTCCTACACAACTTATCTTAACTGTTTGTGGAACAATGATTGCAGGTGATCGTGAGGCATGGGCTGCTTTTGCGCCAGCCTTTGAGAAGACTCTTGAACTTTTCATAGAAAACTCCCAATTTGCAGGTGATGATCAGGCTGTATTAACTTCAACTGCACTTTGGCTCCATGCATCTGATCCTGACCGCGCTCCTCTCTTCTATAAGTCACCTAATAAAACGCATTTCTTTCAGCATGGTGAGTATCGTATGGGTGATAATTGGTTTGCCTTTCAGGAACATCTTTCCCGTCATGATTTTAGACTGGACCTCTCAGATTTTCAACGTACCGCGTAACAAGCCCCTGCCAATCCCATGATTCACGCACCCATTCACGAATCTTTGCCCTCAAAGGCAAGGATACAATGCGATTGCGCTCAATTGCTTCATGAATCTTTCCAGTGTTTGCTAAATCCGCCTCAGGAATGACAGTGACCCAAGGAAGTGCAGGAAGTTCATTTGCTGCAGACTCAGAGAGTACAACTCCCAGACCTGCCGCCATCGCTTCCTTTACAACAAGAGGAGTGCCATTTTCACCATCACTGAGTAAGACAAAATTTCCATAGTCGCCAAGTACATGAAGTAGAACTGAACGAGGTTCAAGTTCTCCACGATAATTTGGATGATTGAATGGCCCCCGCCCAATGTAGTCGACTTGTTGGAGCCAGTGGGTTAAGTGTTGACGCTTTCGAGGCTCAATCTTTGCAAGGACAACAGAACGATTTGCAAACTGTGGAGTCTCTGTAAAACGGAAAGAGTCTGTATTTACACCATTCGGCATTAAGACAACCCGTTTATCTAGTCCACCTAACTTTATAAAAGTATTTGCATCTTTTACGGACATCGCATAGCAGTGAGCACCGTGATCTCGAACAGCCGAACAGATTCCATGAAACACTTGGCGGTATCCATCACGATCCCATCGATCTGGAACATCGACATAGGGATATGCGGATGTAATACAGACCTTCTTCGCACGAAGATCCTTCAAAATATCCCAAAATACATCGTAGTGAACATGTGCTACATCATAGGAACCAGTGTTCACTTTTGAGATAATCTCTTGACGATTTGGTGTATTGATAATGTCTACAGTATGTCCCTTCGCTCGAAGTATAATTGCATAGTCCCAAATGAGTTGTTCAACTGCTCCCCAACCAGTGGGAGGAATTGGCATGATACCTGGTCCAATAAGTGCAATGCGTAAAGGTGCCAAAGGCGCCTTCGGTGCCCATTTCCCAAGATACGTGCGTGCACGGAGTCGCCAATCTAGATTTTCAACAGCCCATGCACGAATCTCCTTCCGCTTAGTCATGCCAGTCACACACAGTTCAGAAATCTCCTTAGTAAGATCAGCCTCGCCATCTACAATGCGAATCCACGACTTATCGCGAGGTAGATTTGCACTCGCCTCCTCACTACAGAGAACTGCACATCCTGCCGCAAGTGCTTCGCCAATTACGAGTGGATGAGCTTCGGCTTTACTAAGTAAGACTAAACATGCATAGTCTGTGAGACCCTTATAGACCTGTTTACGAGTCCATTCTCCCTTGTAGCGGTCATCCTTAGGAAACCCATCGATTGTGATTGGGCCAGCAAAATCGATAAGAGGGCATCCAAGCAAGCGCATCTGCCCCTTTCGCTCCTCAATTTTTCCAATACAGATGGCCCTACCAAATCTCGGCTGAGGAGCGCAATAGATTGAATCCGTGCGAGTTCCATTCGGCATAATCCAGATTTTTTCTGCAGGAACTAAGCCAATTTCACGATAGGTCTTTGCAATGCGCTCTGAAAGAGCCACAAGTGTAAGTTGGCGTGCATGAAGTAATTGTGAAGTCAATATAAACTTTCCCATATATCCATCTTGTATAAGGCGATACGGTTGATCAAGGTATGCATAATGAGTTGTGATAAGACACTGAATTTCAGGAAATTTCTGTAGAATAGGAATTAAATGTATAAAATGATCATCATATTCACAGTGGACTAGGTCAGGTCGAAAACTCTCTATGAGAGGGATAAGTTCCTTTTCAACGGCTCCTGTATGAAGCACCTTCACATCAGCACCTTCTCGCTCCAGTGCCCATGCAAAATCAGCAACAACATTTTCACATGCACCCCATCCATCGCAAGGCCACGGGCCCGCTCCAGTACTAATCAAGAGAATACGCATTCACTTGATTACTACTTCAAAAATGGCTTAAGTGGCTAATAGCCACCGCGGAGGCGGAGAACAAGGTGAAGGGTCGATTCCTTCTGAATATTGTAATCGCTCAGCGTGCGATTGTCCTCAAGTTGCTTTCCAGCAAAAATGAGGCGCTGTTGATCCGGTGGTCGCCGGATCTCCTTCAAGTTTCCATGAAGGGCGGACTATACCTTAAGCTACATCAAGTTGGCTAAACTTTCATTTGTAACCGATAACCATCTAGTCTCTGAACCTTCTCCATATCGTTTCCTTAACCGATTTAGGAGCTTGGCTGCGGATTGCCCATATATCATTTTCATTTTTACCATACACGAGGCTATTAACCTGTCCAGAGTATACTTTCGAAATACTCTTTGGTAGAAAATGCTTTAGGGGTTTCCCGCAATTTGATTATCTTGCAACACGTTTGTGTCACTAGCATCTGTGTTTTCATGAATTTTTTTGAAATGTCTTCTTCTTCCAGAGGGTGATGCAAAGTCATCTTCGCATTCAAAACAAGGAAATCTTCTATCAAGTCCTTCTTCTGCTTTTTTTAAAGCAGTTTCAATTTGTTTGATTTTATAGGGAATAAGCATAAAGGCTTTTATGTCGTTAATAAATATTAATGAGTCATTATGACAAAGCCGCCACTCATGACCTTCACATATTTTATCCGACGCTGGAGATTTACGTATCCTTTTTTGGATATTTCCGCCCCAAATCTTTTGCCCGATTTCTAAAGGAGTAATATCATTTTGTGCAATACTAAGTCTAAGTTTGTTATTATTAGACATATCATTGGTGATACTCCCTTCGCCCTCATAAAATCCACAGAACCAGCGAACTAAATTTTCCTTTGTATGTTCCATACTACACTCTATAGGAAGAAAATAATTTCAATATTTCATACAAGGTCAACAACGGTTTATCCAAAAAAAGTGCCTTGATTTTTTTGGCCGGATGCTTTTCGGGACTACCACTTAATCCCTTCCTTATCCTGAATCTTCTGCTTAACATTCTCAATGGAATCCGAGGGCTCAACATCCAGCGTGATGGTCTTACCCGTGAGTGTCTTCACAAAAATCTGCATTGGTTCTGTATAGACTCTATAAAATATTTTTAGACCGGTGCCCCCTTTACCCCCCTTCATCCCCCCTTCATCCCCCCTTCATCCCCCCTTTATCCCCAATAACATCTATTCTCAACTTCATCTGCACCACCAGGTGTATCCTCAAATCGTGGCCAGACCCATGCATCATTCCAGAAACTTGAAATAATAGAGTGGTTCTGCCATCGCTGGCCTTTAATACCAAAAAGTACCTGAATGGCCCCGCCCATAACAATACAGACTTTTCCACGCATTCGTAGTTCATGGCCAATCACCATACCGAGTCCACCACATCCAATTAAAACAATCTCTGCATTCTGCTCCATAACTCGATTCACTACATGAGCCACTGCAGCATCCCAGGATGTCACTGTATCTGGCCACTCACCACGACCTTGAGCGAGTCGTGGAGAGTAGCGAGTTTCAACAGGAAGGTATGTAGCCTTGGGTAACACAGCACGTCCACTCCAAACTGCCGCAGAACGATTCGCCTGTACACAGGCAGTCTCCGCAAATGAACTCACAATGGCTACGCGACGACCTTCTAGAGCACTTGTCCACTGATACGCCTCGGGTACATAATATGGCTCAAGGGCTCGTAGAGGTAGATACGGACCGCGCTTACCAATATCACGAAGAAAATCGAGTTCATGGGTTGCAATGGGCTTGTACCATCCTGCCACAAGCATATCAGAATCCTGAACTGCAGCAAGTGTTTTACGAATCCAATTTGTAATACTTGCAGGCGTTGTAGGAAATACACCTGCATTTCTCTCCAATTGCAGAATCTGTCGCGGCTCAAGTTGCATGCCATTGTGACGACTCAGTAGAACTTCCATTTCAATTGTACCATTACGACCCACTAAAAAACCCCTCTTTTCAGCAAGGGCAGCCTGAATTCCATTTTTTATTTTTTCACTAAAGTCAAATAATTCCATCTAAGTCCACTATGCGCCAGTTGTTTAACTATCTCCTAGCCGATTTCCTCTTCCCTGAAAGGGTCTAAATCCTGCAGTCTCATGGGCAAACATAGGTGCCTCCGCCTCAGGAAAGAGGGATAGAGGTTCAGGTGGAACAGGAGTATCTGGCCTAGGTGCAATAGGGAACTCGATCGGCGGCCGATAATCCATCGCCTGTTCAAACTCGAGTGGAATCTCATCGCCATCTAGATAGACTTCCTCAGCAGGCTCAGTCTTCTCTACAAACAGATCTACTGTAATACCAAGTTCTGCAATCGGCACCTGAATCTGCCGACCCTGCTGCAGAACACCCATGCGGGAAAATGCGGTTTCAAGAATAGGCATGAAATCTGCATCAAAGAGACTGCTGTCAATTGGGCGTAGAACAATTCGTGTCGCCTTTGGCAGCGAATCACTCTCAAAGGCCTCAATTGTAACTGTCTCTCCAAAACCCGCTAGGCGATTGGATGCCAGCATCCACTCGGGCATAAATACGCGATTTTCAGTAATACCTGTCACAGGATTTCCCAATGCCACGATAAAACTACCATCACCATCAGGATGAAAGATGCGTAAGAAGACACGTGTAGTACCGTGGTTCTCCTGCATCCACTTTGACCAGAGTTCCTGAGTTGCGCGGACCACAAATTGATCTTCTGTCACCTCATCTGCGTAACAATCTGAGTAAAGTTGACAGTCCATTATGTTATAAATTCAACCTACTTACCCAAACTTCAAATTTTTGTCCGTACGTCAGCTAGAATGGTGCGACGGAATCACACAACGGCTTTTACAAAATCAATCGAGGCGCTTGTAAGTCTCACTGTACTTCAAAAACTGATTCTTCTCGAGCGATTCATCCCGCTCATGAATGAATATGAAAGTCGCTGTTTTTATTTTGCAGTTCTCTTTCACTCAATGCGTTTTATTATCACAGTCGGGTCACTTATTGTTCCTGCGCTTTTATCTATACAATATTCGACTCCAGGACAAATTGCAGGAACATCTGAGTTCTCCTATCAAATCTATTGGGTTACATGGGTTATTTCGCTGCTTGTCACCATCAGTAATGGAGTTCTTACACTTTTTAAGGTTGAAAAGAAATACTATCTGCTTCATACAAACCTTGAGCATCTTCGTTCAGAAGGATGGCAATTTATAGGTCTCAGTGGTCGGTATAGTGGATTCTTTACTCCTAATGTTGTACCCTCCCATAGTAATCAATTTCTCTTTTTTTGTCATACGGTCGAAAAAATCAAAATGAAACAGGTTGAAGAGGAGTATTTTAAAATCAATGATGCAGTGCAAACAACACCATCAAAGACAACTACATCTGAATCTGATAAGGCCCAACTCAGTTCAGATGGCCTTGTTCCACCAACACCGCTCAATCATGTTCTCAAACAACTTTTAACAAATATGGGACAAACAGTAGATGGCACCAGTCAGCAACCAGAGGTGTCAGTGCGATCCTCACTGTTACAGGCCGCCCCTTCCA
>Ga0214921_10007952_pt1 | contig 13935 bp, 6 predicted proteins | sample LL1505_MetaG_FD_177992 | JGI IMG/M metagenome (GOLD analysis project Ga0214921, IMG submission 177992) | Freshwater microbial communities from Lake Lanier, Atlanta, Georgia, United States - LL-1505 | ecosystem: Environmental > Aquatic > Freshwater > Lake | place: USA: Georgia | collected 2015-05-28 | reverse complement strand
AGGATTGTGATTCCTGTTGTCGTGGGTTCGAGCCCCATCAGCCACCCCACGAAGTTGATGGGTTGCAAGCTTTGCTTGCAACCCTTTTTTTATTGGGACTCACCCTTTTAGGCGACTATACGTAAGGACTGCATTCGTTTAATTCGTTTCCTGTTTTTAGCTGATTGTTTGGCCACCCACAAATCACGTTGTGTTTGTAAGCTGAGCCAATATCCCTGAGTTGTTCCTAGAGCCTCAGATAGTCTGAGATCCATATCCGCAGTTATAGAAGCATGCCCGTGCAAAAGACGCGACAGCATGACTCTACTTATACCTATGTGTTGTGCAAAAGAAGTAACCGTTATTTGAAGGTCTTCAAGCCATCCTGACAAAAGTACCCCCGGGTGGGATGGGTTGTGCATATCCATATCAATCCTTTTAGTGGTAATCAAGATAGTCCAATAACTCCAAATCATTTTCAACAAACCGGAAGGTCAGTCTCCAATTTGCCTGAACAGTTACTGCGTAAAACCCCGATAAATTCCCGGCTAATTTATGTATGCGCCAAGAAGGACGCCCTAAATCACTCGGATCGCTTGCTGCATTTAACGCGGTTAGCAAATCCCGAAGTCTTTTTTGATGAATGGCTTGTATTCCAGTAACACGGCCAGTAAGAAAGAAGACTTCAAGGCCTTTGTTCTTGAAGGTAAGTATCATAATGTGTAAACCCAAGATTTACAAATAAAAAATTATGTTACTTTTAATCTATTTGAAATAGCCTAATACGATACAACTTTTTGAGTCAAAGTAGCTATCTTGTGAGTTCCAATTCAAAACTAATCCTGAATGGAGTAATTACTTGATAAAGTAAGTTTGATTTATGGCTGGGTCACAGTTTGAGTCGTATTTAACTCAGGCGGCAAGAAGCTAGCAACCGGTCTAGTTGCAAAATTGTTAGTCACTATCGGCGAAGTTCTCGCACTGTCTTGGATGAAATTAAGTAGCGTGATCAGCTGGTTCAAATTGGCACTGTCTAAGCTAGCCATTTGTGTATCTGTTACCGCCATCAGTTGGCGTGAATTCATACGGTTAAGTAGCGGAGCCACTTGGTTAGGAGTTAAGTTTGCAATTTGCTGGGGCGATAGTGGAACAGTCGCAACAGGAGCTGGCGCTGCACCTGCAAGTTGTGGGGGAGGCGGTTGGTCATTCATCAACGATGCGGCAGCGATACGAGACACGGGTTGGTTGATATAGATCGTAGTGGTAGTGTTGGAATTCAGAGCCCTTTGTTGCACAAAGTTCATCAAAATATTCAACTGATTAATTGACTGCGTATCAAGTCGTGCCATTTGCGTATTGGTAATGGCCATCAACTGGTTGGCGTTGAGTTGGCTAATCAACGGTGACAACTGTGTAGGATCAAGTTCTGAAACTTGTCTTGGCGTTAAATTGACTGTAATGTTGGTTTGTGCAAATGACTGGTTTCCTACTAGCTCATTGGACTTTGGTTGCTCATTAAGCAGTGCATTACTGGCGAGTCTAGAAACAGGTTGATTCACAAATACATTGATATTCGCAGTATTTCCTCCGCTAGCAGGGTTATTGCCATTTGCAGGGCCGTTGTTACTTGCAGTTCTCTGCTGCACAAAGTTCATCAATATCGTGAGTTGGTTAAGTGCTCGTCCGTCCATTCTTGCCATTTGTGTATCGGTAATGGCCATTAACTGGTTGGCATTCAACTGATTGATCAACGGAGCGAGTTGGGCTGGATCTAGCTCAGACACTTGCTTGGGAGTTAATGACACGCTGGCCAGTGTTGCAGTAGGTGCAGGAATAGGTGGGGTGAGAGGTGCAACATTAGGCTGATCGGCCAACAATGCTGCGCCAGCGAGTTTCGCGATAGGCTGGTTGATAAAGATATTCGTATTGTTCACACGATTGCCAGGAGTGGCAGGTCCGGCATTAGCGATAGGGCTAGTGACTCTGTTTTGGACAAAGTTCAACAGTACCGTCAATTGGTTGAGGTAGGCGTTCTCAAGACCAGCCATCTGTGTGTTGGTGACGGCCAATAATTGGTTCGCATTGAGTTGGCTCAGTAGTGGGCCTAGATCTTTGGGATCTAAAGCAGCAACTTGTGCAGGGGTTAAGTTGGGCGTCTCTCGGTTAGCGTTTTGTGCTGTTAATTGAGCAGCATTAAGTGGTCGATTAGCTTGGTTGGGTGCATTTCTTGCGACAGGGACATTTGTAGGAACTGGAGGATTGGTGAGATCAGCCAACTCTTTGCCTAGCGGGTCTTTGAATTTATTTTCTGCAATGTAGTTAGCCCTTAGGGATAGCCGTTCAATCGGATCTTTTAGTAACCCAGTAGCGGCATATTTGGCGACAGCAGCATCCTCAGGTGTATAGGTCTTGTCAGTTGCTTTTTCTGGATTGTCTTTCAAACCTTTGAGGATGTTGATCAACTCAGCTAAACGCGTAGGGTCTAGCTTAGACATCTGCTCATTGGTTAAAGACAGCAATTGCTTCACACTCAGAGCATTAATCAGAGGCGCTACTTGGTCTGAAGAGAGTTGAGGCACTATGTTGCTAGGTATAGAGGAGGCAATTTCTACAGGATTATTCTTATTAAGAATCTCTGCTAGCTTTTGTGGGGTGTCAATATTGGTATTTGTTTTACTTTGCGTAAATTGCGAGACCCTCAAAGCAAGCGCATCTATTTGCTCTTTCATAAGACCGTTAGCGACATATTGCGCAGTCGTTTTATCAATGGCGGTGTAAGCCTTGTCTGCAGCTTTCTCGGGATTATTCTTGATCACGTTAATGATATTGAGCAACTCCGCTTGCCGCGCTGGATCCAACTTGGATATTTGCTCGTTTGTCAAAGCCATTAGTTGGCGCACGGTGAGAGAGTTAATCAAAGGTGCTGCTTGCTCAGGCGTGAGTTGCGCAACTTGGTTGCTAGGCAAAGCGGTGGCAATCTCTATTGGGTCTTTTTTATTTAAAAGCTCAGCGAGCTTTTGCGGCGTATCGATATTGACGGTAGTTCTGTTTTGATTGATTTGGGTGACACGGGTAGATAGGGTGTCAAGTTGCTCTTTAAGCAGGCCATTGGCAGCCAATTGGGCAAATGTTTTGTCTGTGGGCGTGAAGGCTTTCTCAGCTGCTTTTTCTGGGTTGTCTTTGATGACTTTGATGATGTTGAGGAGCTCTGTTTGGCGTGCGGGGTCGAGTTTAGAAATTTGGTCGTTGGTGAGCGACATCAATTGGCGTAGATTGAGCGAGTTGACCAAAGGAGCTACTTGTTCAGGTGATAGTTGAGCAACTTGGGTAGGTGGAAGTGCGGTGGCGATTTCAACTGGGTCTTTTTTGCTGAGAATGTCAGCTAGTCTTTGGGGGTTGACGGCGTTGGGTTGGGTTACCGTCGTATTTAAGGGTGTCGGGGTTGGATTGTTAGCAACCGCACCAACAACACCAGTAGCTGGCTGAGTTATTACTACGTTTGTGTTTGGGGTGCCTGCTGTGTTGTTGGTGGGCAATTGATTTGTAGGCACCGTCGCCTGTGCGGTTACGTTATTGGGAGCATTTAAGGTATTGGCTGTATTGACAGTGCTTGTCGGTGTGGGACTTGCAGAGGCAGTTGTTGTATTGCTAGGTGCCGCACTTGTTGGAACAGGTGAAGGTGAGTTTTGTGTGATTGTTGTAACCGTATTGGTTCTGGCACTAGGTGATGTATTTGCTTGAGCAATATTAATTTGCGTGGTTGTAGGAGAGCCAGTGGGGGCAGTGGTTGCAATATTTAGAACGTTAGTTGTTGGGTTAGCAGGGTTAGTAGGGTTAGCACCAGCATTAACGATCGTCGTAGTAGTAGTGGAAGAGGCAGGTGATGAATTTGTAGTTGTATTGCCAGATGAAATTACGTTGACTGTATTTACCGAGTTAGTTGGGGCGTTGCCATTAGCTAAAGTTGATGGGCCACCTCCTGAACCAAAAGAGCCAACACCGGAGCTTGATGCAAATGCCACAACAGGTGCTGCACTAATGGTTGGAGATGTAGTTGACAAGACCGCGCTAGCGAAGCTAGCTGTCGTCGTTGCAGGCATGACAACTGGGGTGATATTGCTTGCAGTTGTTTGTGGACCTATGGCGGTACAAGGCGGACCACCCGGACAGCCGGTAATTACTAGTTGACCGCTGACAAAGTTGAGGTTGTAGTTGTTTGCTGTGCCATAAGGGGTGTTGAGGTAAGTACCAGAGAATCTTCCGGAAGTTGAGGCGCTTATGCCATTGGGATTGCTTGCACTTTTTGCAATATCGCCTGTTGTTTCATTATTAACAAGCCCGGTCGCAGTAAATCCAGTTAATGTCTTCGTTGTGCCGTCAAATTCTGTTGAGCCTGAGAGGCCTATAACTGTGGCATTGGCTTTATTGACTCTGAGGCCACCATTCACATACGTTATGTTGTAATTATTTGGACTAAATGTTCCACCAGCTAATCCTGAGGTCATGACGGAGTAAAGTGAACTACTGTAAGCGGCATTTTTTGATGCGCCTGAGCTGGATAGTGTCGCTGAAGTTGCCGTCTCATTGTTTTTTAGTCCTGAAGTGCTGAACTCAGTACCAGAAAAAGTTACCAGATCACCATAAGTTTTTACAAAACTATTGCTGGTTACTGTCAGGTTTGCTTTATTGACAGTCAACCCACCGTCTACATAAGAGATGTTGTAATTGTTTGTGCTAAAGGTACCGCCAGACAATGCTGATGCAGTTATTGCGTAAGGATTGACACTGTAGGGCGCTGTGCTAGGTGAGCCACTGCTTGTCAGAGTCGCAGTAGCAACAGTTTCATTGTTTTTGAGACCGGAAGTGGTGAACTCAGAACCAGTAAATGGTATTGAATCACCATATGTTTTACTGTAACTGTTTGCTGTGACTGTGAGATTGGCTTTATTTACTGTTAGCCCACCATTAATATATGAAATTGCATAATTATTTGAATTGATAGGATTAACTGATCCACCAGTAATGGACGAGATGGCTATTGAGTAAGGTGATGCGCTATAGACGGCGGTAGGAGAAGAGCCAGAGCTAGATATCGTTGCAGATCCAAGTGTCTCATTATTTTTTAAACCAACTGATGAAAACTCACTACCTGCGAACGTTACTGCATCACCGTAAGTCTTAGTTCTATTATTTGCGGAAATAGTCAAAGGAGCTTGATTGACTGTCAAACTACCTGCTGCGTAGGAGATTATGTAATTGTTTGAGTTGAATGTGCCGCCGGTGAGTAAAGATGGAGTTATTAAATAGGGAGAGCCAATGACTGGAGCGTTTGTTACTGCCCCTGCTGTGGTTAAGGTAGCAGAGGTGGCAGTTTCATTGTTCTTGAGTCCAGACGTGCTAAATTCAGTGCCGTTAAGGGTTAAAGAATCTCCATAAGTTTTAACAAAACTATTGGCAGTCACTGATAACGGCGCCTTGCTAACTGTTAAGCCACCATTTACATAATTTATGTTGTAGTTATTGGTGCTAAACGTTCCGCCAGATAAAGTTGAAGGAGTAATCGTGTATGGAGTGCTGCTATGGGCAGCAGTTGATATGCCGCCAAGCGTTGTCAAAGTCACAGTGGTTGCCGTCTCATTATTTTTTAGTCCTGAAGTGCTGAACTCAGAACCCGTGAAGCTTAATGTGTCCCCATAGATTTTTGTATAGCTATTTGCGGTAACTGTTAGAGGTGCTTTGTTAACAGTTAAGCTACCAGCGTTGTAGGTGATTGAATAGTTATTGGTACTAAAGGTGCCGCCTGTAAGTGCAGTGGGTGTTATTGCATAAGCGCCGCCACTGTAGCTAGCGTTTGCTGGGGCACCTGAACTTGTTATGGTTGCACTTGTAGCGGTTTCGCTGTTTTTAAGACCAGATGTACTGAATTCTGTGCCGCTGAAAGTCATTAAATCGCCATAGGTCTTTGTATAACTATTGGCTGTAACAGATAGCGGGGCCTTGCTAACATTTATTCCGCCATTCACATACGTAATGGTGTAGTTGCTTGTATTGAAACCATTAGCACCTAAAACTGCAGAGGGTGTAACAGAGTAGGGTGTACTGCTATAAGGTGCTGTGGCTACTGCACCAGTAGTTGTTAGCGTTGCTGTTGATGTTGTCTCACTATTTTTTAGACCACTTGTTGAGAATTCGTTGCCTATCAAGGTAATAGTGTCCCCGTATGTTTTGGTAAAACTGTTTGCAGTTATCGTTAGCGGTGCTTTATTTACAGTGAGTAGCCCGTTTGCATAGGTAATAGCATAGTTACTGGAATTAAAAGTACCACCAGTTAATGCTGAAGGTGTGATCGTGTAAGGAGACCCGCTATTTGCAGCAGTTGCTGCGGCGCCTGATGTGGTGAAGCTGGCCGAGGTTGCTGTCTGACCGTTTTGAAGACCTGAAGTTGTAAATTCAGTGCCTGCGAAAGTCATCGTATCGCCATAGGTTTTAGATCGATTATTTGCTGTTACGGTTAGCGGAGCAGGATTTATTACGAGAGAGCCAGGAACAAATGTAAGGCTGTAATTGGTATCTGTTCCACTTGCTGTAGTTGCGTAAGTTCCAGCGTTTATACCGCTACCAGACGCTGATACACCTGTAAGAACAGATTTGGTCTCGCCGCCAACAAGTCCTGTTGCAGTAAAGTTAGAGCCAAGAATAAACTGAGTAGTACCACTATAAGTTGTTGAAAGTGAGCCAGCTGTCACCACAGCTGGTGCTTGGTTTATTGTTGCTGTTGTCGTTAATTGCGATAAGTTAATGGAGTAATTAGCTGCATCCGTGCCGTAAAGCACTGGATTAGAAAGCGTAACAATTTTTCCGATTCCGGCGTTTTTATTTGCAAAAGTGCCTTGTGCAGATCCACCTGTAATAACATCATTATTTATATTTCCGCTAATTACAACGCTACTTGTGTCAATTGTGGCAACGGTATCTCCATCATAAGTTTTATTGTTCGCTACTATGCCGCTGACATAAGTTAATGCCTTTTGAGCAACCGAAAGTGTGCCATTAGAGTATGTAATGCCATAGCCTAATCCATTAGACGCTCCAGTCGGTATAACGCTGTAACTTCCCGCCTTTTGGTTTCCAGATGTTGAAAGGCTAGATGTATAGCTGTATGTACCAAGAGTCATGCCTGCAGATGTATCACTGTTAGCTAGACCGCTAATACTATTTGTGCCAAAAGTTGGTGCTGTTCCATAGGTAGTGCTTGCACTAGGTCCAGTAACAATCATGCTTGGATTCTGTCGATAAATTGCAGTTAATCCTGAACCAGTGGCTGTCGAGAAATTGGTAGTGCTCTCATTGCTGTTATATCTAGATTTATTCGAACCTAGATAAGTTGCTAATAAAGCGCCACTATTACCATATCCACCGGTATAAAGAAGACCCTTACCACCGCTACCAACGCTTATAGATTGGTTGGTAGTTGAAAAGTCACTAGCAAGGATGATATTGGGTCCATATGGATTATTGACACTATTTGTTCCGCTATAGGGTCCAGTACTTAAAGATGAGCCTGCATTAAGTTTTAGTGCTGTTGAAGAAGTGCTTGCTGTGGTTATGCTTTTGTCTACAAATAAATTTCCGCTTAATACAGATACTGAAACGTCATTAGTTGCTGTCACGCCGGTTAAATTGCCGACTACCCCAATTGCCATTCCGCTGCCATAAGAACTTCCGCTATCAATGCCTTGATTAGTATGGAGGTTTAAAGACTTGACGCTTGCTGCCAAGGCGCCAATTTGATTTGATGCATTATTGAGCGTTACATCTGAAAGAGGGGCGCTAATCCTTAAATTATTAGCTGAGAGAGCGACGGTCTGGGTTACTGGTCCAATGGCAAAATTATCTATGCTGATGGTATTTGCAGTTATAGCATTGTCGATTGATATATAACCTAGTGCACTAGATCCGGTCCCAGCAGTCAATTGCAAGGTGCCGGTGTTGCCAGTTAGGGTAATTGGTTGATCAATAAGCAAGTTTCTATAAGCACTCAAAGTAAGGTTGGCAGATGGACTTGCTGCTTGCTGAACAATTGGTGCGCTGATTTTGATATTTCCAGAAAGTCCCCCACCACCTGAAGTAGGAACCAAGATAGTTACGTTAGTTCCAGCATTGAGTAAACTTGTAATATCACTGTTAAGAATAGTAGAGCTGTTTCCTATCGGTGACCAAGTATTTGCAGTATTTGATACTTGGTTAGTTGTCCCTGGAGTTCCAATAATGTCTACGTCATAAGGATCGAATAACCATTGACCTCCGTTGCCGCTTGCGGCACTCGCGTCGCCCTTGGCCCCACTAGTAGATATCCATCTACCCGAAGTCTCAATCCTTCCCCCATCCCCTCCCTCAGCACCCCCGCGAGCCAATAAAGTGCCTTGAACTTTAGTCATGCCAGCACTGTTTTGCGTATCAGACCAAGCCACTACAGTTCCGCCTTTACCGTTTTGAATAGCAGAAGCATTGAGAACAGCACCAGATGCAATGTTGACTGCGTTTGCAGATTGAATAGTGGGGTCACTACCTTGCCAACCTCCGCCAACCAAGACATTACCGCCACCAGACTGACCTGTAGCGTCAAGTAATGCGCCAGTGACAACACTCACCTTGTCGCCCGTTACGCTAATCGTGCCGCCTTGCGTGCTTGCATCAACACCAGAAGCTTGCAGCGTTCCACCCACTTCCACCACACCTTGTGAGCCGCCTTCGAGCATGATGCGACCTTGTCTATTAACAATGGTGTTGGCTTGCACCGTCCCCGTGTTCTTAATCACAGAACTCAACACCGCATTAGCACTGCGCGCAGAAAAAATCACCAAACCACCATCTGCACGCACCATTTGTTTGTTTTCCACCAGTGCATCTAGTACAGGCTTATCCACCATGACGGTTACCAACTGAGGCCCGTTAAATTGCACAACAGTTTTGTCGCCCGCCGCAAATGCCACCGTACCTTCACGCGCCAACACAACGCCTTCGTTACGCACAGAAGGCGCGAGTAACGCAATGTATCCACCCAATGCGGCTTCTAATGTGCCTTGGTTCACCACAGAGCCTGCAGCACCCGTGCCTTCAAACGTAGACTTACCCGCCATAAAGTCATCCACGCTGATGTTTTGCGTGGTTGCGATCAATCCGCCTACATTGACTTGCGAGTTCGGTCCAAACAATACGCCGTTGGGGTTGCTGATAAACACTTGTCCATTGGCGTTAATGCTGCCCAGTATCTGGCTGCCATTGGTATCTAAAACCCGGTTCAGCGTGACAGAGCTAGCAGAAGGCTGAATGAAATTAACTTTGGCTCCACTGCCAACGTTAAACGTATTCCAATTGATGGCAGAGCGCTGGCTGCTTTGGTTGATGTTGAGCACATTACCGACAGACTGAATACTCGTAGTGCCAGACATCACCTTGCCGCCGGTGGGCAATTGTGTGCTCGCAACAGGCGCGCTGACTTGTGCCGATGCCGAGACGGTCATCGACAACATGCACCAGCGGAGTCCTTGTTTCAGTGTGTACTTCATAGATCAAAACGCGTGGTTAAGGCTGAAGCGGAATCGGTTGTAAATCCTGGTGCCGTCTTGGTCGGCACCAGTGGTGCTGTTGGCGCCTGCATTGTTGCCCAGACGGTGTGACCAAATCAAGCGGAAAGTCGAGATGCCTTGTTTGCTGGGAACACTGGCTCCCAGCCACAAACCATAACCGCTTAGGCTGTATTTGTTAAGCGTACTTGCACCTAAGTAGTCGTTGTTGCGGTTGACGGTAACGTCGCCATAGTCCACAAAACCAGACGCTGTCCAACGGTTATCTTGCAACATGAACTGGCGCTGCCATTCCATGGTGACCAAATTACCTAAGCTGCCGCCTGCTTCGTTCGTGGGGTAAGCGCGAACGCCTTGCATACCGCCTAGGTAGAACTTTTCTGAACTGTCGAGGTTTTTATTCGCAAATTGCGATTGCAGACTGATCACTCCAGTGTTTTTGGAGTCAATGTCTAGTTTTTGGGAAACATTAAATTTCAGTTTGGCGTAGTTGCCTGCGGTCTGCACGGTGCTGGAGTCACTGCTGATATGCGATGCAGTTGAGCCAGACAAGTCAATCGTTCCACGCACAAGTTGCAATGTGCCAGTCGTAGTGGAGAACTGGCTTTGCGACGCGCTACCGCTGAGGGTGCTGGTCAAAGCGCTGCCTGAGTACTGTGACTGCACTTCACCTGCAGCCTCATTGCGGAACCGCTTTTGGTCGTAGGCAAATTGCAGCGACAGTTGTGTGTCTTTTTCTCGAAGCAGTGGAATGGAAAGGTCAACGCCTTGCGAGCTCGAAGGCCCTTTTGCATTCAACGAGATGTACTCAGAGGCAACCAAGTGGTATTGGGAACTTGAGGCGTTGATTCCCGCGCGCCAACCTGAATAACCAACTGGTAGGCTGTAGCCAACCCTTAGAAAATCCATACCCTTGCTGTGAACTGCTTGTGCATCGGCACTGTCACCTAAGCCCAAAGGATTGTTTAAAGTGACTTTGCCCAAGGCTCGAAGTTCGCCAATGGACTTAGCGCCTGCGTTATCTATTGAGACATTGCCATCAATTTTTTTACCTTCGGCAATAGTCGCTACAGCTTCGGTTTCGCCACTATTGGCTCCAGGTCTTAGGCTCACACTGGCCTTGACGCCCGGAATCTCGGCTACCGCAGAAGACGCTCTATCGATCGCTTTCAAATCCACCAAAGCGTTTTTGGGCTGTTGGTTCTCAATGGTTTTTTGGACCAAGTTGGTTTTACTCAATTGCCCAGTTGGGTCTTCCACCACAGCACCTGAGAAGCGGGCCTCGGCAATTTGGATCAACACAGTGCCATCTGTCAGGTCTTGTTTCGGCATTTCTGCAAATGCCAAGTAACCCATTTTTCTGTAAAAGTTATTGATCGCTTCGGTGGCTTGTATCAGCACGTCGGTGTTAATCATGACGCCCACATACTTTTCAACAATGCGTGAAAGTTGTTGGTCGGTGATGCGTTGGTTACCTTTGAAGTTGATTTTTTTAATTTTTGGTTCGCTGGCCGCTTGTTCAACCGTTGCAACCACAGGAGGTGCTTGAGTTTGCGGCGGTGGGACGTTCATTACCGACGGAGTCGCCGAACGAATTGGAAATTGCACCCAGCTGTCTCTGGGACTAGGAGCCTGACTTGGCGGCGGAGTTGCGGCGGCGGTCTTTGCAGTTGCGGATTCAGACGGAGCAGGAGCAGGCGTGCGCGGTCGGGGCGGAAAGCGTATCCAGTTGTCCATGTCAGTAACGGGACCTTGGGCAAAGCTTGGTAGCGACAAAATTGCAGAGATAGCCAAGGCGAGCGCAGTCCTTGCGCCTAGTTGCGCAAAACTTGCTGGCATCGCTTGCCATGAAGATTTACCTTTGCTCCCTTGCATGGGTGTCGTTCCATTCCTCTGAGTCCAATATGTATGTCGGTATCAGACCCTTAAACTTGAGTAAAAAGCGCCAGTAAAAGTAATTTATTAGTATTAATTAATTCGCAGTTTGGGCAATAAATCTATAGATATAAATAATTACTTTGAGAAAGGTGGGGGAATTTTGTAAGCCCTATACCTTGATGTTTATAAGGTGAATCCATAATAGAGCGTTTTTCATTCACATTTGGAGCTGATTTTGAACGCATTGACAAACAACAAACCCAATCGCAGAACTTTTATTTTGCAATCTGTCACAGGCTTAAGTGCAGTCGCAGTTGCTGGACAAGCTAGTGCTCAGGCGATGGTCGCTGAAAACGATCCACAAGCCACCGCTTTGGCATACAAAGCCGATGCATCTACGGTTGACAAAGCCAAACAACCTAAATTTGCAGCAGGCCAAAACTGCGGCAATTGCGCATTGTTCCAAGGTAAAGCATCTGATGCTTCTGGCGGCTGTCCCTTGTTTGCTGGCAAGAAAGTAGCGACCAAAGGCTGGTGTAACGCTTACGCTAAAAAAGCATAATTTCTTTTTGGGCCAAGAGGCACTGAGTGGTTTAGGCCCTCAGTGCTTTTTTATGCGCGCGCGAAATTTAATAAATCGCAGGTTCTTTTACAGGCGCGCCAAACGAAGTCTCTAAGAAATCGAAGTCGCAACCCTCATTCGCTTGCAAGATGTGTTTGCTAAACATCCATCCGTAGCCGCGCTCATAACGGGGTGGAGCAGGTTGCCAAGCGGCTTTGCGTTTGGCGAACTCTTCTTCACTGATGTCTAAATGCAATGAGCGGTTAGGCACGTCGACGCTGATCATGTCGCCTGTTTTGACCAACGACAAAGGCCCGCCAATGTAGGACTCTGGCGCTGCATGCAAGATGCAAGCGCCATAGCTGGTGCCGCTCATGCGTGAATCAGACAAGCGAATCATGTCGCGTACACCTTGTTTCACCAGTTTGGTCGGTATGGGTAACATCCCCCATTCAGGCATGCCGGGTCCGCCCTTAGGGCCTGCGTTGCGCAATACCAAGATGTCGTCAGCGGTGACATCCAAGTTTTCATCGTCCACAGCAAGCTTCATTTCGGGATAACTGTCAAACACAAGGGCTCGGCCAGTGTGTTTTAAAAATCTTGGCTCACATGCGCTGGGTTTGATCACGGCACCATCTGGTGCTAAGTTGCCACGCAGAACAGCCAATGCGCCTTCTGCATACAGCGGATTGTCTAGTGAGCGAATTACATCGTCGTTATGGACTTTGGCGCCCGCAATATTCTCACCAATGGTTTTGCCATTGATGGTCATTTGCTCGACATGCAGATGTTTTGACATGTTGTGCATCAACGCGGGCATGCCACCTGCGTAATAAAAATCTTCCATCAAATAGGTGGTGCCGCTCGGACGGATATTGGCAATTACCGGAACTTTACGGCTGGCCGCGTCAAAGTCTTCTAAGCTAATAGCGCAAGCTGGCCCAGCGCGGCGCGACATCGCCACCAGATGGATGATGGCATTGGTGCTACACCCCATCGCCATTGCCACAGCAATCGCATTCTCAAAACTCTTGCGTGTCAAAACGCGCGAAGGCGTGAGGTCTTCCCACACCATTTCTACAATGCGTCGACCACAGGCTGCAGACATACGCGTGTGGTTGGTATCTGCTGCAGGAATGCTGGACGCGCCTGGCAAGGTGAGACCCAAGGCTTCGGCAATACCCATCATGGTGGCGGCAGTGCCCATGGTCATGCAGGTGCCGTGGGTGCGGGCGATACCGGCTTCCACTTCTAGCCATTGCACCTCAGTGATTTTTCCGGCACGGCGTTCGTCCCAATATTTCCAAGCGTCTGATCCTGAGCCCAACACTTTGCCATTCCAATTGCCGCGCAGCATGGGGCCAGCAGGCAAGTACACAAAAGGCACGCCAGCAGACAAGGCACCCATCACCAAGCCTGGGGTGGTTTTGTCGCAACCCCCCATCAGTACTGCACCGTCGATAGGGTGGCTACGAATCAACTCTTCCGTCTCCATCGCAAGTAAGTTGCGATAAAGCATAGGGGAAGGGCGTACAAATGCTTCGGCTAAGGAGAGCGCGGGTAACTCCAAAGGCATGCCACCAGCTTGCAAAATGCCGCGCTTGACATCTTCCACACGTTGCTTGAAATGCGTGTGGCATGGATTGATGTCGGACCATGTGTTGATGATGGCGATAACAGGTTTGCCTACCCAGTCTTCAGGCCCTAAGCCTAATTGCATGGCGCGTGAGCGGTGGCCAAAGGAGCGCAGATCGTCTGGTTTGAACCAGCGGGCGCTACGTAGGGAGTCGGGGGATTTTTTGTGTGATGAAGTCATACAACGATTCGAGCATTAATCGTTGCATGCGTCAATGATGGAAAAGTCTAGGTGTGTAACCTCGGTGTCGCCACTAGCGCTTCAAATTGGAAAGGTAGTGAGAAAACTCAGCG
>Ga0214921_10007950_pt1 | contig 13940 bp, 9 predicted proteins | sample LL1505_MetaG_FD_177992 | JGI IMG/M metagenome (GOLD analysis project Ga0214921, IMG submission 177992) | Freshwater microbial communities from Lake Lanier, Atlanta, Georgia, United States - LL-1505 | ecosystem: Environmental > Aquatic > Freshwater > Lake | place: USA: Georgia | collected 2015-05-28 | reverse complement strand
TAGATGTAGTTACAGGTGGTCCACCCTGCCAAAGTTTTAGCACAGCAAATAGACAGCGCATAATCGACGATCCAAGAAACAACTTGTACAAAGAATTTGTTAGATGCTGTAGTAAAATTAAACCAAGAGTTGTAGTAATGGAAAATGTAATTGGAATTCGCAAAGTTTCAGATCAGATAATCCAAGACTTTAAGAATATAGGATACAACGGATGCGCTTTTTTATTTAATGCGAGCGACTTCGGGCTACCACAGAACAGAAGACGCATATTTTTTATTTTTGTTAGCTCAAAAATCTATAACAATTACGAAGACAGGCTTATAAAATTCGAAAATTTTATAAATGACACAAAAAACAGATCTAAAGAGTTTAAACTGAAAGATGCATTGCTTGGATTAAGACCATTGAAACCAAATACGCTCAAAAATAGAACACAAACAGAGAACGAAAATTCGGGATTTACTTGTGACAGAACTTACAGCCTAGGAAGCATAGAGTATCTAAAACTGATTAATGGCGAAAGTGATTTAGCCTCAGTCTATATTTTTAATCACAAAGCTAGATATAATAATAGTCGCGACATAGAAATATTTACCAGGTTACCACAAGGAGGTAACTCATTGGATGAATCAATTGAGGATATCATGCCCTACAAAAGCAGAAATGATATTTTTAAAGACAAATATTATAAACTTAAAGAAGATGATGTATCTAAAACAATCTGTGCACATATGAAACTTGACTGCAATATGTACATACATCCAACACAACCAAGAGGTCTTAGCCCAAGAGAAGCTGCCAGAATTCAAACTTTTCCCGACAACTACATATTTAAAGGAACACTAGGTGAATGGTATCGCCAAATTGGAAATGCAGTACCCCCGGTCCTTGCTTACCATATTAGCACTGCAATAAAGGAGGCTATTCTATGAAAACTTTGAACGCCTTCGATATGTTTAGCGGCATCGGCGGATTCAGAATAGGAGCCGAACTTTTTGCACGCGATCACGCAGTTAAATTCAATTGGATTGGAAGGGCTGAAATCGAAACTAAGGCAGATATTACATATAAAGCCTATTTCGGAGAAAATGATGAGTCTAACTGGAAAGACATCCAGAGTTTGACCGGACCTTTAAATAGAAAAAACCCCAGAGGTGATGAATATATACATAAATTACTTCCTGAATCTATAGATATACTTTTCGCAGGTTTCCCATGTCAGTCGTTCAGCACCATGGGGGCGCGTCTGGGCTTGAAAGATGCTAGAGGCACCCTCTTCTTCGCTATAGCGAGTTTTCTGAAAGCAAAAAAACCCAAATATTTTGTTTTAGAAAATGTAAGGGGATTAAAGACGGATGCAGGAGGAAAGACTTTGAAATTGATAAGAGGAATACTGAATGAACTCGGATATAAAACAGCAATATGGATGCTTAATTCTTCAGACTATGGCGTACCACAAACACGACGCCGAATCTATATAGTTGGTGACATGCAAACAAGAAAAGTAGGGCTTGATGATAGTGCTCCCCCTCCGACAATACCCCAAGAAGATCGTAAGTACCCAACAACCTGGCACTTACTCGAGAAAAAAGTAAAAGAGTTATATCCACATAAAAATTATTATTTATCAAAAAAAATTAAGCCTACGATTCTTTCGAAAGGTTCAGGAGGATATAGTTATAATTGGACTATTGATAATGGTGTTGCAAAACCGCTTTGTAGAACGATGCACAAAATGCATAGAGCATCACAAGATAACTATTTTTCTGACTCATATATAAACGGAGAATTCATTAAAAAAACTAGCGAAATTAAAAAAAATCGTTTCGGTAAAAACAATATTCGACGTCTAACACCCCTAGAAGCGTTTAGACTCCAAGGCCTACCTGATGAAATGGTAATTAACGCAAAGCGAGCTGGGGTTAGTGACACGCATTTATATATGCAGGCAGGAAACGCAGTAAGCGCCACGACCATTAAAGAGATACTTAAAGTTTTAATTACTACAAAATGATACTCAAAACTGAATATATAGAGCGCTTCATAAATAACAGATTCAAAATACTTACAAAATCTGATTTAGGGGTAGGCGCCGGAAACCAAACACATATTGGGCTAATTGAAGATTCTTTCGAAGGCTGGATAGATACTAGGAAAATTGAGTCTTATGTACTTTATGGTGAAAAAGTATATCACTCGTGTTCTTTGATTGATCCAATTAAATCTCATGATGGGAGCTTAAGAAGCCCTAAGCTTAGGCAAGGATCAATTGATGAATTAAACGGTACTGCTAGTACCCTACTTCTTATTAGAGATATAGCAAAGCCGGGTGATGGGCTATCTATAATCAAAATAAATGATTTCTTAATTATTCTTATTATACCTTATCAAAAAATTGAGCCCAAGGAAGTTACAGTTAACACAAAACATATTAAAATTTACCTAAAGACGAAAGAATTAGATATCATGAATATGAATCTACTACGTGAGCAAATTTCGAAGAAACTAGAATCAAAAGAGGTGCAAGAATTAATACTAAGGGCCGATTTAATTGATGTAGTAGATGATATAAGAATACAAAATGTATATCTTAACTGGTCTCATGAAAACTTGGTAGATTTTATAATTAATACAGATAGATATAGCCTTAGGAATTGGGGTTTAAAATGTGAATACTTATTTCTAACAAGTATCCTAGATTTTCTTAATAAGAATACATTTATAGATAAAAATAATTTAAAAGTAAAAGAGGATACAGGTTATATTAAAGTCAATAAACCATTAGAGAAAGTATGGAGCATTGATGATCTTAAGCAACTTGAGCCTGTCATGTTACGAAGATTTTACGAGCGAAACTATGTAAATATTTGGAGTAATATCCTTAAGTTAAATAGAAGTAATCTATCCTTTTTGAATATTACTAATGAGATTGCCTTAAAGTGGCCTACCAAAGGTTACATTGATAAGAAAATTTCTGATTATAACTTCGAGCGACCTGATTATCTCTTCAAAATACGTGGCCTAGGTAATAAAAAGCAAAAAATAGTTATTTTAGCAATTTATTGGGCGTCTCTAGGAGAGGACTTTAAAAAACGAATCGACAATATAAATTCACCTTCATCTCTCTTTTCTTTATCTAATTTATCCAAAATACAAACAGACGTACTATCATTTAGATATTTAGATAAAGAAACACGCACGCTAGAAGAAACTGGAAGAATATTAAAAGTTACACGCGAGAGAGTTAGGCAAATTGAATCGGCTGCCATTAAAAAAATTAAACTACTAGGACAAAAAGATGTCTGCCGAAAATGGGTCAGATGTAATTCGGATAAGATCTGGAAACTTCTTAGCAAAGATGGCGGTTTAACAGTAAAAGGAAACTCTGCTGAAAGTTACCTAAACCACAAGCTACCAGGTGAATATCAGTTAGGACTACTTATAGCCGACCTAAATGCCTCAGAAATTTTAGATGAAATTGCAGAACGAATTGATGACTGGTGGCTACGTCGTGACGAGTAACTTTACTTTTTAAAAGCAAATCCAGCCTTATCCGCTTTTTCCCAAATTGATTTTGCATATCTCAATTGGGCAGCAGTTAGAGACTCTTTATTAGCTGTAAGTGCAATTAACCCTTGAATAAAACCACGTTCTCGTCGCGTGAAATCGTCGCGATTTTTCGCCCATTGTGCGATCTGTTGCCAACTCCTTGGTACGGCCATAGCGCCTTCCAAATTATTGCCAGAAACTCTCCCTGGAGCTTTACGACGCTGGCCGAATCCATCATCGGGACCAAGATTAAGTTCGATATTTTTAGAATTAAAGGTCTCCCAACACTCTTTCTTTTTAGCCCACTCACCTAGATTACTTATACCTGGAGGGGGATTTATTATATGTTTATAGGCTTCGGTTGCCAATTTTGATAATTGAATTTTAAAATTATCGGTCAGACCGTTAAATTGCTTAGACCAGAATAATTTAAAATCGATTTCACCATGATATCTTAGATAAATATACGAAAGGGAATATACTACAACATTGGCCTTATAACCACCCTGTTTGAGATTTTTTACTATCTCCTCAACACCTCTGTAAAGTATCAATCTTGAGATAATTTCCTTAAATGCTGTCTCATTAACGACCGGGTTTTTTTCTGTAATTTCTTCCATAAAATGGACGAAATTCTTTTCACCCCCCCTACTAACTGTGTGAGGTTGCCCCCAGAATGTGACTTCTGATTTTCCTAAATCAACTTTAGTAAACATTTGTTCCTGAGGGTTCTGACGAAGCCAAGCTGCACCGGGATGATTTCCTTTATCAATCATATATGCTCCGCGTGCACGCTCGTAATACCAGCGAGTTGGAATTGAACCATCACCTTTATTTGGAGTGTGGATACTACGTGATAGTTTTTCTAATTCTATGTGATATGGATGATTTGCGCTTAAATCAGTAACTTTTACAGCATTTTGACTATTTGAATAACGAGATATTGCAGAAACTAAATCCACCATATCGCCAGTCGAAGTGGGGACCGTAAGTTTAAATTGTACCCTAAGACGCGATACATCTTTTTTCTCTTTCTTAAAAGCATGGAATATTGATCCAGATGTCTGAGCGCCATTTACTATCTGTAATTCTGTAATCTTATCAATCTGACACTGTCCTGACTCGTTAAGTTTACTAACCTCGATCGATTTCGCTGTAAGCGAAAGACCATTATTATATGCAAGAAATCTTCCTGGGTGCTCTTTTATTGTACTCTGAATACCTGAATTAACTTTTCCTCGAGCCTGTAAATACATTCGCACGTTTTGTTCAATTAAACGTGAAGAATATTTTGAATACATTTTAGCTAGCATATCACCACTTATAAAACCGAGATAACAATCATAACCTCCTTCTTGCTCCTCCATCTTCATGGCTGGCAATGCACGTCCATGCTCTTCTTTTAGGTCAATTATAATCTCTTCTCTTTCCGAGCCAGAAATCATCTGCTTATACAAACGCTCAATATCCCAAAATTGAGGAGTAAGTGAAATGCCTTCAATTTCTTTTGATTTAACCCTAATTCGTTCACATTCCCCATCAGTAAAAACATATACATTAACGGACGTTATAAAATTTGCGGCATCAAAAATTGCTTTTGAAGCTGTGTGAGGAGCCATAGCTTCGTCAAGCTCACTATAAAATGGATTCGCTGAATTTGTTACAGACCTTTTGTAAAATCGGTAAGCCTTATCTGAGGCAGCATGAATATCCGAGCTGCTTACCTTGGTGCCAACTGCTTCAGCTTTAACGACAGTGAAAAGATGTAATTCCGATAAATCATCTGAAATATAATATCCATTTAATGAAATTTCACCCTGATTTTTAGTCGCTTGAGAATAATAAGAACATGCTTCGAAATCAAGTAAACCTATCTGAGCATCCTTAAGATATTCAAAAAAAAGTTTTGCTATAGTTGCACAATAAAATGCTTCGGGTGCATCTCCGTCTAGATTCATCTTATCTATCTCCAGATGAACCTGCGTTTCAAAGCTGCCAATAAAGTCATTTTTATTCATTATCGTCCACTTAAACACTCAGTTACAACAGACTCCAAAACTGCAAAGGGCTCACATGCACCAGAATCTACATCATAGGAAACCTTGCCTAATCCTACGGGTAGCTGACTTTCAATTATTCGAGGGAATCCCTCACGAACCTCATAGACATAACGTTCACGTATTGCATACAGCTCCCCTAAATATTGCGGTGCATGGTCGTCAAGATATCCTACTCTCAAAAGAAGAATATTGAACTCCAGGAGGACTAACGGGTGCGACTCGAGCAATGAGCGGATATCGTCCACAGCTCGTGGAAGACTAACTCCTTGAGCTGGTTTTTCATCAACTGAAAACCTCACAAGAAAGAGTCGATTTAAATTACGAGTTTCCAACTGACGTTCACTAGAAATTCTAATATGCTGAGGAGCTGATGAACGTGTTGCTTTGACCTCAATTGCGCAGCTATCCGCTTGAAAATCTTGGGCAGCAGCCTTCGGCCCAGTCCAAGCGTTAATTGCGGCCTCCGCCCCCACTCGAGGAATCAGCCAAGTGCGAAGAACCTCCATTTCTGCGAACAGTCCAACCCTAGCTTCAGCAGACAAAGGTCTACGATCGCTGGCGAACAGTTCTTGGAGCTCAATGATAGAAGCTATAACAGACTCGGCTGTTTTACGCTCGCTGGCAGCCCTTGGTGCCTTGTGAGCAACAAGCAGCAAGATGTCTTCAGAAACTTTACCTAAGCGTGTACCATGTGCATTTTGCGCTGAAATTACAACATAACTAACCGAGTTAATTATCCGTGATGAAATCTGGAAACCACGCAAAGTTGGCCAGTTGGACAATTTGGGCTGATTTACAACGGAACATGGCACTAACAAATGTGCCAGATGGTCGCCGGAAGAGACTGCACAATCCGTTGAGCATCCTGGATCTACCGAGGACTTTCTGGATAAATAATGGCCCGGTGTTGTAATTCCATCAGCAATAATGTCTGCCATTATTTCGTCATAAATATTCATAAGTTAATCGATGAGTTGAGAAGTTGGTGTATCGCCATCATCATAATACCCTTCGTCGATATCTGTTAATCCAAGCATTTCCTGTTCGAATATCTTATTACCAACATATTCAACAGTTTCTACGTTATCAGATGATGAAAAACTTATAGCTAGACCAACAACAGGAGTTTTATCACCGAGGTAAGGTTTTACCCCATTGGTCGGCAAAAATGGGTATATAATAAGCAAAGCCTCATTTTCCGAACGAACTAAACGGCAATCAGAACCATTTGCTCGCACCGGTTTATCCTTTCCAGGCTTTCTAGGGCGACTCAAAGTCAACTGAAAAGCAAGTTCACCAAGTGTTTTACCGACGTGGGAGTCTATTAAAGCATGGTACTTATCTAGAGCTTTCTTAAGCTTCAGCGAAGCAGCAATCTCTGTAGTGATTATATCACAGTCAATGTCTATTGAATGATCACCCGGGTCGAGCAGATTGCCACGATTTGTACTGAAATCATTGGGGCAAATATTTGTATTATCTTTATCTACAATCTTACGTGTAGATGGAATCATTCTGTGTTCACCTAAGTTGAAGTCATAATCGCATTCTTGATCCTTGAGAGATGCACATGCAATTGTCCAACTTTCAGCATACCTTGTCGGGCTATCTTTCTGCTCTGCTAAAAATGAAAGCACAGCCTCTTTGGTAAATTTATTTGTACCGTAAGGAATTGATAATTTAGATATAAAGTCGTGGACAATATCCCTACTAACTTGGCGCTTAATTAAGTAATTATTATTTTTATTTCTAGACCACCCATTGTTTTCAGATATAAAAGATACTAATTGGTTAAAATTTCTTTCGATTGCTTTCTTTTCAAACCTAGATGTTTGAAGGAGATCACCAGCAAAACTTAGCCTTCTCCTTGTACCGCTTCGCATCTTTGAAAGTGCAGTGATACGAAGGCCGGCAGGATGACTTCTTACTTTTAAGCCATAGTCTTTAGGAGTAGAATTATTTGCGTACATCTTAATGAACTCCGATCTTAGTTCTCGATCTGCGAGCGCTATGTGCTTATACCAAGAAATGAGCTGACCTGATGTATATATACGACATAAATCTATATAGCCGTCCTTGTATCCAAACCAACGACCCATCTGCATGAGTGTATCATACATTTTAGAAGTGCGCAGAAAATAACTAACAGATAAAGACTCCAACGTGAGTCCTCGTGATAGTTTATCACCGCCAATTGCTATAACACTTAAGCCGATTTCCTTCTGCGCATCGTAATCTAATAGGTCACCACTAACGCCATGAATACTACGGACATCAATCTTTCTAACGGCGAGCGGAAGCTCTTTTAAAATCTCATTCCATGTCACTTTAATACCTAAATCAGCGTCAGAGATCTTGGAGAAAGTTGGAACAAAATCATTATCCCATATAGCCTTCATCTCAGACAGGACACGTTCTGAACCTGTCGTAATTGCAGCATCTAAGTTATTTTTCTCCTCGCTCAGCAAAATATTAAATCGGTCAATTACATTAGTCCACCTAGAGACGTGAACTAGCATTGAATTATGCTTACTCATTTTAGTAGACTTACTGCGTATACTACGAACGGCACATGTGATTGCAAAAGTTCTAACGGCATCTTTTAATGACTGTGGTAAAGAATCGGGAATGAAATTAGGCCTATGCTTTGGGGGAATCAGTGTTTTATAGCCTTCATCAATTTCATCTAGATCGCGGACGATTGGCAAACCATCTGTACCCTCGGTTCCATCATCCGCTTCGTCATCGCTGCCAAATACTTTAGTAACACCTACATAGTTATCAGGAGCAGGAATATTGATAATAAAATTGCGGGGGAATATATTCTCTGAATCATCAGGATCGGAAAATAGATTAGCATAGGGCGTAGCTGTATAACCAACGTAGCCAGATTTCTGAAATACAGTTAGCAACTCAACTAATGCGTTATTTATCGCGGTGCGATCATCTCGGCTCGTATTAATACTTGCGTGGTCAGCTTCATCATCAATCAACAACATCGGACAAGCTTCGATCCAACTTTCATCTTTGTCTTCTTTCCCGTCTCTGTCCCTGCGATTGGGTCTCCTAAATTGTTCAGGCTTGGGCGATTTGGCGACGTGCATAACCCATTTTCTAAGATTTCTAAGAATTGAAGCATGTTTTTTTACAACTAGTATAACTGGGTCGCTACCTATACGAATTCTTTGACCATTAAGCGCACTCGCATCGAAGTCCTTATCAAATGTCGTGAGCTGATGGATCACTGGGGCTCTATCAAACCCGCCGACACCATACTGATTTCCACCAACAGCAGACCTCCTAGTATCTATACCAACGACGCCTAAATCGATACGTCCCTGCGTTTGAGATCTAAGATTATCATGTACCCCTGCTACAACAATAATTACTTTATACCCTGCATCTACAGCCTTATTAATTAATCCGCAGTAGTTAGCAGTCTTTCCCGATTGAACACTCCCGACAACAAGTCCACGCACAGACCACATGCCATCGCGCAGGGGGTCTTCAAGTAATTCAAGGATTTGATCAGTAACTTTATTCACCTGTCCAACCACCGGAACCGGTAGCTCCTCAGCATCTAACAAATACTGACGATAACGATTCCAGTGCGACCAATTAAAATTTAGGTCTGCTCTACGCTTATAAAGCCAATCAATGTGCGACTTAGGATCACCGGTAAGCACCAAAGAATCGCCTACGAGACGAGAGTAACTGTGGAATAAAAAAGCTATAACACGTTCCTTCACCTTGTCGTCAATTTTTGCTGCAGCTTCTGGATCGATAGCCTTGATAGCAGCAATTGCCACATCTACCGCCGTATTCACCTCAGCTTCGGTAGGCACTTTTGCATCACGATTCTTTAAAATTCTATCAATACTAAGGCGAGCGTTACTCTTTATAGCAGCAGTTGTATCTTCCATTTTTAAAGTTGGGCTATGGTGTCAGGAAAATGACTAAAGGGATAAGTTATTTTTAACATCTCCTTGGCCTCAAAGTCATTTTTAAACATTGTTTTGTAGACTAGGAATGCATCTTGGAACTTCTTTAAACGTTGCTCATCAGTATCACCTTCAAAGACACCGGCGACTGAGTCGGGCTTATTGCTATTTGCTAGTCCGATGTCTGCGGTTGGCAATGTCTGCTCTAATAAATTCATAAATAATTCGAGGGGTTTTTTATCACTTACACTATCACGTAATTTACGGTATAATCGGTGCTGCTTATTGACGAGGAAATATGTTAAACCATTTTCCGTTTTCTCCATCTTTGTCCAAGCAAACTCAATATCACCAGAGGTAGGAGAAGCTAGGGCCTTTCGGCCACGGTGTCTGTAAATGGAATAAGCCCTTTCACGCAATGGTTCTGCTGCCTGTTTAAGCCTAACCTTTAATCCATCCGGCAAAGAGATATTTGTTTTTGTGACACTAACTCCCAAATCTAAATCAATGCTGTTGGGGACGTCTATGGCGATTCGGGCAAGCTTGTAATGGTCAGCTGGTCTAAGAAGTCCAAGCCAACCACCAGCAACAATTATACGATCTCTACGGTAAACATAAAATCCCTGCTGAGCATACCAATCTAAAGGACCGCCAACATTTTTTGCCTCCTGCTGTGAGAGTCGCTTAGGATGGGGCATAATGCCACACAGTATTTTTATTGGTGCACCTTTATAAGTAAAATTATCTGCGGGTACTAGCTCAGGCAACGGGTTAGATACTAACGGATTCCAAGGAACAATACTAACCGCACCAGCTGTAATATCAACGCCATGTATTTCTATAAAACGATGAAATACCATACCAATATGTTTTATTGCTTCGGCAAAACTATGATTGAACGAATCTTCGGATCGGATACTCGCAACGTCAACGCCACCAGCTAAAAGCGTGTCCATCTTTTCCCAGATAACTATGGTACCCGAGATCATATTCTTAAGAACCTCTAGGTAGCCCAGTCCGACTTCACCGACAACCTTGTCGCCTACCATCCATGAATTTGTTTCTACAACATGATCGATGTCCCATGTCCGAACTGCAACCTGACCGCCGATCTCTTTTGATAGTACGGTGAGACGGCGACATGCCCAAATTGATGCCGTCTTTAAACCTAATCCAAATCTACCCAAATCGTGAGGTTCTCGCCTTTGACTCGGACTAGTACTACCAAATCGCATAGCTTCATGAAGACTACTAACTGACATACCACGTCCATTATCAATTACAGCAATTGAACTTTTTTCTTTATCCCACTTAGGCTTGATTTCAATTTTTTTTGCCCCTGCAGTAATACTATTATCAACTAAGTCGGCTAATGCAGATGCTAAATCGTAATCAAACGCACGCAGACTAAGTATAGTTGCCGAAGCAGATGGTGGTAACTCTAACTCAGACATTTGTTTTAAATTATACAGTATTTTATTATAATTATCAAGAAATATTCACTACTTCAGAACAATTTTAGAAACTCTTTCGGCTATTTGTAGAGCCAGATATGGCGGGACGGCATTACCTACCTGGTGATACTGCTGTGTCTTATTACCCCTAAAGAAGTAGTCGTCCGGGAATGTCTGGACACGGGCAGCCTCACGTACCGAAAAACTCCTACGTTGTTTAGGATCATAGTGTATGTAGTAATGCCCATCCTTTGAAATATGTGAGGTTATTGTGCCCGAGGGCTTATCGGCAACTTGAACCTTAAACCTATCCGCAAATGAAGCTGTGCCGTTTTTTGAAATGTTTTTGTGCTTGGGTAAAAAACGCTGGGGAATTCTATCATTTAAAGTTGGGCTCCTTTTAAGTCCCTGCGCTTGTTTGGCCCACCATTCATATCTATCAAGGTCCTCTTGCATATGCGACCTTGCTTCATGATTAAGAATACAATCATACAAATCTTTGCTTAATGGTTTTACAAATTTTCTAAGTTGATTGGGTAAATTTTTTCTAAGATTTGACGTCTTTTTTATTTTTCTGAACGGCATACCACAAAAGTTTACCTCGTAGTCACTCCTAGTCATACTTGAATTCAGCCCTCTCAGCTTAGGCAAATCAGATATAGCCTCTTGAACAGTGACCTCGTTGCTAAATTTTAGTGAGTTAATTTTTTTACAAATATCATTGCGAACACCAATTATAATCACCCTGTGCCGAGTTTGTGGAATACCATATTTTTCTGACTTTACTAAGTAAGAGGGTTCTTTCTCAGAGGTGTTATTTTCTGATGTTATAGTGTGTAGCTTATATTTATCCTTACCAGAGAGATCTTTTAAAATTTTCGGGAGAATTCGCTTACCTAAGACTTTTGCAGTATTAATACCTTTTACATTCTCCATCACAAAGACTGAGGGCTTAAACTTATTAATAATAGCTAGGTAATGTTTGTATAAGTGATGTCTGTGATCCTTTTTATTTCCTTCATGATTCTTCATGCGTGACCTACCAACTAGCGAGTAGGCTTGGCATGGAGGTCCGCCAATTAAAACAAAGTTTTTTTTACCACATAGTCTTCGGCGGATATGGCTGTATATTTTCTTGTTATCCTTACCTAATTCTAAATGAAGTGCCTCTTTTTTTGCCACTTTCCACTCAGCTAGTTCAGAGAGTTTGTCGGTTGCTTGATCTTTATCTTTTTCATTCTTTGCAGAAAGAAGATCGAAAAAAGCTTTGGGTAATTTCTTTTTAGACTTAACCCGCGCACGATAAAAAGCCCTCAGCCTAAGTGTTTCAATCGCATAACGGTCTTTTTCGATTGAAACGATAATTTTAAAGGCTTTTCCGCCATCTACCCTTGAAAACCCTTCACCTAGTCCACCAGGGCCTGCAAACAAATCAACTATGGGTATAGGATAAATAGACACACCAATCGTGTATCATAGTTTCATCAATATTCCAGGTATTAATTAATAGACATAAATATAACCTTAAAATATATAGTAATTATATGAATAAAAAAACAGAATCAGATTTCTATTATCCAATTTTACTTTCTTTAAAATGTTTCAACGGCAAGGCCAACAAAGAAGAAATTTCTGCAGCTACCCAAATTTTATTAAGAGCTTCAAAGGAGTATGTCGAAACAGCTTCCGGCCCAAAGACGCTGGAGACAAAGTTTATGAAAGATTTAAACTGGGCCGGAAACAGAATGGGACACGCAGGACTACTTAAAAAAGTAAGAGGTTCTCACTGGGAATTAACACCATTAGGAATAAGTAAGCAATTCACACAAGAGGAGCTTAAGGATTTTATTTTCTCGAACGGCAGGAAAAGAAGAAAGTAATTTAGAATCATTCGGTTAACCGAGGTGATACTATTTTATCATTTAGATAAAGTGATTATTTTTAAAATCATCTCAGGATCAAGTTGCATCATTGCTAGCTGATTTTTTTGACCACCAGAGGTGATTGAACATTTTTTAACATCAGAGACTGATGGTGGTAATGTGAATTTTACAAAATTTATAATCTCAGCGGTAAAAGCATCGGCAGGATCTTTTGTTGTATTTGGTTCCAAAAATTCGTCTTTACATTTATTGCATCTAAAACTCGGAATTTTAGTTTTTCTTTCACGAATGTTTGTTTTATCACATTTAGGGCAGCGTCGATGAATCTTTAGAATTTCTTTCTTTGTTATATTTCCTATTACGCCAATTCCGATAATGTCATTTTCAACTCTTAAGATGGCACGGTCACCTTGCTTTATATTAAGATAATTTGGGACAAAACTATCATAGTTATAAGTCTTTCCTGTTTCATCTTTGTAAGAATCAATTCCATTATGTACGCGAGTATCGTCAGATTTTTCTAAGAATAACCAGTAGTTCATATTTTTAATATGAAAATAGTGGAGGGCCGAAGCTAGCTTTTTCCGAGGGGCAGATTTTATAATTGGTTTAAATAATTATAATTTACCGACTTAAATTCCCGACGGTCCCACCCCACCCTGAATTTTTGGCTCTGTATTTTGTCTCCCTGGATCTTCGCGCCCCTGTATCTCTGCCCCGGTAACTTTTTGCCTCCCTGTATCTCCCCCTTGTCCCCATGTCACCTTGTCCCCGTGTCCCCTCAATGGTGTTCCCCTTGTCCCCTTGCCAGCTTGCCCCCTTAATAGTGTCCCCCTTGCATGCCGCGCCCGCGACCGCGCGACCCCGAACCCCAAAGGGGTCAGACACCATTGAGGGGGTCAGGCACCCTCGAGGGTGTCTGACCCTTTTTTTTAAATGTTTGGAAAAATTGCTAACGCTACCAATCACGAGTCGGCTACAAATATACGGTATCGATGCTGTCGTCTTTGCTAGAATTTTTTCTGCTAATTCAAGCTTCCACTGTACCGCGCC
>Ga0214921_10007949_pt1 | contig 13940 bp, 9 predicted proteins | sample LL1505_MetaG_FD_177992 | JGI IMG/M metagenome (GOLD analysis project Ga0214921, IMG submission 177992) | Freshwater microbial communities from Lake Lanier, Atlanta, Georgia, United States - LL-1505 | ecosystem: Environmental > Aquatic > Freshwater > Lake | place: USA: Georgia | collected 2015-05-28 | reverse complement strand
TGCCATACCAAGGATAGCCCGTGACGATCCAGCCGTTGGGTGTCTCGTCTTTCAATGGCTCCAGGTATTCGGGCTCTCCTGTTAACAGGCTCACCACCTCGCGACCTTGGAACAAACCGCGCGTATTACCTTCACGCACAAACTTGGCGAGATCGGTTGCGAAAAGCACATTAAAAATAGCATCGGGTTTTGCATCTGCAAGAGCTTGTGCTACAGAACCACCATCTACTTTGCCCAATGCGGGGGCTTGTTCTGCCACAAACTCCACATCCGGTTGAGCGGCCTTTAACAACTGTTTGAAAGTGGCCGCAGCCGATTGGCCATATTCGTAATTCGGGTAGACCACTGCCCAACGTTTTTTCTTGAGCTTTGCAGCTTCGGGCACTAGCATCGCCACTTGCATATAGGTGGAGGCGCGTAAACGGAAGGTGTACTTGTTGCCGTTTTGCCAAACTATTTTGTCGGTGAGCGGTTCGCCCGCCAAGAAAAACACTTTACGTTGTTTGGCGAAGTCGCCTAGAGCCAAACCAATGTGCGATAAAAAGGCGCCCGACAATACGTCGACTTTTTCACGGCTGAGCAACTCTTCTGCGGCACGCACAGCGTCACCGGGGGACGCGTTATCGTCCCGCGTGACGAGCTGCAATTTTTTTCCGTTGACGCCACCGGCTGCGTTGATTTCCTCAACGGCCAATTCCATGCCTTTTTTATAGGGCTCTAAAAAAGCAGGTTGCGCTTTATAACTGTTGACCTCACCAATTTTGATGATGCCTTGCGAAAAAGCCGAAGAAGAAAAAAAGCTGGCCAGTGCCGTCAAAAACAGCGCATAGATTTTCATAAAAAAATTAAGCGTCGAGTCGAACAGCCAATGCGGCTTTGGTGGCTGTCATCTCAGCAGGTAGGTGGTAAGCCAGCTGTTTGAACAACTCTTCATGTAACTTCAACTCTTCCACCCATGCGGCTTTGTCAATATGGGTGACTGTTTTGAATTGCTCAGGCGTGAAGCTCAAACCTGTCCATGTGATTTCTTCATAGCTAGGGCTGATGCCAAACACGTTTTCTTTGCCTTTGGCCGAACCTTCGATGCGGTCGATCATCCACTTCAACACGCGCATGTTTTCGCCGTACCCTGGCCAAACAAATTTACCGTCTTCACCTTTGCGGAACCAGTTCACGCAATAGATAGAAGGTACTTTGGTGCCAGAGGCTTTGAGCGTTTGGCCCATATTGAGCCAATGCTGGAAGTAGTCGCTCATGTTGTAGCCCATGAAAGGCAACATGGCGAATGGATCGCGGCGTACCACGCCTTGTTGCCCAGCGGCGGCGGCGGTGGTTTCTGATCCCATGGTGGCAGCCATATAGACGCCTTCGGTCCAATTGCGCGCTTCGGTGACAAGTGGCACGGTGGTCGAGCGACGGCCGCCAAAGATAAACGCGTCAATCGCTACGCCATTGGGGTCGTCCCACTGCGCGTCGAGCGCTGGGTTATTGGTGGCGGCTACGGTGAAGCGCGCATTGGCGTGTGCCGCTTTGGCACCGGTTTCTCTGGCAATCGCTGGGGTCCAGTCTTTGCCTTGCCAGTCGATCAAATGGTCTGGCAATTTGCCAGTGTCTTTTTCCATACCTTCCCACCAGACATCACCGTCATCAGTCAGTGCAACGTTGGTGAAGATCACGTTTTTGTCCAAACTGGCCATGCAGTTGGGGTTGGTGTGGAAGTTGGTGCCGGGTGCGACACCAAAGTAGCCAGCTTCTGGGTTGATCGCGTACAACTTGCCGTCAGAGTGCGGTTTGATCCATGCGATGTCATCACCGATGGTGGTGACTTTCCAGCCTTTGAATCCTTCTGGTGGCACCAACATCGAGAAATTGGTTTTGCCGCAAGCGCTAGGGAAAGCCGCTGCCACATGGTATTTTTTGCCTTGAGGATTGGTCACGCCCAAGATGAGCATGTGCTCTGCTAACCAACCTTGGTCGCGACCCATATTAGAAGCGATGCGTAAGGCAAAGCACTTCTTACCTAATAAAGCATTGCCACCGTAGCCAGAACCGTAAGACCAGATCTCACGTTTTTCTGGGTAATGCACGATGTATTTGATTTTGTTACAAGGCCATTTCACATCGGTTTGGCCAGCGGTCAAAGGTGCGCCCACGGTGTGCACACAAGGAACAAATGCACCGTCTGTGCCGATCACGTCATACACGGCTTTGCCCATCCGGGTCATGATGCGTTGGTTAACAGCCACGTAGGCGCTATCTGAGAGTTCGATACCGACATGGGCGATGTGTGAGCCCATGGGGCCCATGCTGAAAGGCACCACATACATGGTGCGACCTTTCATGCAGCCGTCAAACAACGGCTGCAAGGTGGCGCGCATCTCGGCGGGCGCCATCCAGTTATTAGTGGGGCCGGCATCTTCTTTTTTCTCAGAGCAGATATAGGTACGGTCTTCTACGCGCGCTACGTCACTGGGGTCAGACCGTGCGAGGTAAGAGCCTGGGCGCTTGGCGGGGTTGAGCTTTTTGAAAGTGCCAGCGTCTACCAATTGTTGGCACAGGCGCTGGTATTCCTCTTCACTGCCATCGCACCAATAGACGGTGTCTGGTTTGCACAAAGCGGACATCTCGGCTACCCAGGCTATCAGTTTGGGATTTTTTACATAAGCGGGTGCGTTCATCAAAGACTCCAAAGTTAAAAATTGAGGTCAAGGTCCTGCGAGAGCTTTGCCAAGACCTTGGCCTCAATCGTTGTGCACGCTTTTATAACGGGTGCGGCATTTTAAGAATTTCGTCACTGTTATGCACCCAAATGAATAATAAAAACCAGGGCGTACGTAGAAAAAGGATGTAAAAAAAGCGCCTAAAAGGCGCTTTAATAAGTAATGTCAGACAATTAGAAAGTCGAACTTTTTTGCAAACCCTGAGACTTAAGCCATAAAAACGGCAATAAAAGCCAGCAAGAAAATCAAAACGCCGCCAGCAACGGGAAGCACGATAGGCATCAGGGGAACGATGGACTCGACCACGTCTTGTTCGCCGTCATGCGAATGGTCGTTTGCTTGGGACATAGGTACTCCTAAATACATGAATCAACAGATTTTAGTCTACTGGTCTTTTGTTTATTCAACAGTTGCCACAACCCGTAACACTTCCTCTCCGTAGGCCTCCAACTTCTTCACGCCAATTCCGGCAATCCCTTGCAAGCTGTCTAAATCGACAGGACCTGCTTTTGCAATCGCCGCCAAAGTCGCGTCATGAAAAATCACATAAGCAGGCAAGTTGTGTGACTTGGCCACTTCGCCGCGCCAGGCTTTGAGTGCGTCAAACCGTGCTTGGCCGGTGGCGTCCAGCGGTGTGGGCGTGGGTTTATGCACGCTGCCAGAGGCGCGGCTTTTCGATTTAATGGTTGCTGGCTTGGAGACGGAAGCACGCAGACGAATCAAGACTTCCCCTTTGAGTACTGCACGTGACCCTTCCGTCAAATAGAGCGTGTTGAAAGTTTGTGCATCTACACCTAAGGCGCCCAGAGCTATGAGCTGGCGCAAAACACCGCGCAATTGCTGTTCCGTAAATCGGGCGCCAATTCCAAAAGTGCTCAAACTTGCATGGCCATATTGCTGTACTTTTTCCGTGTCTTTGCCACGCAAGATGTCCATGACATGGCCGGCGCCAAATGTTTTGCCGTCTTGCTGGTGAATACGGTAGATGGTGGAGAGCAGCATGCGGGCGGCTTCAGTCCCATCCCAAATTTGCGGAGCTTGTAGGCAGTTGTCGCAATTGCCGCATTTCATCTTGGGGTAGGTTTCCCCAAAATACCCCAGCAATCGCCCTCGCCGACAATCGGTGGCCTCGGCTAAGGCGAGCAGTGCATCGAGTTTGCCGCGCATCACTTGTTTGAAGTCTTCTGCCGCAGGACTTTCATCGATCATGCGGCGTTGGTTGACCACATCGTTCAAGCCATAGGCCATCCAAGCGTCTGCGCTTTGACCGTCGCGCCCAGCACGGCCCGTTTCTTGGTAATAGCCTTCGATGTTTTTAGGCATATCTAAGTGCGCCACAAAACGCACGTCGGGTTTGTCGATGCCCATACCAAAGGCAATCGTGGCGACCATCACCAAACCTTCTTCGCGCAAAAAGCGGTTTTGGTTGTTTTGACGCATAGTGGCCGCCAGCCCCGCGTGGTAGGGCAAGGCGGTAATTCCCGCATCGCACAGCAATTGCGCAACCTCTTCTACCCGTTTGCGCGATTGGCAATAGACGATGCCGCTATCTTGCCCGTAGGGGCCCGTGTGCTCGCGCTGAATAAAGCGTAGTAACTGCGTCGACGCATCTTTTTTCTCGATGATGGTGTAGCGGATGTTGGGCCTGTCAAAACTACTGACGAACTGCTTTGCGTCCTCTAACTGCAAGCGCTCGACGATGTCAGCACGTGTCGTGGCGTCTGCTGTAGCGGTGAGCGCAATGCGCGGTACACCCGCATAGCGTTCATGCAAAACTGTCAGCGCACGGTATTCAGGTCGGAAGTCATGGCCCCATTGGCTGACGCAGTGCGCTTCGTCAATCGCGAACAAACTCAAGTGCCCTTGCGCATACAAATCATCGAGTTGCGCTAAAAAGCGTGGCGTGGTGACGCGCTCAGGTGCGGCATAGAGCAAAGTCATATCGCCTCTGCGCAAGCGTTGCTCGACCGCGTTGGCGTCTTCGCCACTCAAACTGGAATTTAAAAACGCGGCCTCCACGCCGGCCTCGTGCAAAGCGCCGACTTGGTCGTGCATCAGCGCAATCAGAGGCGAGATGACCACCGCAATGCCATGCCCCGCGCGCTGTCGCGCTATGGCAGGAATTTGGTAACACAAGGACTTGCCGCCTCCTGTAGGCATGAGCACCAAAGCGTCGCCCCCTGCGCAGACATGGTTGACGATAGCTTCTTGCGGACCACGAAAAGCATCGTAGCCAAACACTTCACGCAATATGGGGATATAAGACAAACAAAAATCCGAGAACTGCCTACAAACAGCGAAGGCGAAACTATGCCACGGCAAAAGCCTTATTTCGGTAAGTTGCGGAAGTGTTTTTACAATGCAAGGCTTATGCAATCACACACTTACACGCGCGCGCAACAATTGCCCGCTATTTTGGCTAAGCGCATTGCCGTGCTCGATGGCGCCATGGGCACCATGATCCAGCGCTATAAATTGAGCGAAGCCCAATACCGCGGCGGGCGGTTTAAAGATTTCCACAAAGACGTCAAAGGCAACAACGAGTTATTGAGTCTGACCCGGTCGGACGTGATTCGCGATATCCACGAAGGCTATTTGGCCGCTGGTGCGGACTTGATCGAAACCAATACCTTTGGCGCGACCACCATTGCGCAAGCGGATTACGACATGGCCGATCTGGCGATCGACATGAACCGCGCTTCTGCGCAAATTGCCCGCGCGGCCTGCGACAAATACAGCACACCCGATAAACCCCGTTTTGTAGCGGGCGCCTTAGGCCCTACACCCAAAACTGCGAGCATCAGCCCCGATGTGAACGATGCGGGTGCACGCAACGTCACATTTGAAGAATTGCGACTCGCTTACTATGCGCAAACACAAGCGCTGGTCGAAGGTGGTTGCGATGTGCTGTTGGTCGAAACAATTTTCGACACACTTAACGCCAAAGCCGCCTTGTTTGCTATTGAAGAGTATTTCGAAGCCAGTGGCGAGCGCTTGCCTTTGATCATCAGCGGCACCGTGACCGATGCATCGGGTCGCATTTTGAGTGGACAAACCGTGACCGCGTTTTGGCACAGCGTTCGCCATGCCAAGCCGTTGGCGATTGGTTTGAATTGCGCATTGGGCGCCGCGTTGATGCGCCCCTATTTGCAAGAACTCGCGCGCGTTGCTGGTGACACGTTTATCAGCTGCTATCCCAACGCAGGCTTGCCCAACCCGATGAGCGACACCGGCTTTGATGAAACACCAGCAGACACATCTCGCCTGTTGCACGAATTTGCGGCGGATGGCCTGGTGAATATTGTCGGAGGCTGTTGCGGAACGACGCCAGAACATATCGCCGCCATTGCCAATGCCGTAATGGACCAAAAAGCACGCGACATCAGTGCGGGGCCTTTCTACCGCGAAGCTGCCTAATTAATTGGTTGATATTGCTGTAACAACTTAACTTTTAAAAGACGGGTATCCATATGACTGCGCTCCACCAACTCAGCGCGTGTGACGCTGTTACCCAACTCGCACAACGCACTTTGCGTTCTGAAGACTTGGTGCGTGCATGTATCGAACACATCGATGCACGAGAACCCGAGGTGCAAGCTTGGGCCCATTTACAGCGCGATGTGGCTATTGCGCATGCCAAGCAGTTAGATGCTGGCGCACATCGTGGCTTGCTGCATGGGTTACCGATTGGCGTCAAAGATTTGTTGGCCACGTCCGATATGCCCGCGACCTATGGTTCGCCCATCTATGCCAATTACCAACCTGGATTTGACGCGGCATGCGTCGCAGTTGCTCGCCAACAAGGCGCAGTGGTGTTAGGTAAAACCGTGAGCACCGAGTTCGCTACGTTTCATCCCAATCAAACGCGCAACCCACTGCGCCTCACGCACACACCTGGCGGTTCATCGTCTGGTTCGGCTGCTGCTGTGGCTGACAGCATGGTGCCTTTGGCGATTGGTACGCAAACAGCAGGATCGTTGATTCGGCCAGCTTCTTATTGCGGCATTGTTGCGTTTAAACCGAGCTTTGGATGCGTTGCACGCGCAGGCGCAAAGCCTCTTTCAGACACCCTAGACACGGTAGGCGCCATGGCACGTACGGTGCCCGATGCGGCTTTGTTTGCTGCCGCCATGAGCGGTCGCCACACATGGTTGGTCAAGTCTTTGGGCGATGTGCTGTCACGGCCATTGCGCGTGGGTATTTGCAGAACCTATGAGTGGAATCAAGCCGGTGCAGATACGCAGAATGTATTTGCAAACGCAGAACACGCCCTTAAAAATGCACCAGCCTTTGAAGTGAAAGACCTCCAGCTACCCGCAGACTTTCAAACATTGGCACACGCACAAACGCAAGTGCAATTGTTTGAGCAAGCGCATAACTTGGCGCATGAACATATTGCGCATTTTGCAGAGTTAAGTCCTCGCCTACAAGGGATTTTGAAAAGCGGCAAAGACATCACGCATGCGCAATACGATGCTGCGCAACTGCACATTGCCAAATGTCGCTTGCAACTGCAGGCCGTATTTCAAGACTTGGATGTGTTGCTAGCACCTAGTGCACAGGGCGAGGCGCCAGACAATTTAGTCGACACAGGAGACCCTGTGTTTTGTCGTATTTGGACAGTGCTGCATACGCCTGCCATCAATGTGCCTGCAGGTCTGGGGGCTCACGGCATGCCCGTGGGTTTGCAAGTCGTTGGTCCAGTTGGCAGTGATGAATTGACTCTATCGGCAGCACATGCCGTGCACCAGCACATTGCATAAGCATTTCGCAAGCTATTGAGGGTAAAGCCCGCGTAGCGCGACCTCAAGTCACGACGCAGGTGGTCTAAAATACTTATCTTCTCAAGGAGCGTTGCAGCTTTGCCTTCGTGCGCAAAGTCAGGCTTGGGAAGTTTTTTTGCAACGACGCTCACCTGATTGATCTGCCCAGGTGAGAGAACCCCCATGTATCCAACGTCCGTGCCGCCCATGAAACTCTCAGGCCTAGAGCCTGTTTTGATTGGCGCAACCCAACCTGATGCCGAAGGCAATATTCCTCGCGCGTCATTTGTTAACGTGGGTGAACGCACCAATGTGACCGGCTCCAAAGCCTTTGCCCGCATGATTTTGAATGGCGACTACGAGCAAGCGCTTGCAGTGGCACGACAACAAGTTGAAAACGGCGCACAGATCATCGACGTCAATATGGATGAGGCCATGCTCGATAGCGAGGCGGCCATGGTGCGGTTTTTAAACCTGATGGCGGGTGAGCCAGACATTGCGCGTGTTCCGGTGATGGTGGACTCGAGCAAATGGTCTGTGATCGAAGCAGGCTTGCGTTGCATACAAGGCAAAGGCATTGTCAATTCGATCAGCATGAAAGAAGGCGTGGAAGAGTTCAAACGACAAGCTACTTTGGTCAAGCGCTATGGCGCGGCCGCGGTAGTGATGGCGTTTGATGAAAAAGGGCAGGCCGATACTTTTGCGCGCAAGAAAGAAATTTGTGAACGCGCCTACCGCATCTTGGTAGATGAGGTGGACTTTCCACCAGAAGACATCGTCTTTGACCCGAATATTTTTGCGATTGCCACAGGTATAGAAGAACACAACAACTACGCGGTGGACTTTATTGAAGCTACGCGCTGGATCAAACAAAACTTGCCAGGTGCAAAAGTCAGTGGTGGCGTGTCGAATGTGAGCTTTTCATTTCGCGGTAACGACCCAGTGCGCGAGGCGATACACACGGTATTTTTGTACCACGCAATTGCGGCGGGCATGGACATGGGTATCGTCAATGCAGGCATGGTCGGTGTATATGACGATTTAGAGCCCGTATTGCGTGAGCGCGTGGAAGATGTGGTGCTCAATAGAACACCGAAATACAAAGAAGGCGAAGAGCACCTCACCCCTGGTGAGCGATTGATTGAAGTGGCCGAGAGCGCCAAGGGTGCCGCCAAAGACGATAGCCAAAAGCTGGCTTGGCGTGGTTCACCTGAGGTGCCTGTTACTGTTGCGCAACGCTTAAGCCACGCATTGGTTCACGGCATTACCGAATTCATTACCGACGACACCGAAGAGGCCTACCAAGAGATTTTGAAAAAAGGCGGACGCCCTTTGCATGTAATCGAAGGCCCCTTGATGGATGGTATGAATGTGGTGGGCGATTTGTTTGGCCAAGGCAAGATGTTTTTGCCGCAAGTGGTGAAGTCTGCGCGCGTGATGAAGCAAGCTGTTGCGCACCTCGTGCCGTACATCGAAGAAGAAAAACGCTTGCAAGCGCAAGCGGGTGAAGATGTGAAAGCCAAAGGCAAGATCGTGATCGCCACAGTGAAAGGCGATGTCCACGACATTGGCAAAAACATCGTCACCGTCGTTTTACAGTGCAACAACTTTGATGTGGTCAACATGGGCGTGATGGTGCCTTGCCACGAAATCTTGGCCAAAGCCAAAGAAGAAGGCGCAGACATGATTGGCCTCTCAGGTCTCATCACCCCCTCGCTAGAAGAAATGCAATACGTCGCGGGCGAAATGCAAAAAGACGAATTTTTCCGCAGCAAAAAAATGCCGCTGATGATTGGTGGCGCGACTACGAGCCGTGTGCATACTGCTGTCAAAATTGCGCCACATTACGAGGGCCCGGTTGTCTACGTGCCAGATGCATCTCGCAGTGTGAGCGTGGCGCAGGGCTTGTTGTCAGAACAAGCCGCGAAATATATTACTGAGTTGAATGCAGATTACGCCAAGGTGCGTGAACAGCATGCGAATAAAAAACAAACGCCTTTGGTTAAGTTGCACGAAGCGCGTGCAAATGCTGCGGTCGTTCAATGGGAGACATACAAACCCACTAAACCTAAATTCATCGGCAAGCGCGTTTTTAAAAACTTCGACTTGGCAGAGCTAGAGCCTTTTATCGATTGGGCGCCGTTTTTCCAGACCTGGGATTTGGCCGGACCTTTCCCCGCGATCTTGGAAGACGATGTCGTCGGCGACGAGGCGAAAAAAGTATTCGCCGATGGCCAGGCGATGCTGAAAAAAATCATCGAAGGTCGATGGTTAACGGCCAATGCAGTGGTGGGTTTGTACCCCGCGCAACGCGTGGGGGACGATATTGTTTTATACGCAGATGAATCGCGCCAACAACAAGTGATGACTTGGTATGGCTTGCGCCAGCAAACCGTCAAACCTAATAACAACCCCAACCGTTGTTTGTCAGACTTTGTAGCCGACCAAACGCAGGCGGCTGACTACGTCGGTTTGTTTGCGGTGACCACAGGTATTGGCAGCGAGAAACAAGAAAAGCGATTCGTCGATGCGAATGATGACTACTCAGCCATTTTGTTCAAAGCTTTAGCAGACCGCTTGGCAGAAGCCTTTGCCGAATGCATGCACCAGCGAGTGCGCAAAGACTTGTGGGGCTATGCCGCAGATGAGTCGTTCAGCAATCCAGAATTGATTGCAGAAAAATACCAAGGCATTCGCCCTGCCCCTGGCTACCCTGCGTGTCCAGACCACAGCGCGAAGCGCGCCATGTTTGACGTATTACAGTGCGGCGATATTGGTATGGGTTTGACCGAAAGCTTGGCGATGACACCAGCGGCCAGCGTGAGCGGGTTTTATTTGGCGCATCCGCAAGCGAGTTACTTCAACGTGGGGCGTATTGGAGAAGACCAAGTGCAAGACTTGGCGTTGCGACAAGGTGTGGAAGTGAAAGACTTGCAGAGACTGTTAGCCCCTAATCTCTAAAAAAGAAGCGCATATTGCGAGCAAGCTGCGCTTCTGTCAAAACAAATCTAGGTGTGAAATGGCAATGCACACATCAAAGATGAAGCTAGCCTAAGCAGGTTTTTTGGTACTCAAGCACTCCTTCATAAAGTCTTTACGCTCTTGGCCTTTTTTGCCTTCCGCGTTTTTGTTGCAAGTGGCCATGCGATTGGGCTTTTTAGGCTTTTCATCCTCTGCGTAAACGGCAGATAGTGCGAATGCCAAAGCAAGTCCTAGCAGGTAGGTAAACACCTTCATTCAATTTCCTTCCTCAAGTAATACGGTTGATGCGAAAAAGTGGAAGTTGTGTCAATAGCGATGTGCTGGCTGTCAAAACTACCAAAAGTATTTTTGAGAAATATGGCTATTGGGTGGTTGTGAGATGCTTACAAATATTGATAGTTTGAAAGCATCAGAGTTTCAGCACAACTGGGGCTTAAGTCGTTTTACTGGCTTACTAGCACTCTTCGGTATTGAATGGCCTCAGCAATATGCGCTGTTTCAACTGCATCGGAGTCTGCCAAATCAGCAATCGTGCGCGCCATGCGTAAAGCGCGGTGTGAGCTGCGGCCAGACCAACCAAGTTGCGCTGCTGCTTTGTTCAAAAACTGCAAGGCCTCAGCTGATGCCTTCACTAATTTCTCTAACTGCGCACTTGCTAGATGCTGGTTATCGACACCTTGTCTTTCAATCGCGCGTGCATGTGCCGCCACACATCGTGCACGCACGCAAGCTGTTGATTCGCCAGCAGGCGTATTGAGTAATTCTTCTGGGCGAAGCGTTGCGACCTCTACTTGTAAGTCAATCCGGTCTAAGAATGGACCGCTTAATTTGCCTTGGTAGCGTGCGATTTGGTCTGGGGTGCATCGGCAAGCTTTCAAAGGCGATCCAAGATAACCACAAGGGCAAGGGTTCATGGCTGCAATCAATTGAAACCGTGCAGGAAACTCTGCCTGCGTAGCTGCGCGAGACAATGTGATGCGTCCGGTTTCCAAAGGCTCACGCAAAGCTTCAAGCGCGCGGCGCGGAAACTCTGGCAACTCATCTAAAAACAATATGCCGTTATGCGCAAGAGAAATTTCTCCAGGCTTTGGTGGCGAACCGCCTCCAACCAACGCGACCGAGGTGGCCGTGTGGTGTGGGCTTCGGGTAGGGCGTTGCTGCCAATGCGCAATATCAAACCGTCCGCTCAAACTCGCAATCGCTGCAGACTCGAGTGCTTCTTGTAACGTCATGTCTGGCCGCAGTGCGGCGAAACGCTGCGCCAGCATGGATTTCCCCGTTCCAGGCGGGCCTACTAATAAGAGAGAGTGTCCGCCTGCGGCGGCAATCTCTAGAGCACGTTTAGGGCTGGCTTGGCCTTTGACATCCGAAAGGTCTATCTGGTTGCTTTGAGGCCAAGCTACGTCTTTGAAGTTTGCAGGCAGCACGCGTTGCCAGCCTGCCCTTCGCTCGCCGATAAGTTTGGTGCCTTCCCCTTTCCCGTTTGCTGTTGGGCTGGGGTCAATAGAGTTAGGTCTAGGAGTCGAAGGCTCCTTAGCAAAAAGCGCCACGCCAGGTTTTGCAAACTGAGTGGCCAAGTCTTGCAGATGCCGCGCGCAATACACCTCCATGCTTGGCACCAAAGCCGCCTCTTGTGCACTGATGGGCGGGAGCACCAAGCGGGCGCGGACTTTGGCGTCATGCATAGCTAAGCCCATCGCCAAAGCGCCGCGCACGGGACGTAACTCTCCAGATAAAGAGAGCTCCCCAGCGAACTCATGTTGCGCCAGTGCAACATCATCTAAAAGTCCTTGGGCCGACAAGATTCCCAAAGCGATAGGCATATCAAAGCGACCGGAGTCTTTTGGTAAATCAGCAGGACCCAAGTTCACCGTGATGCGTTTGTTGTTGGGAAATGCAAGACCAGCGTTTTCCATAGCGCACCGAACGCGCTCCCGCGCCTCTTTCACCTCTGTATCTGCGAGGCCGACCAATGTGAAGCAAGGCAACCCATTGGCCAAATGCACCTCCACCGTGACTGATGGTGCGTGCATGCCAAGTAGTGCGCGGCTATGAATTAACGCAAACGACAAACCTAGACTTTCAAAACAAAGAGCCCCAAAACGGGGATTTCAAGCCAATTGGCGCACTGTCTTTGTGCGTCAAAATAGTTGGGTCGTAAGACTACTGGGTTTAAAAGTGTTTGTGTTAATGAAAAAGTTAACGCAAAAGTGACTTTCTCTATTGGCGCACTCCTTGCTAACCTAGTACAAACCTTAACCAATCTTTAATGGAGTATTAAAAATGAAACTAAAGTCCAAAATTTTGTTATCCCTATTAGCCACCTCTTCGGCGGCTTTTGCGCAAACGGCACCGGCACCCGCTGCTGCGCCAGCCGCACCTGAGACAACGATTGCTTACAACGTGGGTGTTGTTAGCCAATATCGTTACCGTGGTTTGGCTCAGACCCACGGCATGCCAGCGCTTCAAGGCGGCGTAGATTACAGCAATGCAAACGGTGCCTACCTCGGTATTTGGGCTTCTTCCATTCGTTGGATCAAAGATGCTTCTACTTCTAACTCTGGAAATGTAAAAAACGTCGACGGTAAGTCTGAGATAGACATATACGGCGGCTATAAATTTGATGCATCTGGCGTAACTTACGACGTCGGTGTACTGAGATATCAATACGCAGGTAACACCTTAGCAAATATCGCTACATCAAGTGGCTATTCCTACAATCTTGAAAACGCAAATACAACCGAAGTTTATGGCGCTGCAACAGCTGGCGTTTATACCCTCAAATATTCGAAAGCCACATCTAATTTGTTCGGTTACCAAAACTCAAGTGGTAGCACATATATTGACTTAACAGCAAACTTCGATATGGGTTCGGGCTTCACTCTTTCACCACATGTCGGTAGGCAGGCTGTAAAAGGTACTTCTAGCTCCTACTACCCTGGCGGGTTGAGTTACTCAGACTACTCCTTGACGTTAGCAAAAGATATGGGTAACGGCGTTAGTGCGACTATCGCCGCTGTATCTACCAACGCAAAAAACAATAGTAATTTTTTGAGTAATAAAACTGCTTATAACGCAGCAAAAGACACCGTTGTAGTCGGCGTTAAATACACCTTCTAACACCTATCTAAGAGTCTTTCCCAGGAGCAACCATGAAACTTATCACTGCTGTTATCAAACCCTTCAAGCTGGACGAAGTTCGTGAAGCCTTATCCCAAATTGGTGTGCAAGGCATTACGGTGACAGAAGTCAAAGGCTTTGGCCGACAGAAAGGCCATACAGAACTGTACCGCGGTGCTGAGTACGTGGTTGACTTCTTACCTAAGGTGAAGGTCGAAGCTGCTGTCGACGCACAACATGTCGAACGCGCGATTGAAGCCATTGAAGCCGCCGCGCGCACTGGAAAAATCGGTGACGGCAAGATTTTCGTTTACGACCTCGAACAAGTTGTTCGCATCCGCACCGGCGAAACCGG
>Ga0214921_10007948_pt1 | contig 13941 bp, 12 predicted proteins | sample LL1505_MetaG_FD_177992 | JGI IMG/M metagenome (GOLD analysis project Ga0214921, IMG submission 177992) | Freshwater microbial communities from Lake Lanier, Atlanta, Georgia, United States - LL-1505 | ecosystem: Environmental > Aquatic > Freshwater > Lake | place: USA: Georgia | collected... | reverse complement strand
GGCAGGATTAACCACCAAGACAACCCACGTACTAGGCGGGATCAGAAATGAACGCGGCGACCGAAGTCGCCGCGTTCTCCTTCAGGAGTATGCCCTGTTACGCTTCGCTCTCGCCGAAAAGAAGTGGAGGCTTTCTCAAATGGAAGCCTGATTGAGAGAGCTTGACCCAGATCTCTTGAAGGATCTCTTTGCTTTGATTGTCCAAGAGGTCATACACATTCTCTAAGCTCATGACCTGTTGCATAGCCGCCATGGCGAAAACAGGCGCGGCCTGATCTTTCAACATTTTGTCGTGTACATCCGTGATGAAAGCCTTCAAGTCCGCCTTAGTAGCGATCTGGGAGACCTCTTTACTCTCTTTTGAGGTATTGTCACTCTCTTTTGACTTGTTCTCTTTTTTTGCTTTCATATCTCCTACCTATCAATTGGGATAATCTCTATAGCCTGATTGTATCGAGTTGGATCATCACGCGGGTCAATCAGCACCGGGGCGTCAACTACAACCGCCCTCGTTTCCAGTCGCCTAGGCTCTACCCCTGCCCGCACAAGCTGATTCACAAACTCCCGTGAGCGCCGCTCCGTCAGGTGTTGCAAATACGTCGATTCCGGAGAGCTCGACTTAGCATAGGATGCCACTACTATGCGGGAATAAGGAAGTCGAAACTCATTTAATCGGGCAATCTCTCTTACGATAGCGACGCCTTGCGGACACATCTTCGCGGAATCGCCCCTAAAAAATATATCAGCGGGGTATATGTCTCTTCCTGGATGCATCTCCATCCTCTGCTGGTAATGTTGGGACAAAATTCCCTGAGCCAATACCCTACTCTGCGCGCCTCTCACCTGCGACGCGGTTTTTATGTCAGCCTCCTCAATGGAGTCCTTAAACGCACCCTGTATCGCGCCCATGACCGCGCCAAATCCAGCCCCAATGGCCGCGCCAGGTCCGGTAGCGCCAGCGACTTGAGCTCCCGTAATCATGCCCGCTCCGGCCCCCTCCAGAGCTCCAAAAGCGGTATGACTACCCTGTTTATCTGGTCCGGGGACAGGTGTGGATGAACACCCTAATACCCCTATGAGGAATCCGGCTGACATCAGGCGCACCGCATATGAGCCTATCGCCCGAGACTTAAGCTTTTTAATTGTTAGGTTAGACATGCCCACGCTTGCGCCTCTATGGCATTACACGGTTAGGGATATGTCTATACGATGACGGAAGCCCCCTTAGTGCATCACAATTGCGCTTTCAAAACTTAGTTTTGTAAGGCCAAACGCCCCTAAGGCCCCTGAATGAGCATCCATAGCCCTCTGCACGTTTTGGTACGCTTGCTCATTTCCGACAACGACCACCACGAATTGAGACGCGTCCCACCGCTTCTGCGCGACCTGCCTCACCTCCTCCGGTGATACCGCCTTTATTTTAGCGAGGTAGGTTTGATCGTAGTCGATTGGATACTTGAGGAGCTTGAGTCGAGCGTTGCGCACAGCTATCTCGTCCACTGAATCAAAGTTTAAGACGTAGGAGTTCTGAACAGCTGTCCGTTTCTCTCCGACCTCCTCATCTGAGGGAGCTTTTGACTGTAGACCAGCGAGGACGCTCAACGATTCCTCAATAGCGGGAGCTACCGAACCGGCTTTGGTTTGGAGAAATACGTAGTTTACTCCCCTGACCACAGCCGGGGAAATGCCCCCGTACACACCGTAGGTCAATCCTAGTTCAGTTCGGACACGCTGCATCAGTCGTGAACCGAATCCGGAGGATCCAAAAACCTCGTTGAAGATCTCGATGGCGGGATAATCAGGCGTGAGCCGGGGTATACCAAGCTGTCCCATTTGAACTGAGGCCTGCGAGAAGGGAAGCTCGATGAAGTACACTCCAGGCTTGGGCTGATAACTAACTGGGGGTGGCGCCGCAAGTGGCGTACCACGTGACTGCCACCCACCAAAGTATTCACTCACTAACCGCTCAACTTCGAGTCGATCAACTCTACCCGTCATTACAAGAATGGCCCCATCTGGTCGAACAAATTGGCGATGAAGGGAGACGAGGAGCTCGCGATTGATGGCCGTAATATCCCTCTCCACTGAGACGCGACCATACGGGGTGTCACCGTACATAAGCTGGGTAAAGGCGATTGAGGCCACCGTGCTTGGATCCTCCTTACGTCGCCGTATGGCCTCAAGCGATTGCCCCTTCCACAACGCTAACCTATCCCCCTCGAACCGAGGCCGCAGCGCGACATCGGCGAATATTTTTAAGATCTTCTCCACGTCAGACGACAGACATGAGAACGACACTCCTCCAAATTCACTCGAGAAGGAGCTAGACACCGACGCGGCCAACTCTTCAAGCTGTTGATCAAGCATGTCCGCTGAAAGAGGCCCAGCTCCTCCCTGACGCATCTGATCCCCCATCGCCCCGACACTGCCCGCCGGTGATGCTGGCCCCCACAGGGAACCTCCTCGTATGAACAATCGTCCTTTAACAAGAGGAAGCTCATCATCTTTCAGGTAAATGACCGTGAGGCCATTGGCCAGGCGCCACTCCTCGGGTTGAATCGGTTTAAATTGAGCGACCTCGTCAGAGCGTGTGACCGAGGATCCTCCTGGCCCCACTCCAGCCGCTGAGCATCCCACGACCATCAGCAGAGCGGAGCAGAGAAGACCTGATATTCGAAATGATTTCATGATTATTAGTCCTATGAATTTCGCTCCACGGTGCCAATCGTGCGCCTATCAACGGCGAGATACTTTTCAACGACTCGTTTCACATCGCCGACACTGACTTTGCTCATTTGATCATACCACTCAACAGAGGCTCTCCATGAGCCGTACACCAACTCCGATGAGGCGAAGTCAAGCGCTAGTGATTGGCTAGATTGGAAATGCCCGAGGTACTCCATGCCTATCGCCCGCTTGGCCATGTCAACCTGCTCTTGAGTCGGGCCGTGCCGTTTAAACCTCTCAAGAACCGAATCGAATCCATGTAGAACCGCCTGAGTGGTGTGCGGCGACTTCACCGTTGCCGAGAACATCAAGAGATTGGGATAGGCGACGCCAGGACCCTCCTCATGACCGATGCCAGCGGCGAGCTGTCGCCGCTTAACGAGCTCGACGTAGAGAGGCGAAACTTTACTGCCCGTCAAAATCTCAGCCGCTACGGTAAGAGCGGGGTCATCGGGGTGCGGATAGTTAGGCTTCGCGTACGCGATGATTATCTGTGGGGAAGCGGCCATCTTGAGGCTTACTCGCCGCTCGCCCTCTGGCTCGCCCTCCGCGATGATATCCCGTACGATCTCCGATCCGGCCGGAACCTCACCGAAATACTTCGAGATGATCTTCATGTCCTCTGCCGGATTAACTCTACCGACAACACTCACCACGATATTCCGCGCTGTGTAGTATTTTTTACGGAAAGCCTCTAACTTCGTCGCCGTTAAGCCTCTAATATCTCGCTCATATCCTATCACCGGGGCTCGATAGGGGTGCCGCTGGTACGCGACTCCGAGCAGCGACTCGTACAACTTACCCCCCGGATCGTCGTCAAAACGCATCCGCCTCTCCTCCAGCACAACATCTCGCTCTTGATAGAATTGCCTCATCACTGGCTGTACCAAACGATCAGCCTCCATTTGGCACCAGAACTCAAAAGCCGACCGCGGAAGATCGACGAAGTACTTTGTGAACTCTTTGTCAGTTGTGGCGTTTTGCCCGACCGCGCCCTGCCGCTCATACCGGCGAGTGAAGTCATCTGAGACCCAAAGCTCCTTGAGTTCGGCGTGGATTTCGTCCCACTCCTCTTTCTGCTCCGGGGATAACTTTTGAGCGGCCTGAGAGTTCGCGGCGATCTCTTCCAGGCGCGCCAAGAGTTTCTGTTCTCGTCCGAAGTCCTTGGTGCCAACGGTTCTGGAACCCTTAAAAGCCATGTGCTCGAAGAGGTGCGCGATTCCCGTCTCCCCCATTACCTCATCACTACCACCCACTCGTACCACAACGGCTCCTGAGAAAACTGGCGCTATCCCTCTATTGTAGAGGATCACCCGAATGCCGTTGGGGAGCGTCTCGTAGTGCACTTTTGAGGCCATCGTGGCAAGCGCGCTCGCCGAGTCATCGGCGTAGGCTTTGCGCCATATCGAAGCCGGTTCTGCCACCAAAAGCGTGGTAATAAAGACGAGAAGGGCCTTGATTATCCTCGGTAGCGGGTTTGTGATCATGACGCTAAAAGATCCTTTTGGCATACGCTTGCGGGTGCCCCACGAGAGTACTGAGGCGGACTAGAAGAGACAAGGGGCGGTGTCACAGAGGAGATCTCAGAATCAACGCTATTACCGCGCGCGAGTAGCTGACTGCCCCAGTGCGGCCGCGTGGCGGGGCCCCTCATGTCTTCGAGAATTTACTGCTGCCGGCGATAGGGATCGACTTCCGCCACAGGAATCGGTTCAGCTATCGGGAGAACCAGGGTAACTATCGAGCCTCCGCCCTCTCGCGCTTTGAACTCTATCCGACCGTTGTGGGCGCCAGCGTACCTGCAGGCGATCGGAAGCCCAAGACCCGCGCCCTGCTGCTCTTTCACGTCTCGATCAAGTTGTCCAAAGACCTGGACCGCCGCTTCAATGTGAGATGGATCTATCCCGCACCCTCGATCGCGGACGGCGATGTGAACCTCGCTCCGTATGACGGCGCAGTGAATCTCCACATCTTTTGAGCCCTCTGAGAACTTCACGGCGTTCGACACCAGCCGATCGAGGCAATCAAGAATATTCGATTCCACTACCTTCACCATAGCCCCTCCGCTCTCATCGATCGCGCGCAGGACAGCATCCCCAGATTGGTGCGCGGGCCCTTTCGTCTCAACAAAATGTTCGAGCAACTCAGAGATTGGCACACACACCGCGTGTGAATAAAAGACCTGTTTGGTAATTCCCGCCTCCATCTGCTGTACGGTAAGAAAGTCCCGCACCAATTTCTCCAAACGCAGACCGCCTTGCCTGACAGCCTCGATAACCTTGGTCGCTTTTTCGGTATTGAGCCGATCGCGCTGCTCAAGGAGAAGATCCGTGCCATGCGTGATAGCTAAAAGAGGTGTTCTAAATTCGTGTGACAACGTTCGCACCACCCGTTTTCGATACGCGTCGAAGTCTTGCTTCGTCAACATCTCCGATGTCGCTTGCCGCGAGATTGAGTCACGCACAGCCGCAAGAATAGATGTGGGGTTAATCGGCTTGGGAACACAATGTCCGACCCCATTTTCACCGCCAAAGCTCACAGCCTCTCTCCCCGCTCCGGATATGAGAAAGACCACCGGGATTCCTTCACACCCCTTTTCTTTTCGCGCCAGTCGCAGAAACTCATAGCCGCTCATGCCTGGCATGAGAGCGTCGCACAGAATCAGATCGACTGGTTGGTCTCGAATAACCTTGAGGGCCTCAGTACCGCTGTAGGCTTTTATTACGGAGTAATTTTTGGTTGTTAGGAGCCCGGTTAGAACGGAGACAAGAAGGGGATCATCATCAACGACGAGCACCACCGGCTCTCGTTCTGGGCGCTCTGGCGCGTATCTGCCTTCCTCAACTCTTGACATCATCTCTCCGTCCCTGAATTATCGGTCCGCTCTGATAAATCCTTGATACGAGATAATTACGGTCACGATAGGGTGTATATGACTAATATTTTTGCCTTATTTCCAGGACAAGGTTCCCAAAAGGTTGGCATGGGCCGCCAGCTCTTTGAGCAGTATGACCTCGCCAGAGAGATCTTCGCGCAGGCTGACAGCGCATTAGGCTTTTCCCTCTCGATGATCTGTTTTGAGGGGCCCGCCGACAAATTGACTCTCACAGAGATAACTCAGCCAGCTATCCTCACCGTGAGCACTATCTGTTTCCGACTAGCTCAAAAGCAAACGCACGCGGCGTCACAGTCAATCGTAGCGGCCGCTGGTCACTCCCTCGGCGAGTATTCCGCTCTCGTCGCGGCGGAATCAATCACCTTTGAGGATGCCGTACGGCTCGTGAACAAACGGGGACGCTATATGCAAGAAGCCGTGCCAGTCGGGACCGGCCGAATGGTGGCGGTTCTTGGAAAAGAGGTTAGTGAACTCCAATCCGCCATTGACGCCAGTGGTGTGGAGGTAGCGGAGATCGCGAACATCAACGCTCCTGGACAGATCGTTGTCGCTGGCTCAGTCGCGGGGGTGGCTGGATTCGTTGAAAAGCTCGGGGCCGCTAAGGTGATCGATCTTCCCGTTAGCGCTCCATTCCACTGTAGCTTGATGAAACCAGCGGAGGAGCGCCTTCGGAAAGATCTCGCCTCAATCGAATTTAAGGCGCCGAAATTCCCGGTATACCAAAACTTCACAGCCTCATTCTCGACCGATCCCGAGACTATTCGCGAAAATCTCGCCCTCCAAGTGTGCGGTCGAGTTCGCTGGGTTGAATGCGTAGAGAACGCGGTACGCGAGAAGAGCCCAACCGCGGCTTGGGAATATGGGGCCGGCAACGTTCTCACAGGTCTCGTTAAGCGCATCAATCCAAATGTTTCGAGGGTAAATATCGATTCGCCCGAATCGCTATCTAGCCTGGCGGCGTGATCGTCATCACCTCTCAGCGCTCGTTCAGGGCATCGCCGCTGTAGCTGAGCGCGTTTTGCGCCGGATATGATGAGCGCAATTCTTTGAGCAGGACATCCGGTCGTTTCTTCCGACACACCGGTGGCACACAACGGTTTCGGTTTCGCAGTTCTTGCACAGGATCCTCTCCTTGCCTGGATTCCCACAATGCGGGCATGACGAGTATATTTTGGTGGGCTGTAGATTGCTATCAACCGCGACTCGTCTATCAAAAACGAAACACTCTCCTCGAAAGAGCCCCTCTGGATACTCCTCGAGGTATTTCAGAATACCGCCCTCAAGCTGATAGACATTCTCAAATCCCAGTCGCTTAACTTCAGGAACGGCCTTCTCACACCGAATTCCACCGGTGCAAAAGAGAAAGATCTTCTTGTCCTTCGGCACATCCTGCGCCTCCATGAAGTTCTTAAAGTCGCTAAACTTTTGAATCCTCGGATCGATGGCGTCCTGAAAAGTTCCGATCTCAAACTCATAGTCGTTACGAGTATCAACCAACAAAATATCAGATTCACTCGACAGAGCTTGATGCCATTCAGCTGGCGAGAGGTGCGTGCCTAGCGATTCATCAGCGGATATATCTAAGTTTTTAATCGTTACGATCTCCGGGCGAACATCCACTTTGAACCGGGCAAAGGGCATCCTGGTCGCCACCGATTCCTTATGAGGGATCTCCTCGCCCGGGAAGAGAACCCCCAGGAAATCCCTTAATTTCCCCACAACATCAGGAGTCCCCGCGCATGTGGAGTTGATTCCCTCAGTGCCAAGCACCACGAGTCCGCGCAACCCTGTCTCCGCCGCGAACGCCTCAAGGCGCTCCTTGATTGAGGGAACCTGGTCCGACTCTATCTTAAAAAACTTATAAAAAGCGGTTACAGCTACTACATCACCACTCATAACCTCTCTCGCCTAATACGCCTTGGCAAAAATCGCGTCCTTAGTCGCTGGCTTGCCGGTTACAACACACGCCCCCTCGGTGCCACTCTGAGTAAGCGGTAGACACCGAACGGTCACTTTGAGCTCCTCCAGCTTCGCGAGTCCCACCGGATCCCCGGACCATTTACCGAGAACGAAGCCACCGTGGATCTCAGGTTTATCCTCACTCTTTGGGGTAAAGTAAGCGCGGAATTCCTCGAACGTCTTGATGTCCCGGTTGATATTCGCGTCCCGAAAGGCTTTAGCCTGCTCGAAGTAATTACTCTGTATCTCAGCCAAAAGAGCTGGCATCCCAGAGACAACTTCATCAAACGTCACGAACGCTTTATCGCGAGGACCTTGATCTCTGCGGTACATCACAACCTTGCGCGACTCAATATCACGAGGGCCAACCTCTAATCGCACTGGGATACCCTTCTTGATCCACTCCCAGCTCTTGTCGCCGCCGCGAATGTCCCGGCGATCGACTATAACTTCTACTGGAGCGCCATTATAACTCCGCTGACGAAGGGCAGTGGCCAGAGATTCGGCGTACTCAAATACAGCGCTCTCTGTCTCGGGCTTCGGAACGACTGGAAGGATCACGATCTGTTTTGGAGCTACCTTTGGCGGAAGCCTTAGTCCATCGTCATCACCATGGGTCATTATCATGGCGCCTATCAGTCTGGTTGATACCCCCCACGACGTCGTGTAGGCGTGCTCAATCACCCCTTCGCGGTTGAGGAACTTAATATCAGACGCCTTGGCGAAGTTCTGCCCTAGGAAGTGAGACGTTCCCGCTTGGAGCGCTTTGCGATCCTGCATCATCGCCTCAATACAATACGTATCAACCGCGCCAGGAAACCGCTCCTCGGGGGTCTTCTCGCCAACTATGACCGGCATCGCCAGCACGTCCTCCACCACCTCTCGATAAACCTCAAGCATCTTGAAGGTTTCCTCGATGGCCTCCTTCTCAGAGGCGTGCGCGGTGTGTCCCTCTTGCCACAAGAACTCAGCAGTTCGGAGAAACAACCTAGTTCTCATCTCCCAGCGAACGACGTTGGCCCACTGATTAATCAAAAGCGGAAGATCCCGATAAGACTGAACCCACTTGGCGAAGGACTCTCCAATAATCGTTTCCGATGTCGGCCTCACGACGAGCGGCTCCTCAAGCTCTCCAGTGGGAACAAGCTTCCCATCGCGAGCCTCCAGCCGGTGATGCGTTACCACGGCGCACTCTTTGGCGAATCCCTCTACATGCGAAGCTTCTTTCTCCAAATAGCTAAGCGGTATAAAGAGCGGAAAGTACGCGTTGCTGTGTCCCGTTTCTTTGATGCGCCGATCAAGGTGGCGTTGAAGGTTCTCCCACACGCCGTATCCCCATGGCTTGATGACCATACATCCGCGAACCGAAGAGTTCTCCGCTAGGTCGGCCGCGCGCACCACCTGCTGATACCACTCGGGATAGTCCTCGTCGCGCCGTGGGGAGATAGCTGATGTCTGCTTGGTATTCATGTGGATTGGAGCCTTCACTTATCAAATTCTTGGGTTGTCGTATGGCAAAGAGGTATCCGAGCTTCTCGGATACACCCACCCCCAAATCTTGCCGGCCCAAATGTATCACTGCGCCTAACCTCAAGTAAAATATAGCGGAATGTGGAGCCATCCTAATTTTAGTATAAAAAACGTCCAATACACTCAAGGTGATACAGCTTTTTTTTGACGTACTGTTGCGCCTCAGAACGTCAAGAATGCGCGAAAATAGCCGTTAAATCCTATGAGCGCGGAGAGAGCCGTTAGCTTTTGAGGTAGGGGCTCTTGATCGTGAGTAGCGAGTGGTAAAATTATGGATGACGAAGAGATGAACAAAAAAGAATGCGGGCGCAGGCGCGGGCTCACTTCAGTGACTCTCCAATGGATAGCTGAGAAGCTTCGCCGTACGGCTCAAATTAAGGAAGCGCTGGAACGGGGGACATACCGAGTCGACTCTAACAAAGTCGCTGAGGCGATCCTGAATGGGGACAACCATCCGAAGCAGTAGGCGACTCTGCCGTAATCCGCTGATCTCCCCAGTCGGGCCGGACCTTCAGCGGATAATATCTCATGATTTGTTGCGCCCCTGGTAATCTGGATCCGAAGGCTTAAACCAGCATTTGACCCGTCGTTTTCAAAAAGGCGTTCTGTCAGGGCCCCTTGTATTAAACCTTAGCGTAGAATTCCCCGCGGCTCTGGCTCGTAACTTCGCAAAAATGGCTCGATTGTGTCATTTTTGAGCTAACCACTGACTCCGCCATCATCTTAAAGGTTGAAATTTCGATCGTCTAACCTCCACGGGAATATCAGGCTTAGGAGTTGCCTTAACTCTCGGGAGACCGCTCTAAACACCAGGCCACTATCGAACAAGTGCCCCGGCCTCTGCTAAGGTTTCGGTCCATGTCTGACAGGATCCACCAACACAAGGTAAGCGCCGGCGGACTTTTGGTCGCTCTGGGAATTATCTACGGCGATATCGGCACCTCACCGCTCTATGTGCTGAAGGCTATCGCGGGAGGAAATTCACCTATCGAGGACGCGGTTGTCCTCGGCTCCCTCTCGTGTATCTTTTGGACTCTCACTCTCCTCACAACCGTCAAGTACGTTATGTTAATTCTACGGGCCGACAACCGTGGCGAGGGCGGAATATTCGCTTTGTACGCGTTGGTCAGAAAAAACGCCCGATGGCTGCTTGTGCCGGCAATTATAGGTGGAAGCGCGCTTCTCGCCGACGGAATAATCACACCTCCCATCTCAGTCGCCTCGGCCGTTGAGGGAATGCGCAAGCTCTATCCGAGCATTGAGACTGTCCCGATAGTTATAACGATCTTGCTCATCCTCTTCTCCATTCAGCACTTTGGTACGAAGTTCGTCGGACACTCATTTGGCCCCGTTATGCTGGGGTGGTTTTCGATGCTCTCCATCCTGGGTTTGAGTTGGATCATCAAGAATCCATCTGTTTTTAAAGCCCTTGACCCCGGCTACGCTATTCAACTCCTTTTCATGCACGAAAATGGATTTTGGATACTCGGCGCGGTGTTTTTGTGCACGACAGGCGCTGAGGCCCTCTATTCTGACCTGGGTCACTGCGGAAGAGGCAATATCCAGGTCTCTTGGATCTTCGTTAAAACAGCTCTGATCCTGAACTACTTTGGGCAAGGAGCGTGGCTACTTGCGCATACAGGCGAGAGGCTCGGTGACGCCAATCCGTTCTTTGAGGTTATGCCTGAATGGTTTGTGCTACCAGGAATCATACTATCGACATGTGCCGCGATTATCGCCAGCCAAGCTCTGATCAGCGGCTCCTTCACTCTCGCGACTGAGGCGATGCGTCTATCAGTTTTACCAAAGGCAAAGGTTGTTTATCCGACCGAGCTTAAGGGGCAAATCTATGTGCCGGCGGTCAACCTCCTTCTCTTTTGCGGATGTCTAGCGGTGGTTTTATACTTTCGCGAGTCATCCAACATGGAAGCCGCGTACGGGTTGGCGATCACGCTAACGATGTTGATGACCACCCTCCTTTTCGCGAATTATCTATTCAAGCGCCGAACTCCCAAGGTTTTCGTGTACGGATTTCTCGCTCTCTACCTCCCGATTGAGCTTAGCTTCCTCTTAGCAAATCTACTAAAAATATCCCACGGCGGCTGGTTTACCCTCCTGGTAGCCTCACTTGTAGTGGGAATAATGTACGCTTGGAACTCTGGCTCGCGCCTCAAGATGGCTTACACTGAGTACGAGTCCTTGCCGCAGCACCTCCCTGCCCTGGAGGCGCTTGGTCGTGATGAGAGCGTTCCGAAGTACGCGACGCACCTCATCTACATGACCGGCGCGCCGTTTCCGAAACTTATCGAGAGTAAAATTATTTACTCGCTCTTCCACGTCCATCCCAAACGCGCGGACGTCTACTGGTTCATTCATGTCAACGTGCTCGATGTGCCCTATACGACAGAGTACGAGGTAACAACGCTGATACCAAAAAAAGTTTTCCGTATCGACTTCAACTTAGGGTTTCGAGTTGAGCCCCGAGTTAATTTATTCTTCAAGAAAATAATTGAAGAGATGTCAGCGCGTGGAGAGGTCGATCCTCTCAGTCGATACGGATCCCTCAGAGCGAATGATATCCAAGGCGATGTGCGATTTGTCGTGCTCCATAAAGAGCTCTCTTTTGAGAGTGACCTGCCATGGTTTGATAGGCTGATGATGGAGGGATATTTTATCCTGAGGAAGCTGAGCCTCTCTGAGGAGAAGAGTTTTGGGCTCGATACTAGCGCGGTCACGAAAGAGCTGGTTCCTTTGGTCCTATCACCAGCCCGGGACTTCGCCCTGCGCCGCGTGGAGGAGGACTCCAGCCACTTTATAGTTGGCTTCGGTAGACCACCTCAACAGCGGTAACCACGCGCATATATAACACCACCTCGTCATGGGACTTGGCACCAAGCCAGTTGGGGCTCTACACTCAACGAGCAACTTAAACTGACAGGAGTGAGCATGGCTGGCGTTATTATTTTTGGGGGAACTGGGGGGATCGGCCTCTCGACCGCTCGGTCGCTCCGAGATCGGGGCGTGCCATTTTTCCTTGTCGCTCGCTCAGAGGAGCGCCTCTCCAGCCTTGCGGCTGAACTTAACGCGACGGGGTGGGCCGCGGCGGACGTAACTAAGCCAGAACATGTGGAGATGGCCTTCGCCAAAGGGTCGGAGGCGCTCGGGGGAGCGCGCGGTGTCGCCCACTGCGTTGGCTCCATCTTGCTTAAGCCCGCCCACCTTACGAGCGACGTGGAGTTCTCGTCAGTCCTTCAGCTCAATCTCACTTCAGCCTTCAATGTTGTACGATGCGCCGCCAAAAACATGTCTGGCGGGGGATCAATCGTACTTTTCTCATCCGCGGCCGCTCGTATAGGCCTCGCCAATCATGAGGCAATAGCGGCCGCTAAAGCCGGAATCATTGGCCTTACACTCTCGGCGGCGGCGACGTACGCGGCAAGAGGATTGCGGGTCAACTGTATAGCGCCTGGACTGGTGCGGACTGCCCTGAGTGAGAAGATCACGTCAAATCCCTCCGCGGAAGCTTTTTCGCAAGCTCTGCATCCGCTCGGAAGATTGGGCGAGCCGGACGATATCGGCCCGTTGGCGGCGCTCCTCCTCACGGATCAGAGCTCATGGATCACCGGGCAGGTTTTTGGCGCTGATGGCGGACTCGCCACACTAAAAACTAAGCTGAATTAATCCGCTGACGTATAATCGTTCGGCGGACTTACCGCGAAGAGATCTGGTTTGAGCGTCGGGTTTATGACGAGGCGTGTCACCGTCATCGTTACACGAGCTGACGCCGGAGAGAAGATTTGCAGCGCGATCTCTCGTGGACGCTCATTTTCTTGAGCCAAGAGCGCTGCCTCCATTTCACAACTCGACCCATCGGCGTCTAGAACTTTAGCCCCTTTGAGCTTTGGTGTTCTTCCCGCGAGATACCACGCCACTTTTGACTCATCATCCACGACGAGGACATCGTTATTACTTAGTAAGCGTATCGTGACGCGGTCACACGACAAACGTGGCACGGTACCTGTCATGAGCGCGACAGCCACTCGCCGTGAGATACCTTGAAGGCCTATATACTTCGCTATCAGATCTCGCTCGCTGGAGCCCCACACGTAACGCTTCTCCTGAGGATCAAGCCACAACACTTTTCCGTCGTTGGCCACGAGGAGCCCAAGGGTATAGGCGCCGCCCCCCGCGGGAGGTAGAACATCGACACGAAACTTTGAGGGCTCCTCGCTTACCACGGCATACCGAAACGAGAATCGCTCTGATCCACGGACAACGGTCGTGTCAGCGAGCGCTCGCAGCGATTTCACCTCAGACCGTTGAAGGTTGATCTCCTGACACAAGGCATGCGCGTTTGACGACGGAACATCGACTCCTTCCGGTCGAAATGTCGGGCGAAAGCATCCCGAGAGCAGGAGAAAGGTCGCCACTACCATCACTCGCTTGGTGTAATTTCTGTAGTACAGGTACACGCGACCAAGACCTCCACGTCCTGATAGTTCTTACGGCTTTCCAACGGTGAGCAGCTCGGTCTCGAAAGATGTCTGCTGAGAGCTGGGCTCTGATCGTTTGTTGAGAACGCTTTTTTCAACGCCCGACAATTCAGGGTGGTCACGCCGCACTCTGCGAAGTTTTTCCTTCAATCTGTCATATGCCCCGCGAGTGTCCTCATCCGCCGCGTCAGCGGCGGACAAAGGCTGCTCGACAGCGCCCTTGAGTAGCGAAGTGGCTCGTTGAAATTTTCCTACCACCATCAGCGCTTCTACGTAATGGTCGAGAATAACTAAGTCACCGCCAGCCAAGCTTACGGCTTTCGCGAGATTTTCTTC
>Ga0214921_10007947_pt1 | contig 13941 bp, 9 predicted proteins | sample LL1505_MetaG_FD_177992 | JGI IMG/M metagenome (GOLD analysis project Ga0214921, IMG submission 177992) | Freshwater microbial communities from Lake Lanier, Atlanta, Georgia, United States - LL-1505 | ecosystem: Environmental > Aquatic > Freshwater > Lake | place: USA: Georgia | collected 2015-05-28 | reverse complement strand
CAGGAGCAGCGGAAGGTGCAATTGATGCAGCTTCAATATTAAAGCCAATGCTTGCTCGCGGTGAGTTACAGACAATTGGCGCTACTACTCTTGATGAGTACCGTAAACATTTAGAAAAAGATGCTGCACTTGAGCGTCGCTTTCAACCAATCCAAGTTTCAGAACCAACCGTTGCACACACAATTGAAATTCTTAAAGGTCTTCGTGATCGTTATGAAAGCCACCATAAGGTTTCAATCTCAGACGGTGCATTAGTTTCAGCTGCAACTCTTGCTGATCGCTATGTTTCAGATCGTCATCTGCCAGATAAAGCGATTGATTTAATTGATGAGGCTGGCTCTCGCCTTCGTATCCGCCGCATGACAGTACCCCCTGAAATTCGCGAGTTTGATGACAAAATTGCTGCTGCCCGTAAAGAAAAAGAATCAGCAATCGATGGCCAAGACTTTGAAAAAGCAGCCTCTCTTCGCGATAAAGAAAAGAGTTTAATTACGGAAAAAGCAGAGCGCGAAAAGAATTGGAAGGCTGGCGACCTTGATGTTGTCGCTGAGGTTGACGAAGAGTTAATTGCCGAGGTTCTATCTACTGCAACTGGTATTCCAGTATTTAAGTTAACTGAAGCAGAAACCGCACGCCTACTTCGCATGGAAGATGAATTACACAAACGTGTAATTGGCCAAGAACAAGCAATCAAGGCTTTATCTCAAGCAATCCGCAGAACTAGAGCCGGACTTAAAGATCCAAAACGACCTGGTGGATCATTTATTTTCGCTGGCCCTTCTGGTGTTGGTAAGACTGAACTTTCTAGAACTCTTGCTCAGTTCTTATTTGGAGATGCAGATGCATTGATTCAACTTGATATGTCTGAGTACTCTGAAAAACACACTGCATCTCGTTTATTTGGCGCACCTCCTGGTTATGTTGGATATGACGAGGGCGGTCAATTAACTGAGAAGGTACGTCGTCGCCCATTCTCTGTAGTGTTATTTGATGAGGTTGAAAAAGCTCATCCAGATATCTTCAACTCACTCCTTCAAGTGTTAGAAGATGGTCGCCTAACAGATTCACAAGGTCGCGTTGTCGATTTCAAAAATACCATCATTATTATGACAACCAACTTAGGTACTCGTGATATTTCTAAAGCGCTATCACTTGGCTTTGCAAATTCCTCTGATGCGCAAGGTAGTTACGAGCGTATGAAGGCAAAGGTTGGAGATGAGCTAAAGACTCACTTCCGTCCAGAGTTTTTAAACCGTATTGATGACATCGTAGTATTCCACCAGTTAACTGAGGCAGAAATTGTTCAAATAGTTGACTTAATGATTGCTCAATTAGATGAGCGTTTACGTGCAAAAGATATGGGAATTGAGTTAACCACTGCCGCCAAAGCACTCCTTGCTAAGCGTGGCTATGACCCTGTACTTGGTGCTCGGCCGCTTCGCAGAACTATTCAACGCGAACTAGAAGATGTGCTATCTGAGAAAATGCTATTTGGTGATTTGAAAGCTGGTGAAATTGTTTTGGTGGATGTTTCAGATGAGACTCCTGAAGCAACATTCACTTTTAAAGGTACCGCTAAAACTGCGATGCCAGATACACCTGGAGATTTAGCAGAAGCAACTAATTAATCTTTACCTTACTTATTGCTTGTTCAACTCGGCTAGCTTCTAGTATTTCGATTCCAGCAATTTTTAAATCACTTCCAACTGGCACGATTGCTCGCTTAAATCCAAGTCGAGCAGCTTCAGCAACCCTCTGAGTAATTCCGGTTACCTTTCTAATTTCACCAGCTAAACCTACTTCACCAATTGCTACTAAATCTGCTGGTAGTGCTAAACCTTTAGCAGCAGATGCAACTGATAGAGCAACAGCTAAATCAGCAGATGGTTCGGTAATTTTCATACCACCAACTGTTGCAACATAAACATCTCGGCCTGATATTTTAATTCCAGCTCTAAGCTCTAGTACTGCCAAAGTCATTGCAGTTCTTGAGTTATCTAATCCACTTGTTACTCGACGTGAATTTCCCCAATCTCTGCCATCTGGATTGCCATTACTTACTAATGATTGAATCTCAGCTAGTAAAGCTCTTCTTCCTTCTAGCGCAACAGTTACACAAGTACCAGGAACTGGATCGGTATGACGAGATGTAAATAATCCAGTTGGATCCGGCAGGCCAACAATTCCAGAGTCATTTAAATCAAAGCAGCCAACCTCATCAGAGGCGCCAAATCTATTCTTAATCGCTCTTATTAATCGAAGACGAGAATGGCGCTCTCCCTCAAAATTTAAAACTACGTCAACTAAGTGTTCCAGTAAGCGTGGACCAGCAATAGAGCCATCTTTAGTTACATGACCTACTAAAACTAAAGTAATTGATCGCTCTTTCGCAATCCTGATTAAAGCGGCTGCAATTTCGCGAACTTGAGTAACTCCACCGGGTGATCCATCCACAGTTGTACTTGAAATAGTTTGAATCGAATCTATTACTAGTAATTCAGGTTTTACCGAATCAATGTGGGCAATAACTGCGCCAAGATCAGACTCAGCAGCCAGCCACAGATTCTTATCAATTGCATTAAGTCGCTCAGCTCTTAATCTAACTTGCGAAGCCGATTCCTCACCACTTATATATAGCGACAGAATTCCTTGTTTTGCAGTCTCTGCTGCCACAGTTAATAACAGTGTTGATTTACCAACACCAGGCTCACCTGCTAAAAGAATTGCCGCTCCAGGAACTAAGCCACCACCTAAAACTCTATCTAATTCACCAACACCGCTAGACCTTGCTTTCGCACTTGCTAAATCAACATCGCCAATTGGTTTTGCTGCAGTAGTAAAAGACCCAGCAACTAGTGAAAGTTTTTTAGGTGCAGCGATCTCTTCAACAGTTCCCCATGCTTGGCATTCACCACATCTACCAACCCATTTTGTTGCACTCCAACCGCACTCAACACAACGGAATGGATCTTTTGCTGGTGCTTTTGCCATGGCGATAATCTAATGGCAAGGACTGACTATCTTTGCTCTTGCGCAGCCTTTGTCGCAGGATGAATCACAAAGAGTGGTAATTCACGTCGTTTTTGTGCTTTTCTGCTGGCAACGATTGCATCCATGCGTGCATCAGATAGTTTTGCTAACTCTTTATAACCAGCTTCACCCATCATTGCGATTAATTCGGTTTTATTTGATTGATAAACCGGGATCTTTCCAGTGTGAGCCTCTGAGTTGCTTGTGCAGTACCAATCAAAGTCATTACCGCCTTCACCCCATGCCAATCTTTCATACTCACCAATTACAACTACGGTAATTTCTTTATCGCCCATCTCACGAGTTTCCCAAGATCTGCGCAGTGGTAGCTGCCAACAGATATCTGGCTTAGTATCGACAAAGTGCACACCCTCTTTAACTGCTAAATGATGTAGTGCGCAACCAAAGGAACCGGTATAGCCAGGTGCTTCATGGCCAACTCGATTAAGAAAAATACAAGAGTCTTGAACTTTTTTAGTTTTACGGTCTTTATCTAAACCAATTTCACTAATTGTAAGTTTTCCACCAGATTTCTTTGGACGGGCTTGATCATAAAACTGCCAATCAGCTTTTGTTAACTTCTTAGCTGCATTTAAAACTCTGACTTCATCCTCTTTGCTGGTGTAGTAAGCACCATCTGAGCAACATCCAGCATCTGGTTTGTCAGCATCAATACCGCAACAACCATTTCCGTAAATACATTGCCAATATGAAGTTAGCCAGGTTAGGTCACATTTAAAGATTTCCTCAGAGTTGTCTGGGTTTACAAATTCGACCCAGTCCCGTGCAAAATTAGGTGCGACCTCATTCTTAGATAACTTAGATTTCGGTCTTTTTGTCGTTGCCATAGAGCGAAAGTTTAAGGGTCAGGTGGGGTTAATGACTAATTGGGTAGGCTTAAAGTATGAAGGCATCGCTGGCTGATAAGTGCATTGGATTTATCGGTGTTGGTGTCATGGGCTCATCACTGATTAAGAGCTTGCTTATATCTTCAGTGAATTCTGATCAAATATGTATCAGCGATAAAAGTAAAGAAAAATCTGATGAGATAGCTACATCCTATAAAGTTAAAGTTAAAAATATTGCCGAAATTGGGCATGATTGTAATGTTATTTTTTTAGCAGTTAAACCCCAAGATCTTGAGACTGTATTAGGTGAGTTAAGTCGGAGTTTAAATAAAGAAACACTTTTAATCTCAATTGCTGCCGGAAAAACAACAAAATTTATTGAAGGCAAACTAATCAATAAAAATCCAGTTGTGAGAGTTATGCCTAACACTCCGGCACAAATTGGCAAAGGTGTCAGTGCGATCTCACCTGGCACTAGCGCAACGAAGGATCATTTAGCACTTGCTAAGGATTTATTATCAGCCAGTGGATTAGTAGTTGAAGTTCCGGAAGAAAACCAAGATGCAGTTACAGCGCTAAGTGGCTCAGGCCCGGCGTACTTTTTTAGTTTTATAGAAGCAATGATCAAATCTGGAATAAATCTTGGCTTAAGTGAAGAAGTTGCTACCCAGTTAGCGAATGGCACAATTTCTGGTTCTGCTGCGATGTTGCAAGAAAGTGGAGTTGATGCTGCAACACTTAGAAAAAATGTGACAAGTCCAAACGGTACGACCGCTGCCGCACTTAAAGTATTTGCCGACAATAATTTAGAAAAAATTGTTGCCGATGCTATGGCTGCAGCAAAAAAACGCGCCCAGGAGCTGGCTTGAAAAAGGCGTTTTTAATCTTCTTACTTGTTATTTCATTACAGCCACTACCTGCAACAGCAGCAGTAATGAAAAGTTTGAAACCAATAATTGAATTGCCATACCTAAAAGCAGATGAGATAAGTGATGTCTCATTAACGCCAGTAAGTATTGTTTTAACTGGCACGACTGAGTCAGCTAGCTCTACCTGGCTAAGCGGTTCTCTCGGCGGTTTAAGTGATGGTTTTATTGCTAACTACTCCTCTCTCGGTGCACCATTATGGAATCTACGTTTAGGTTCAGTAGCAAATGAAATAGCAACATCTACTGCAATTGATACTGATGGCAGTATCTGGGTAGTTGGTGCGGGTACTGCAATAACCACTCCCACACCTTTAGCATCACAAAGCAAGGCATTAAATCCAGATAATGTTGTGCTAGATCCACTTCAATCTGCCAATACACCTCTTAATAGAATTAAGTTATGGCAAGTAAATAGCACTGGTAGCTTACTTAACACTTTTGAATTTATCTCTGAGAGCATTATCCATCCAAAGAAAATACTAATTGCGGGAGCGAATCTAATTATTCTTGGTGATAGCTATGAAAAATCAGCCGTAAACGGATTTTATATTTCTGCAACTAAAACTGGTGTGTTCTCACCGATTGTAAAATATGGCGTTAAATCGACTCAAATTAACTCTGCCCTGAGCAATTCGGATGGAAGTATCACAGCAGTTGGAACAAGCGGTGATTTATTGTTAAAAGTAAAACCACTTAGCAAGGCAGATGCAGTGACGCTAAAAATTTCAGCAGGTGGGGTGCTACTACAGGTAGCGCGTGCGACTTTAAAAAGCACTACCCGAACTTGGAGTTCGATTGATGCCGGTTTACTTCAGGGCGGAAAGGTTTCGTATTCAAATAAAACTGAAGCAGCAATAACAAAGTTTTCAGCTCTAAGTAAACCGACGTGGAATATTAGGTATTTATCGAAATCGAGTGCGTTGATCGCCAGCGGTAAAAATTCCTGGGCAACTTTTGTTTCTAGTGGCGTAATTAAAGGCTTACCTACTTGGAAGCCAAAAAATGCCACACCAGTAATTCTTGAGCTTGGCAAAAAAGGCGAGGTAATCTCCGGTTACACACTTCCAGCGCCAGCGGTTGCAATCGCTGCAAATAATGAAATTGGTACGGTTGTAATCACCGATTCGGGTGTAAGTTTTGGTTTAGTACTGATTAACTAGTAATCTTGCCTCATAGTAATTTCACTAAAGGAGCAAAATGGGTTCAGTAATTAAGAAGCGCCGTAAAAGAATGGCGAAGAAGAAGCATAAAAAACTTCTCAAGAAAACAAGAATTCAACGACGTAACGCGAAGTAAGTAATTTACCTTACTAAGGTTTAAAAAGAATTAATTTTCCAGATACGCCAGCAACGGCGTATCTGATTTTATTTAAAGTAATCCAAGTGCTTTTTCCACCATCTGAGATAACTCCTTTAGTAATTAATTCGACTTTATTCTTACCTTTATTAACTAGACACAATCTTAATTCACAGCTAAATAATATCGATTTCTCATCGACCGCTATTGGGGAATTAGGAGTTCCATAACCAACCACTTCGGTATCAATAAAAGAGCTAGTCGGGCTTGATTGATATCTAATTTGATTTGGATTTGGAAGCGAAACTCCACTACTAGTAAACCAACTAAAATTCACTCCTTTTGCAGAATTAAAAATTGATACGTCATAGCCAGCTACTGCAACAGAACCATCTGGCGCATCTAACGTTTTGTATTTCCAATCAGCTGCCCCGATACCAGTTCTAACCGCATAGCGAATTTCACCTTTTGTGACATTTTTATCAGCATCAAAACCTTTGACAGAATCGTAAATTACATGGACAGTTTTATTCACATTCATTGCTTTCAGATGAAATGCGACATCACCAGTGGTTCTACTTTCCGTGTCTTTATCTCCGTCAACAATTTCATATACCCAGTCACCATTATTTTTTACTGCCCCAAGAAGTATGCCCTGTGATTCGTCACGATAAAAAACTTGGACTCCATCGCTGGTAACCGCACAAGCGTTTGAAACCGAAACATCAGAGCCGCCTCTTACTCTTGGAAAAATCTTATAATCTTGAATTGCTGCTCCATCACCATCAACAACCTCATAAGTCCACGACTTCCCGTCGTAAAGGGCATATTTAAGATCTTTATTTATTAAATCAGTATAGAAAACATGTAAGTAATTTTTCTTATTGGTAGTGGAAGTACAAACTGAAATGTAGCCAGAGACATCATTTGTAGTTTTTCCTAACTCCAAACTATTACCATCAACTGTTTTAATACTCCATTTACTATTGGAATAAGTTGCAAGTTTAATATCGCCATTTTTACTATCACTATAAGCAATTACTGGATTACCTTGATAAGTTGTACTTGCTAGGTATTTGGCATCAGCATTCGAATCTATAGCAGATGCTTTCCAAACTGCCTGAGGTGTCACAGAGTTTGATAATACAGATGGGGAGTCTCCAACCGTATTTTTTGCAATGATTGAAAAACTATAATTAATTCCGTTTTTTAATCCAGTAATTATTACTGGACTTTCAGAAGCTGTTGTCTGTTCACCGGTGTTAATGTTTTTTACTAAGTAACTATCAATTTGAGCGGAACGGAAATTCGCGGGGCGCTCAAACATTAAAATTGCGCTTTTATCACTTATTATTGCTCGAAAATTCTGTGGAGATTCCGGAAGTCCATAGGCGATTCCGGCAGGTGGTTTTCTTCTCATGTCCTCAAACATCGCTAACAAAAGTGGCCCGGGTAAATGAAAAACTTGACCAGAATCTAAATTAGGTGTCATAACTGAATTCTCGCCAGATTGAGGAAATGTTCTCTCGTCTAAATGACTAACAGAGGACCCCGGTTCATAAATGCTAGGTGTGTATAACAGAGGCTTCACACCGTTATTAGATTTAATTGCGTTTTCACCTGACCACACCAAAGTTGAAGTTAAAGCTTTGCCGGTTTCAATTGAGGAAATAGGCATGTCAGCTAATCGCCTTCCATCTGGAAGTTGTGCGTATGCGTCAAATGGAGTTGGTTGAGTGATTCTTCCAAAACCAGAAAATTCATCGTAGTAATTTCCGGAGATAAAACCCAAACCATGAGCCATCTCATGCAAAATTACTGACCGTAAGTCATAACTTCTTGGCGGGCACTTTCCATCTATTCCAAAATACCAAGGAGCATCCGAAGTAATGGATATTTCAATTTCTGGGCTTGCTGGATCTAAATCTTTACCCGCTAATGCGTTAGCAAGGGCGGAAGCATAATATAAAGTTTTGTCTGGAGCGCCAGGAAAATTTGCGTAATTATTCTTAGCACTAGCAGCAGCTAAGATCCCATAGCTAGATGCTCTACTCCAAGTTACATTTACATTTACTGGCACAGCTGAGGCAAAGTTCTCAGACCACGTGTCAACGGCTGCTTGCACCGCATCTCTTGCAGTTACTGGAACGGTATTGAAGTTAACAATGAAGTTACTCTTCTTTTCTATGTATGCAGAAGAATTTCGCTCGATAGTTTGAACTGAGGCAGTTTTCCCGCTTGCATAGATGTAGCCCCAATTAGCCGGCACACTCTTTATTTGAAGTGCATCAGCGGTCGTAATTGAAAATGGGGTGGTTAACAAACCAATTACTAGTCCGATTGACGTGAGTATTGACTTAAACCGCATGGGTTGAAGGCTAACAGTCTGAGATGACTAGACCGTGCTAGATTGGAAGCTATCAGCAATAATTAAGCATATAACTATAAAGAACCGGTTGTTAATGACTATATTTTTAAGCAAAGGTTGCCGTCAATGAAAGAAGTAACGGTTTACTCTCGAAGTGGGTGTCACCTGTGTGAGATTGCAATTGACCGTATTAAATCTGTAATTAATAATCATGAATTTACTCTAAGTATCGTATTGATTGATAATGATAGTGAATTAGAAAAAGAGTTTGGGGAACAAGTTCCAGTAATTCTTATTGACAATAAAATTCACGATTATTGGCGGGTAGATTTAGAGCGGTTTACCGCTGCGATTAATTCTTAATTTTTATTTATTACTTCATCCGCATCAATAATTCGGTATGCATAACCTTGTTCTGCTAAAAATCTTTGTCGGTTTTGCGCAAAGTCTTGATCAATAGTGTCTCTTGCAACGAGTGAGTAAAACCGTGCACCTCTACCATCTGCCTTAGGACGAAGTATTCGACCCAGGCGTTGTGCCTCTTCCTGACGGGAACCAAAAGTGCCAGAGACTTGAATCGCTATTGTCGCCTCGGGTAAGTCAATCGAGAAGTTAGCAACCTTTGATACAACCAAGCATTTAATTTCACCAGTACGAAACAATGCAAATAATCTTTCCCGCTCTTTAATCGGAGTCTCGCCTTTAATTACTGGAACTCCCAGTGCTTCAGAAAGTTGATCTAACTGCTCTAGATATTGGCCAATGACTAATACTTGATCATTTGCATGTTGTCTGGCAAGGGCTATCGCAACATCTTTTTTAGTTTGAGTAGTTGCACAAAAACGATATCTATCTTCTTGCTCAGCGGTTGCATAATTTAGTCTTTCAGCATCAGTCAAAGTAATTCTTACTTCTACACAGTCAGCTGGTGCAATATAACCTTGTGCTTCTATCTCTTTCCAAGGTACATCGAAACGTTTTGGGCCAATAAGTGAAAACACTTCACCTTCCATTCCATCTTCACGAACTAAGGTTGCAGTTAATCCCAATCTGCGGCGAGATTGAATATCTGCAGTGAATCTAAATATTGGAGCTGGTAACAGGTGAACCTCATCATAAATAATTAATCCCCAGTCAATAGCATCAAAAAGGTCTAGGTGGGCATAAACGCCTTGCTTGCGGGTTGTCATTACTTGATAAGTAGCAATTGTTACCGGCCTAATTTCCTTTTTAGCACCACTATATTCACCAATATCATCTTCATTTAAATCTGTGCGTCTTAACAATTCTTCTCGCCACTGTCGGGCAGCGACTGTGTTGGTAACTAAAATTAAAGTTGTTGCTTTTGCATGTGCCATAGCCGCCGCTCCAACAATTGTTTTACCAGCACCACATGGCAGAACTACTACACCAGAACCTCCATGCCAAAAACCTTCGGCGGCTAATTCTTGGTATTTTCTAATTTTCCAACCATCTTGTTTTAATGCGATTTCGTGGTGCTCGCCATCAACATAACCAGCAAAATCTTCTGCTGGCCAACCCAATTTAAGAAGTGCCTGCTTTAAAAATCCGCGCTGCCCAGGGTGAACCACAATCGTTTCTTCATCGAGTTGTAAACCAAGCATTGGTGCAACTTTCTTGCCACGGGTTACTTCTTTTAGTACGGCTGGATCATTTGAAACTAATATCAAACCGTGTACAGGATGAGCTTCAAGTCGAAGCCGGCCGTAGCGAGACATAGTCTCGGCAATATCTACTAATAGCGAATGCGGGACTGCGTATCTGGAGTATTTAAGCAATACATCTACTACTTGCTCAGCATCATGACCAGAGGCTCTGGCATTCCAAAGTCCAAGCGGAGTTAATCGGTAGGTATGGATATGTTCTGGAGATTTTTCTAACTCTGCAAAAGCTGCAATAGCTCTGCGACATTCATCAGAGAGAATATGGTCGATATCTAATAAAAGAGTTTTATCGCTTTGAACAATTAATGGACCATCACTCATTTAAGCAACTCATTGATAAATGCAGCAGTTAACTTAATTCTTTCTTCTATCGTTGAAATCTTAATTGATTCGCCGGGTGCATGGGCTCCCATACCGATCGCACCTAGACCGTCTAATACTTTAGCTCCGGCTGCAGCAGCAAGGTTGCCATCACTTGCTCCACCAACACTTGCATGCCCAATCGGGGATAAACCTAAATCTTTTGCGACCTTCTCAAACTTTTCATATAACTCCATAGAGCTTGATGTTTCAAGTGGTGGTCGATTAACTCCGCCAGTAACATCAACTTTGGCTACATCACTAGCCAAAGCTCGAATTGATTTATCAATTCTATTTAACTCAGATATCGTAAAAGATCTAACGTCGATGTCTAATGTTGCTAAGGCCGGTACCGTATTTGTTGTTGTACCAGATTGCATAACAGTTGGAACCGCAGTTGTACCAAACTCAGGGTTCTCAAGAGTTGAAATTTGCATTACTAATTTAGCGAGTTCGGTAGTTGCATTAATTCCCTTTTCAGGTTCAAGGCCGGCATGTGAAGCTTTTCCAGTAACGCTTACTTGGTACATCGCAGTTCCTTTACGACCGGTTTTAACTTTTCCATCTAGTGAGGCTTCAAAGACCAATACTGCTTTTGCAGTTTTGGCTAATCTTTCGATTAACTCTTTTGATGTCGCACTACCAGTTTCTTCATCTGTAGTTGCAACTAATGCGACATTCTCTTGGGCGCCATTTACTTGTGAAACGGCATAAAGTGCTTGCACAAATCCAGCCTTCATATCAAAGACGCCAGGACCGGTTGCTGTATCTGCTTCAATTTTCCAAGTTGGCTGGAATGAACCTTTTGGCCAAACTGTGTCCAAGTGACAGAGCAGAACTATCTTTGGATTTTTCGCTCCCCACCAAAATACTGGGCGACCATTTTCATTTATTTTTGTCGCAGGAGTTTTTAATAATTTATTTGCAATTTCAACCGCTAAATCAACAACCTGATTACATGCTATTAAATCTTCGGTCGGAGACTCACACTCAACCAGGCGCTGGATATCTAAAAGTGCGGTCATAGGTCTAAGTCTGCCTTATTTTCGGAAATGGCGGCAGATGGTGCTACGCCGTTGATGCGAGGGATACGAAATTGCGCAATCTCGCCAGTAGTCTCATCTCGAGCGGTTAAGGTCCCGAGTGAGATTGAAATTGGCTCAATAATTCGATTTGAAACACCACCGTTATTGTCTGCATAACTAATCATAAGAGTCCGCTTTTCATCGATGTATTGATTAATCAACGCCAAAGTTTCATTAGATGAAGTGCCAGGCACGATCGGATCTACTTTACGACTTCGCTCACCAGCCTTAATTGTTTTAACTGCAGCAGTAATTATGCTTTCTTTCGGTGAAGTGAACTCCGAGATAATTCTTGGAGGCTTTGGTCGAGATTTAGCGCGGCGTAAGTTTGGTTGAGAGAGCAAAATGCCACTGGCGTTTTCGGCAGCCGGCAAATATCCAGAATCTCTTAGTTCACTAATTACTTCAGTTAACTCAAGATCTGAAACTAAAACTTGTGGAGCAATTTTGCGTAACCGTAAGTGTTCACACTTTTTATCATGAAGTATCTGTTGTACTAATCCCTCATCTTCACACCGAATATAAGTATGAGCCGTACCAACTCTTAATTTACCGTGACGCTTTGCGACATCGGCAATTAAATAATCAAGCGGTTGTGGCATTGGAGTTTTAGAAGTTTTAGTAAGAAAGGTTTTTATCTGATCACCAGTTTTACCATGATCTAATCCACGCCTAATTGATGCTTCACTGAATCGATAGACAGTTGCACCGCCGCGACTTTCAATATCTGCAATAGTTCCCATTTCAGCTGAGAGTTCTGCCATTAGTGGACCAGGAGCAACCGCACTGTTATCAGCTTGAATTAAAATATGATCAACTGGTTTAGGAAGTGCATCTGCAATTCCTAATTCTTCTTGCATAGTAAGTAAGTTTTTTCCAAATGTAGAAATAGCGCCTTGTCCAGTAATACCAAGCCACTCTGCCTCCCGGATATTCCATTCAATAAAATCATTATTCGCTCGTTGCGGATTCCACCATTTAACTATTTTTTGTAAAACATCAAGATCAGGAGAGACTTGAGGAGTTTCTAAAAGCACTTTTAGAGTGGTTCGTCTGATCAATGAAACCCCGGCACGATCTAACTCTGGGCCGAGAGGTGCGATGTTTTTGTCAGAAGCTCTACCAATTAATCCACTGACTCGGGATGTATCTAGCCATAAAACAACGAGAGAATACCAACGCTCTTCAGCTGGTTTTGTTAACCAGATATCAAAAGCTGTGGTTGGAAGTATTTGATCATCGGGATCAATTACCACCAATCCTCCTAAATAACATAGCTCAGCAATAAAACCAGCGCATGTTTCATCCACCCCTATGTGTTCAGCCATGCGTTTTAAATCTCGAACTCCAATACCGCCAGTACGTAGCGCAGTCGGTGGCTCATCTGAAAGGTTGTGTAAAAATTCTTCACACCATCTTAAAATTGTTGAGATATTTGCGATAGCGGCTAAATCAATCTGTTTTTGATCAACTTTTCTACCAGTTAACTCATCTGCCTTAATTACTAACTCTTTATGTACTTTTCCACCTCGTAACTTGATGCCAAATTCGCGAGGTAAGGCAACTGTGTGAGAATCAAGCGCAACCAAAATATTGTTTTCCAGCAACCAACCAATCGCACTTCCAGGCTTTTTAATATTTGTAATCTGCCCTCGTGGTGGGCCCCAGGTTAACTTTTCTAGGACATCTAAAGATGCTTTTGGAACATCTTTTAATTTAGCAAAATCAACTTTGCCAGAAGAGGTTGGTCCTAAACCAACTGGCTCATTTCCGATTAAAAGCTTTAAATTAGTTGGCGTGCGGTAATTATTACCTTCTTTATATAACAGTCCCATTTGCCATAGGTAATCTAAAGCGAATGTTGTCTCTTCACTGGTAACTGCAATCAATTCAGATTTTTTAAATGGTTCAGGTAATACGCAGGCCGCTTCGATTATTTGGTAGTGCCATAAATTAAGTGAATCAAGAGCGCGCACCAATGAAGGCGTGGAGGTGGCGCGGGCGGCAAGGGCTGAGAAATCATTTGGAACCGGAGTAACTAAATCGGGGCGGAATTTAAATATTGCACCGAGATCTTCTTCTGAGCGCGCGCGAAGTTCTTCAGCAAAAGTAATCGCGACAGTAGACATAACTGGCCTACTTTACTCGGGTTTTAAGTGCGCTATTTACCTTTGCGTTTTATCTTTCGAGGTGAGAGTAAAGAGGCAAGCGCTGCTAATCGGCCAGCGGTTGGCCCAAAAAACTTTTTAAATCGACGAGCTCTTCTAAAATCATAAACTGGCCAATTGTCGCGGTAGGCCCTTATCTCAAGTAATGTATCTGGGTTAATCACTCGAGGAT
>Ga0214921_10007946_pt1 | contig 13942 bp, 9 predicted proteins | sample LL1505_MetaG_FD_177992 | JGI IMG/M metagenome (GOLD analysis project Ga0214921, IMG submission 177992) | Freshwater microbial communities from Lake Lanier, Atlanta, Georgia, United States - LL-1505 | ecosystem: Environmental > Aquatic > Freshwater > Lake | place: USA: Georgia | collected 2015-05-28 | reverse complement strand
CTCACTTCGCCTTCGAGCAAACCCGCTTGGTAAACCGCTTGGCGCACCACCCGACCTTCGTGAAAAAAGCGGGCTGGCCCTTCAATTTGACCTTTGACAAAGTGCATCTTGGCACTGGGCTGGCCATCACTGTGGTACGTCATCGCGGGGCCATGGGCTGCACCGTCCACAAAGTTTTGTTCAGAAACACAACGACCCTGCACAAAGACACGGGTCAGGCCATGCTGGCGGCCTTGAACATAGGCCGCGATTTGAAGTGGTTTGCCATGCTCATCAAATTGGTACAACAAGCCATCCAATTGGCCGGCATCGTAGTTGGCACTGAGCTGCGGTGTGCCATTGGGCCAAAAACGGTCCATGCGGCCATGCAGTGCGCCCTGTCGCATCCAGGTGCGACTGATCAAGCAGCCGTTTTCGTCGTGTTCCTCGAGGCGCTCGGGGGCCAGACTTTTCAAGGGCGTCATCCCATCCGATGGACCGATGGATGTGGCGTGGTTGTTGGGTGCGGTAGCCATGTTTGTATGCTTGAACGACTCAGTTGATCTTGACCAAGCCGCCTTTGATGGTCAGCATGCCGCCGCCATCAACCGTTTGCATGGCCGAAGCCTTGTGCGTGATCATGGCGCCCTTGTTGTCCAAGGTTGTGCCAGCTTCATTGACCAAACCCATTGACGCTTTGTTGGTCAGGGCCGTACCCGCCTGATTGGTCAAAGCGGTGCCGGCTTTGTTGGTCAAGGCGGTCCCTGCTTCGTTGGTCAAGGCGGTGCCAGCTTTGGCGGTCATTGTCGTGCCTGCATCCAGCAAAACTGTTTTGGCTGACTTGATGGTAATGCCGCCAGTGACGTCCAATAAAAAATCACCTGTGACTTTGAGCGTGAAGTCACCTTTCACGGTGTGTTTGAAGTCGCCTTCGTTGTCGTGGGTTTCATCCCCCGTGATGGTCAAAGCGCGGGTGCCTTTGACCTTGTGAATTTCTTTGCCTTTTTGCACGTCGACGGTTCGGTCACCTTCGGTCAGGGTGTGAATCTCAGCGCCCTTCGTCAAGGTGGTGGTCAGTGCATTTTCAATCTCTACTTTCATGTCCTTTTGGGCATGCATGTAAAACTCTTCGGCGTCTTTTTTATCTTCAAGACGGATCTCGTTACCCGCCGTGCCCTTGGGGGAGGACCGGGTTTTGATGACACTTTGTGTCTGGTTGGTCGGTAAGGTGACGGGCGTGGCGTTTTCACCGTTGTAAACGCTGCCGGTGATCAAGGGGCGGTCCGGGTCAGCATCGATGTAACTGATCACCACTTCCTGCCCAATGCGCGGCATGAACAAGGTGCCAAAGCCTTTGCCTGCAGCGCTTTGCGCCACGCGGATCCAACAAGAACTCTTTTCGTCTTTGACGCCCACACGGTCCCAGAAAAACTGCACTTTGACACGACCGTCTTTGTCGGTCCAAATCTCTTCGTTGGCCGGTCCAACCACCAAGGCCGTTTGGCTTCCGGCAACCCGAGGCAGCGGTGTGAGTCGCTGCGGGCGAAACGGCACCGTGGCTAAAAATGCTTCGAACCTGTTTCGGTACATGTCGTTGCGCGCAAAATGATGGACGCGCCGCAACACATAGGATGCGTTCAAGCTGGTCCGGAAATGACCGGACAATGTGAACTTGGTGCCTGCTGTGAAGGGGTAAACATAACCGTTGCCACGCAACTCTTGCGCTTGCAATTGACTGGCTTCAACTCGCAACTTGGCCAGGGCATTGCCTGCGGCCACTGTGTCATGCTTGCCTGGCCACTGCAACAACTCACCCTTGCCCAAGGTGCCACTGGCGTTGGCTGCCAACGCGGTACTGGGCTTGCTGGGGTCATAGTCTCCCAGACTGTGTTTTTGCGTCACCAAGCGGTTTTCCAACTCGAAAGACGCAATCGTGTCGATCATGTGGTCTGAGCCAGACTCAGGGAAAAAGCGTACTTTGGCGGCGTCTGTACAAGCCACATGGGCTGTGGATGCATCGGCCAAGACCATGGTGTGCGCACCGTCCTTGAACGTGAAAAAATAGAAAATGCCCACACTTTCCATCAAACGCGAAATGAAGGCGAATGCCGTTTCATCGTGCTGCACACAATAATCGAGCGCCGTATACGTGCCCGTCAGTTTGGCCTCAAAGGTGATGGCAAATTCACCCAAGACGGCTTTGATGATGTCTGGAATGGACTTGGCTTGATAGATGGCGCGGTCACTGCTGAGCGTCAGCAGCCACAATTTAGGCACCACTTCAGCTGTGTAATGCGCCAGCCCATCTTCACCACCACTTTGGATAAAGCGGGTGGCAATGCCATTGAAGTAGCGCTTCGGCCCGTCTGGAATTTCCATGGTGACGGTCACAGCATTGCCAATCATTTTGGTGGCATCCAAGTCGCTGCTCAAACTGCGCATGTGCAACATGAGTTTGAACATTTCAGAGATGCCCTCGGTCGCTTCCATCGCGTCAAGCACCAACTCGTCCGTCCCCAAAGGGGTCGTGACCTTTAGAAAAGTGTTGTGCTGAGCGAATCCGGCGGTCATGGGTTGGCGACTCGGTTTTCGTTGCTGAAACGGTAGGCAAATCGTCCGTGCGCATCGATCGACATGGCGATGGCGGCAAAGGGTTGGTCCAAGGCCATGCGCTCGAGCACCAGGCTGGAGAGTTCGGGCAGCACGGACTGTGTGAGGATGTAGTCCACATTGCGCGCACCGCTGTCCACTTCTGTACAGCGCTCTGTGATGGTCCGAACGACAGCATCGTCAAATGTGAAATGTGCAGCGTGGTTCAAACTGATGCGATCTGCGAGTCGGCCCAGTTTGAGCTTGACGATGCCCATGATCTGCTCATCTCCCAAGGGGTAATAGGGCACCAAAACCAATCGACCCAAAAACGCGGGACTGAATTGCTTGAGCAGTGCGGGTCTGAGACGCTCGACCAGTTCTTCGGCAGAGGGCCTCACGCCATGCGCGCAAGCATCGGTGATGATGTCTTGTGCCGCATTGGAGGTGAGCAAAATCAAGGTGTTTTTGAAATCGATCTGCACCCCTTCGCCGTCGTCCATGACACCTTTGTCAAAGACTTGGAAAAACAATTCAAGCACATCGGGGTGGGCTTTTTCCATTTCGTCCAAGAGCACCACGCTGTAGGGTCGTCGACGGACCGCTTCGGTCAACACGCCACCTCGGCCGTAACCCACATAACCGGGGGGTGCTCCCTTGAGACTTGAAACGGAATGCGCTTCTTGAAACTCGGACATGTTGACGGTGACCATGTTGCGCTCTCCGCCATACAACAGGTCGGCCAAAGCAATGGCCGTTTCTGTCTTGCCCACACCACTGGGCCCGACCAACATGAAGACGCCCACGGGCTTGCCGGGGTCGTCCAAGTCAGCGCGGAAGGTGCGCACGCGGCGGGCAATGGCATCCAAGGCTTGGGGCTGCCCCACCAGGCGTTCGGCCATGCGGTCTTGTAGGTGCAGGACGGTATGCAACTCGTCCGCCATCATCTTGCCCACGGGAATGCCCGTCCAATCAGAAATGACAGAAGCTACCGTGCCAGAGTCAACGCAGACTGAGACCAAAGGATCGTCATCTTGCAAGGCTTCTAGGCCTTTTTTCAAACGCTGCAGCTGCATGGTCACGAGTTGCGGATCTTGCTCCTCGTCGCCGTCTGAAACTGTGGCCGTGCCATTGGCGATGCGACGGCGCAGCGCCACGATCTCAGCCACTGCCTCTTTTTCTCGCGCCAACTTGTCTTGCAAAGCCACCAGTCGAGTTTGAATGTCTTTCAAACTGTGTTCGGCCTTTGAAATGGCTTCAAGGCGATCAATGCCCGTGGCTTGTTCGTGACGCAGCACACGCAAGCGACTCTCCGTGTTGCCTTGTTCGCGTTGCAAGGACTCCACGCCCTCAGGCAAACCGCTTTGCCCAACGGCCACTCGGGCACAGGCCGTGTCTAGTACGCTGATGGCTTTGTCGGGCAGTTGCCTGCCCGTGATGTAGCGCTGCGACAGCTTGACGGCATCGCACACGGCTTCGTCCAAGATCTCGATGCCGTGGTGTTTTTCAAGACTGGCCACCATGCCGCGCAGCATTTCGATGGCCACATCGGGCGCGGGTTCGTCAATCTTGACCACTTGAAAGCGCCGCGCCAAAGCGGGATCGCGTTCGACGTATTTTTTGTACTCAGCCCACGTGGTGGCCGCTATGGTGCGCAACTCACCGCGGGCAAGCGCTGGCTTGAGCAAATTGGCAGCGTCGCCTTGACCTTCTGCCCCCCCTGCGCCGATGAGTTGATGGGCCTCGTCAATGAACAAAATCACGGGTGTTGACGATGACTTGACTTCAGCAATCACCGACTTGAGTCGGTTTTCAAACTCACCCTTGACGCCAGCACCGGCCTGAAGCAATGCCAAATCCAATGAACGAACCGAGACGTCTTTCAAGGCTGGGGGCACTTCTCCCCGCACAACACGTTGTGCAAAACCTTCCACCACGGCCGTCTTGCCTACACCCGCTTCACCGGTGAGGATGGGGTTGTTTTGGCGTCTGCGCAACAAGACATCGATGATCTGACGGATCTCATTGTCGCGTCCGCGTATCGGGTCCATCTTGCCTTCACGCGCTTGAGCCGTGATGTCGGTGGTGAACTGGTCGAGGGATGGGGTTGTTGAGCCACCCTTGCCCAAAGAAGGCATTTTGAGCGGGGCCGTGCCATTGGCCGCATCACCTTGTCCACTTGACACCTGTGCGCGGGTGGCGCCACCTGCATCTTCTGCTGACTGCGACAGCAAGTCGGGCAGTTGCTCGCGAAGTGTTTTTCGCGGAATTTCAAGCAAAGCGGGAGCGGTCTCTAAAAGAAGCCCTCGCAGGCTGTCAACTTCTAACAAAGCCAAAAGCAAGGTACCCGAACGAACTTGTTGCTCGCCCAACAACATCGAGCTGAGCAGCCAGGCCTCTTGAAACCAAGGCGCGAAGTGGGGTGACAAGGCAGGGGTGCGACCATTGCCGCGTTTGAATCGGTCTAAGCTTTGTTGCAACTGCGAATTCACCAAGCTGGCATCCACACCAAAATGCGGCAAGATGAGCGCGATGTCGGGCGAACTCTCCTCGACCATCTGAAGCAACAAATGCTCAATGTCCACATGAAAATGAGTTTGACGACCGCACAACTCTGCCGCTTGCTTCATGGCCAGCTTGCATTCAGGATTGAGCTTGCCCAGGAGGGTGCGAATGTCTATTTCCATTGTTTATTTGCTATCTTTAACAAAGTGCAGGCATCAGTCGGGTTTTGATGGGCTGCAAGGCTTTGGGTTTCAGTGGATCGCCACCCTGGGTCAACCAACTGGACCAGCCCAAGCGGGCCTTGCCCAAACCCAGCAAACTCGCAGAAGCTTGGGCTTGAGGTTGAAGCACCAAACGAACTTGCAAGTCCGACTGCGTGTGACGACTGATCAGCCAAGCCATCAACAAATGGTCTCTGCCGCCTGGCAGCAAATCTGGCAAACGGCTGATGGGTGTGGCGTCCACCGTGAGTTCAATGCCCGCAGCGGCATCCCAGGCGCGACAACCAAGGACGGCATTTTGACCCAGCACCGCCCGCCCAACAGGCGGTTGGTCTACCCAGTCTAAGTTTTGCCACCCCCCCACAAATTGCCGTCCCTTGATGCGAAGGCTCAAGCGATCGGACAGCAAAGTGAGCAGATTGACCATGGAGCGAGGTGCTGCATTTTGCAATCCGGCATGGCTCAGGCGGGCCACTTCGCCAAATGGACCGCGCGCGCCTTCAGCACGCCCTAAGCCACTGAGTGCGTCGATGGTTCGGGCCAGTGGGTTGTCTTGTTGGTTGGCGCGCCAGTTCAGTCCGATGTGGTGCTTTTTTCGGCTTCGGTATAAAAAGGCCAGCCATCGGTTGTGGAAAATGTCCAAAAAATCCAATGCGGCGCGGTCTTTGGGTGCACGCCGTTGCAGCAACAGTTCTGTGAAGGGCAAAGGCAGGGGGCCGTTGGCACCGGCCAAACTCATGGCCGCAGTTGTCAAGGTACTGCGCCCTTCTGAGGTGCTGGGAGGCTGCACGCTGACGACATCACTCGGTGCAAAGGCAAGAGAAATATTGCCACGCAGCAACACTGCTTCGTCAAGACCCACCCCCGTGCCTAAACCAGCACGGTCGGGTGCATGGCGCTCTAGCAGGCTGATGGCCTGGAACAAGTTGAAGCCTTGCGGCCGGCTGTACAGCCTGTCAATCAAAGCAAGTTCTGATGGCCGCACATGGGCTCCCAACGCTTCCAGTCTTCGCCATTGCGACGGGCTGTCAAGCGCACAAATGAGTTGACCGTGGTGTACAGCGCGAAAAAGCGCGCCAAAACGGCAGACAGCAACAAGGGTGAGCCACCTACAAACGCAGTTTCGTCGAAACCCAATTGCACCTCGGTGCCACGGCAAAAGCCGCGCCAGGCGTCGTTGCCCAAACGCGCAGTGACACCGCGAGCTTCCAAAGAACGTACACCTTTGATTTGTGACAAGTCTCGGGCGCTGTTGGAGGCAAACAAGCTGAGCATGTCGCGCAATGTTTGCACCCCGTTACCACCCCCAACAAGTGATTGGTGATTCAACCTTAACAAGCTCACCAAGCGCCAAAGTGCAGCGCTCGACAAGGGCGGGTCGCGCTGCTCAGACGGCTCATACAAACACGTGATTTCCAAGGCGGATGAAATGTTTTCTGCACGCAAGCGTGTGAGTGGCCGCAACTGGCTGGCCAATCGGCGGTTGGTACATAAAAGCTGCGCAAACACCACCGGTTCGGACGGTGCGGTGTGGGTGTTGCTGGGGTCTACAAACGACAAAAACATGTCCGTGCCTGTGATGTTGGCTCGCAGGCTGGCTTCGCGCCGAGAGGACCAAAACACGTCAGCTCGTTCATCGGCACTGTCTTGTTGACCCCCCTCGTTCTCGTTGGGGCTGGAAGAGACTTGTGCATCCAAGGCCGTGAAAGGGGGGATGCGTTGGGGTCGATCGGCATCAGGGTCTGACGCAACAACGGACAAGATGGAATGAACTTCCGTGCTGCTTTCAAACTGACGGTCGCCCACCAGCAGGTACTCATGGTGGCGGTGATCAATCGTCAGCGGCTCACTGGTTCGGTTGAATAAGTTGACAATGGGCACGCAGCCCAGCTTGAAGCTTTCGGCGTCCAATCCGCGCAGCCCACGGGCACTGCGATCGAGTTGCAAACGCAACTCAAAATACGCGCCATTGCCCGTCAGGCCAGACAGGCCCGTCAGGTCAAAGAAATGGAATTTACCGGGGAAGGAAAAATACTCTTGAAGCAGGCCATAGGCGCTTGCCGCATGCGGAGGATTGGGTAAAACTGACTGGTCTTCTTCATAACCCACCTCGCGCCATGCAGTGCGCGGCAAGTGGCGCACTTGGCCCTCGGCATCGACCACATCAATCCCCGTGACTGCGCTGACCAGCAACTCATAAAGTGGCATGGTACTCATCCAATCGCCATGCAAGTGCAGGCGGAGGGTGTCCAAGGCCAACTCATTGGCGGTGAGGCCTTCGGCGCAGCTGACTTGCAAACACACCGTGGATGCACCAGACAAACGAACATCTGAGATGTTCAGTGGCCAAAGCACGTTGTCCCAAGCTGTTCGCATGCGGCAGGTTTCGCCGGTGGCTGTCCGAGCAACCAAGGGGGTGTGGCGTGGCACCAAGTAACCTGCAGTGACCTTGCCTTGGGTGGCATCCAAAGCGAGTTGCGCCACCGAAATTGACGGCACGGGTTGCATCAAGGATGGGCACTGGCTTTCGAGCAAAGCCGCAGCAACTTGGGGAAACTCACGGTCTAAATCGCGGTGGACGCGCGCTGCTAAAAAAGCATTGGCTTCGATCAGCCGTTCGGTATGGGGGTCAGGCGATTCGGCACCCCCCACCGCCAGTCGCGCAGCGACTTTGGGGTACCGAGCTGAGAAGTCGGCACCCTGGTGTCGTAAATAAGCCAGTTCGCGTTTGTAATATTCAATCAGGTCATCATCGGCCAGCATCAAACAGCCTCCGATACGCCATCGGACAAGTTCACCGGGATCTCAAAGTCGACCCGTCGCAGGGTCATTCCCAAACGAACTGCACCCGATATTTGCAACTTGGCCTGACCCCTGTGCCCACTGTCGTCTTGCAGTGCGACCACTTGGGTGTGAGAGAGGCGAGGCTCAAAAAGTGCAATGGCATGCTGAACCGCTTGGCTGACCGTTGTCAAATCTTCGGTAGATCTGCACGATAAGGATGAGAAATCGGGGATGCCAAAGTCCAGCACGGTACCTTGACACTTCAAAAATTCAGCCATTGTCAAACTGCTGCGTGTGTTGAGCAAACTGGCGATTTCATTGGCAATTGACGCTTGCAACCCCGCAGCGTCAAAGGCCGCAGCGTCACCGATTTCACCGTTTCGAGCACAAAGGCGTTGAAACAGCGGAATGGCGGCACTGCGGGAGAGTTCAGACATTGACTAACGCAAAGCTGATTACTTGGGTGTGGCCGCGATGTTTTTAACCAAATCCCAACCAAAACCAGCAGAACCTTTTTTCGTCGAGTCCTTGTTTTGCTGTGAATACACCATGCTGATGGCGCTGTAGTTCAGTGAGAAAGAGTCGCTGGGCTGTCCGCCGCCGCCGCTGGTCGAAATGTTAGAGACCATGGCATCGGTCAACACGTATTCGATCAATGACATGAACTTGGAACCTTCGGTACGGCCAATGTGAATTTTGGCATCGCCTAACTTGGTACCCGCGACGCAAGCACTGTAAAGGGCGGGTGTCGAAATGTCAGCAGACTTCGAAAAGTTCATCTCTGAAAAGTTAGGACGACCCGACGTACGCTCGGTGTTGGAGCGGTCCATTTGCATGGGGATCGACGCGCTATGGCTAAACGATTGGATGATGATTTGGCCAATGTTGCCATCCAACTCGCAATTGCCTTTAATGTCTTTGATTTCAAGAATGATGGTATCCATGAATTTCTTTCAAAATTTAATGAAAGGCGACTTTTTTTGTCAGTCGCCTTGGGTTTAAGTCAATGGGCGAGGAATCATTAACCCGCAGCCGCAGGCAACTCAGCAACCAAGCGAATGGATGCAGTCAATCCTTCCATTTGGAAGTGTGGCTTCAGGAAAACCGTGGCGTTGTAAACACCGGGCTTGCCTGCAACATCCGTCACGTCAATGCGTGCTTCACTCAAGGGGAAGCGCGCTTTCATCGCTTGCGGTGCAGCATCGTTCAAAAGAACGTAGTCAGCGATCCAATTGTTGAGGTATTCCTCGACGCCACCGCGTGTTTGGAAACTGCCCACTTTGTCACGCATGATGACTTTGATGTAATGCGCAAAACGCGATGCAGCCAAGACATAAGGCAAACGTGATGAAAGTTCAGCACTCGCGTTGGCATTGTCTTTGTTGTAGACCTTGGGCTTGTTGGTGGTCTGACCACCAAAGAATGCCGCATAGTCAGAGCCCTTGGCGTTCACGATAGAAATGAAGCCGAGGTCATTGAGTTCTTTTTCACGGCGGTCTGTGATGCTCACTTCAGTTGGGCACTTCAGGAGCACGTCGCCTTCGTCTGTTTTGAAAGCGTGGGCTGTGAGCGACTCAACCTTGCCACCGCCTTCAACGCCACGAATTGCTGTGGTCCAACCATAATTGGCAAATGCGCCAGTGATGCGCAAGCCCAACTGGTAAGCGGAGTTGGCCCACAGGTATTTGTTGTGATCGGTGCCGTCAACATCTTCTTCGAAGTTGAAGCCTTCAACGGGAATGGTTTTGGGGCCATAAGGCAGGCGGGCTGCATAGCTTGGCAACACCAAAGCCACATAACGTGAATCTTCGCTTTCGCGGAAACCACGCCAAGTGGCCAGTTCGGCACTTTCAAAAATCTTGGACAGGTCGCGTGGAACACCCAGTTCTGTGAAAGATTTCATGTCGAACATGGCAGGCGCTGCGGCTGCAATGAACGGCGCATGTGATGCGGCAGCCACTTTGGACATGCGCTGCAACAAGGCTTGGTCTTGGGGGTGACGGCCAAATTGGTAGTCGCCAATCAAGAGTGAGAATGGACTGCCACCGAAGGTGCCGTACTCTTCTTCATAGATTTTCTTGAACAAGGCACTCATGTCGTGATCGACTGCAGTTTCCAAGTCTTTGAGCAGCTCTTTTTTGCTGACGTTCATCAAACGAAGCTTCAGACGAGGGCCTGTTTCGGTGCCAAAGACCATGTCATGAAGACCGCGCCAAGACGCTTCGAGCGCCTGGAATTTTTCGTCATGCATGATGGCATTGAGCTGAGCCGACAAAATTTGATCAATTTCAGCAATGCGCTCGTTGATCATGGCGACCACGCCCTTGTCAGGACTGGTTTTCATGCCCTCATCCAAAATTTGCGTGGCAAATTGGCCCAGCAATTTTTTGGCGTATTGGTCTTGGGAGGGTTCAACCGCCATATTGCCTTCTTGAACAATACGGTCGAGCAAGCTGATGTCGCTGCTTGTGGTTGCGGTGTTACTGGCGCCAGCGGCGTCGGATTTCTGTTTAGTTGCCATGGATATCTACCTAAGAATTAATTGAACCTAAAGCAAGCCGAGGCTTACTCTGCAGCGGGCGCTGCCACATTGGCAGTGTCAGAGCCCTCTGGTGCGCTACCGCGCAAGGCTTTGAGTTCTTCAGTGTTCTGAACAATATTTCCCAGCAAGGCGTCAAGTTCGTCATTGCCATCGAGCTTGCCGAGCAAGTCGCGCAACTGCTGACGAGCCTCTAAAAGGCGGGCCAATCGGGGGACTTGATTGACGATCGATTCAGGGTGGAAATGGTCGAACTCGGTGAAATTGAGTTCGATTTTCAAATTGCCTTCGCCTTTGAAAGTGTCTGGCACAGAGAGGTCCAGACGTGGGGCGATTTTGCCCATGATTTCATTGAAGTTGTCGCGATCGATTTCTACAAAACGACGGTCTTTCATTTTGGCAGGTGGCAACAAAGGCTGACCACTCAGATCTGCCATCAAACCAACAACCAGTGGCAATTCTTTTTTCTCAATTGCATCACCAATTTCAACGTCATAGGTGATTTGGACACGAGGGGGGCGATTGCGCCCTACCCACTTTTGCAAACTGTCTGACATGCGAAGCTCCTATATTTGATGCTGTATTAATGGCCGAGTGTTCAGGCCAATCATTGTTGTCATCTCAAAGATGATTGATTACTTTAACCATCTGATGTGAATAAAGTACACCTTAAAAAGATAATTCACTAATGTTGCTAAAAAGATGAAATTTCTCAAAGGTTTCATAATGTTAGAGTATTTAAATGCGATAAGGAAGCTATTGTTGTTTTTCATGCGTCACATCAAAGCGTGATTTGTCAATCTCATTTCCAATTCGAGGCATTTTCTGTATGGAACGTGATCAGTTTGCACAGTTCTTAGATCAATTCACGCGACTGGTCGATACCATGGGGCGCATTGAGTCGCGTCTGGCCAAAATGGAAAGCTCCAATTCTGGTTCAAACGGGTTTCCCTTGGGTCGATTGACTGCGGCCAGCACAGCCAGCGCTTCTAGCAGTTCACCCTTGGCTGGCTTGCCTTCTTTGTCCGATGTGCCCGTGATGCCTGTCTTGCCCCCTTTGTTGGATGTCTTGGAAGATGTGCAAATTGAAGGGGCTGAGGTGTTGCCAGAAGTCCAGCAGTCTTTGGAACAAATCAGCGGCACTCTCAAAAGCGTTCAAGGCGCATCGGGTTCCATGGCGCCCGCTCCCAACAAGGTGCCTGACGTTAAAACAGCGATGGACAGCACCAGTGCCGACATCACCCAAACCTTGGACAAGCTGTAAAGCCTACCTGTGAAGTTCGTCACTACCGCGCAGACCGCCCTGACTGAGGGCGCCGCCCAAGTTGCCGCTGCCGCGAAGAAGGGCAGTGAGGTTCTCAGTACGGGGCTGGCCGATGCTTTGGTGCAAGGTCAAAAAACAGTCACGCAGATGGGCAGCGAATTTGCGCAGATCACCCGCGAACTGGGCGCGCTTGCAGGTCCCCTTAGCCCCAGCGAGATTGCCAACGACCTGGCGCCTGCCCTGACCCACTTGCACAAAGACTTGCAGGCCATACCAGGGCAATTGACATCCGCAGGGTCTCGCTTGGTGGAGGCTGGAAAGAACTTGGGCGGTTTGGCCGGCGATTTAAAGACTGTTGCAGGCGGTGTCACGGCCTTGCCTGGGCGTGTCGTTTTGTTGCGCCCGGACCTGTCAAACGTGATGCCAGGCATCAAGGCTTTGCTGGACCGCGTGCAAGCCTTGTCAGATCGGGCGCAAGGCGTCCAACCGCGCTTGGTCGCGCTGGCCAGTGAACTGAAGCCACTGCAAACCAGTTTGATGGCCCTGAAAAACCCGACCGAGGTGATTTCGCCTGCGGCGCGTCAGAAAATTTTGACCGACCTGCGTGTCTTGGCCAAAACAGCTGGCGACACGGCGCGTGAAAGCTTGGCGGAGATCAGTCAAGGCATTCGCACTGAAGCTGATGCGGTAGAACTCGAGCTCAACCACATTGCAGACGGTTGTGCCGACATGGTTGAGAAACTTGCAGCCGACATCACCGCCTTGGTGCTTGAGCTGTTTGATTTGCTCAAGCCCATCCAGCAGAGATTGATCGATACGGTGACCGCGCTTCAGCAGGAGTTACAGAACCTGCAAAACTTGATTGACGGCTTTCATGGCAATGTCGACGAGCTTGCTGACGCGCTCAACATACCCATCGCCAAGGTACAAACCGCCATGGACGGCGTGGCCAAACAGATCTTGGCCGTTGGTGACATCGTCGATGGCGTGATTGGCAACATCGACAAATTGATTGCCCAAGTGCGACAAGTGGTTCGGGACATCTTGGACACCCTGGACCAAGCAGCTGATGGCGTTGACCATGCATTGGTCGGTTTTAAACAAGCCATCACCGAGCTGAGTGAGGAAATCGACAAGATCAAATCGCAATTGGCGGCATTGCCAGAACGTTTCAGCGTGGTGACAGACCAAATCGATGCCGCCCAAGCTTTGATCGAAGACATCCGAGCCAAGATTTCGGACTTTGTACAGCAGGCTGACAGTGCCTTGGCTGCAGCCAGCGCAGAGCTCGATCAGGCGGGAACCCTGTGCGACGAGGCCATCACCATTTGCACACGTTACCAAATGCGGGCACCGCCCCTCATGGTTGCGCGAGCACTGTTTTTGGGTGTCAAACAAAGCTTGCCAGGCATCAAGACCACCATCGCCACGGCCCGAACCACTGTGAAAACTGCAGGCAAAACGGCCGAGGGTTTGCTGGACCAGGCGCTTGCTGCTGTCGATGCCTTAAGGGGCGTCCTCAGCCAAGTGATGGCACAGATCCAATTGGCCATTGACAAATTGGTGGCCTTGCTCGTTGAACTCCAAAAGACCTTGGTGCTTGCACAAGAAAAGTTGGTTCTGATTTCTCAAAAAATGCATGCGGCGATTGACGCCATCAAGCCCAAGCCAGAGGCCTTGATCGACCAAGTCGTGGCTGTCCGCGACGATTTCTTGGCCAAAGCAGCGCCCCATGAAAAAATTCAAGCCTTGCACGACAAAGTTCTCAGTCTGACGGCCCAAGCGCTGACACCTGTCAAAGCCAAAATTGAAGAAGTGGGCGGCCAAGCACATGGCGTCATCGACAAAGCCAAGGCTCAGTTGACACCCCCCTCTGATGCCATGCAAGCCAAGCTCGACGAGTTGGATGCACATCTGGCCACCTTGCGCGCGCAAATTGAAGTTCCGGGGCAACGCCTTCGTGAACTGCTGGATCAAGCGCTTGTTCAAGTCAATGCGGCGCTGAATCAAGGACGCGCTGCGCTTGACAAAGTCATTGATCAAGCGGAGAGCAAAATCAAC
>Ga0214921_10007945_pt1 | contig 13947 bp, 16 predicted proteins | sample LL1505_MetaG_FD_177992 | JGI IMG/M metagenome (GOLD analysis project Ga0214921, IMG submission 177992) | Freshwater microbial communities from Lake Lanier, Atlanta, Georgia, United States - LL-1505 | ecosystem: Environmental > Aquatic > Freshwater > Lake | place: USA: Georgia | collected... | reverse complement strand
GGCTACCCTAGCCTGGGTAGTGGAGTAACCGAATAGGTCACCCTTTGCTGTTAACGGCGAGTTAGCCGTTGTTGGAACTCTACCTGTAGCCATTAGTTATTCCCCAATCCAAGTGCCTTTAAGTCATCTGCTGTTAAACCAAGTTTTTCCAATTTGGCTTCAACTGCTTGTCTCTTTGCAAGTAATTCTTGTTCCTGCGCTTCTTTGATTTTTGGATAATCAGCGATTGCTTTATCAAATTCATTTTTAGAAACAGGCAATATACCTTCATCGTATGTTATTGAATCAAAATCTAAATCTTTGATGACCCAACCACCATTTGGTCTTAGAATAGACATAATTATTCCGCCAGTAATTTGCATTTTACGCACCTATTTCTATGAGAATTAACGATGTTTTTTGACTTAATGCTCCCAAACTAACGCTTGCACTATTTGACCCATTTTTGAATTGAATTTTATAGGTAATTGAAGATGTCGTTGCAGGCGAATCCAAATAACTAATTCCAAATTGTGCAGTTTCGCGTAGCGCAGTATTTGTATAAAGTCCAGCAGCAGGGTCAAAAATTGCTGTCGAATCCCTAACAACTCTAACTTCTAACTGATTTTGAGAATTGCCGTCACTTTTTGACGCTCCACCTACGGAAGCCATAATAAGAACTTTAGATGTACTCACCGAAGGAGTAATTGCTAGTGTTATGTAATCCGTCCAACTAGCGTTTGTAGAACTTGAAGTTTCTCCAGATGTAGTTGTTGAAACAACCTGTAAAACTTTACCACCGCTTGCAGGTGTAGCCCATTTTAGTCCAGTAGCCGTACTTGAGTCAGCGGTAAGGACTTGGTTGTTGCTACCCACAGCCAGCCTTGCTGGGGTATCGTTGGCAGTAGCCGTCAGTAAATCTGCCTTAGCATCAAAGATGGTTGGTTGAATACCACCTTCAACCGAAGGTATGCGTCCAACTGTCATTTATGATAACTCGCTTCCGAAAGCATTGAATGAGAATGTTGCTGCTGAGGCATAGACTGTAATCACATCTGTTGCTCCCAGAGTCACACCTAGTGTCAGGGTGTCTGTAGCGTTACCAGGAAGTGATACGTCATAGGCCACGTACTGGGCTGCAGCCAAGGCTGCACCAGCCACACGTACTGCTACGCGGTAGGTACCTGCTGTTGATGTCTGGTTAGCAATGGTGATTGTAGATACAACCGCCTGTGTAGCAGATGGCACTGTGTATAGTGTTGTTGCCGTGGTAGCAGACGGGTTAGACTGCCCTAGCACCTTGTATGTTGTTGGCATTATTATTTCTCCTTAGTTACATTCCACCGAGCATAAACGCGGTTGGTGTTGGGTCAGTTGTTATTGTAGCCCAACTTGCTGCTGAGCCGTTAGTAGTTAAATATTTTCCTGCATTACCTGTCTGGCTAGGTAGAGCATCCACTGCCCCCCAAGAAGATGTTGTTCCATCTGTCGTTAAGAACTTGCCTGAGTTACCAGTCTGGCTTGGTACAACATATGCTGTTGAGTCAGTAGCAACTAGAGTCTTAGATGATGGAATAGTTGTATTGTTGATTGTTCCAGCAGTTGTATTACCGCTCAGTGTTGGTGTAACAATTGTTGGGCTTTGGTCAACTACAAACTTAGTTCCTGTACCAGTCTGAGATGCAATTGCTGTTGCATTGCCTGTTGATGTGATTGGACCAGTCAAGTTAGATGGTGCAATAACTGCTGTATCTACATAGCCTTTTGTTGCTGCATCGGTAGATGTACTTGGGGTACCAAGACCTGTAATCTTGTTAGTGCCCATAGCAATAGCACCTGACATTGTGCCACCAGCCAAAGGCAACTTAGTTGCTAGGCTATTAGTGACAGTAGTCGAGAATGATGCATCATTACCAAGTGCTGCTGCTAACTCATTCAGAGTATCAAGTGCACCAGGCGCAGATGCAATCAAGTCATTAATTTCTGTCTGCACATAAGCAGTAGTTGCTACCTGAGTCGTATTGGTGTTAGCCGCTGCAGTTGGGGCGGTAGGTGTGCCAGTTAAGGCTGGGCTAGCAAGTGGAGCGTATGTGCTTGATGCTGTGGCAGTGGCTAACTTAGAATCAATTTGAGTTTGGATGGCAGATGTAACACCGTCTAGGTATCCAAGTTCAGTTGCAGATACTGTTGAAGATGGAGCAATTTTTGTCCAAGCAATAGCAGCAGAAGCATTAACATCTGCATCTACAATTGTATTAGCAGCAATGGCTGCCGTAATGCTTGCGTTGCCTGTTCCATCAAATGATGCAGAAGTACCAGTAACATCGCCTGTAAGGCTGATTGTACGGCCTGTAGCAAGTGCTGTGGCTGTTGCTGCATTACCAGTAGTAGAACCAGATGAACCAGTTACGTTACCAGTTACATTGCCAGTCACATTTCCAGTTACGTTACCAGTAATGTTACCTGTAAATGTACCTGCGATAGTGCCAGTGCCTGTAATGGTTGGGCTAGAAATTGTTGGGCTAGTACCAAATACATTGGCACCTGAGCCAGTCTCATCCGTAAGAGCAGCAGCAAGGTTTGCACTAGATGGAGTAGCAAGGAAAGTAGCAACACCAGTTCCAAGTGCAGTAATACCTGTACCACCGTTTGCTACTGGTAGTGTGCCAGTTACGCCTGTTGTTAATGGCAATCCAGTTGCATTAGTTAGAACACCAGATGCTGGTGTCCCTAATGCTGGAGCGGTAAGAATAGGGCTAGTCAGAGTCTTGTTAGTTAAAGTCTGTGTGTTGGTTGTACCAACTACAGCACCTGTTGCACCATGTCCTGTGGTTGCTTCAATATGATTATTGGCTTCGCGGTAGTCACGACCAATTGCCATGTGGCGTACTTGCGCACCTGCTGAGTGAGCCTGTCCAGTAGAGCCATCAATACCACGAACAATAGTTAGTGTATTGGTACTGACGGCGGTAACGTCTACAATTTCTTCAAGGGCTGTATCTGGGTCAATAACTACAGTAAAGATTTCACCTGCTGAAACCGTAATACCACCAAGCAATGCACTTCCAGATACGACTGTAGCCGAAGTGGCGCTTGAGTTAATGCCAGCAGTAAGTGTGGTTTGCTGGGAACGGGATGAGTATTTTCTTGTTGGCATTCAATCTTCCTATCGGCTGAAGTGAACTCGTGGTGGGTATTGTTGTTGTTGCGACATGTTTTCTTCTGAAAGACGCTGTGTATAAAGAGCAAAAAGTTGACGGTACGCATTAGTTGCTGAACCAAAGGTACGCTTGTTATCTGTCTCGTCAGCCTGTGGTGATTGTGCACCAGTACGGGCTGGGTCTAGGTAGGCAATCAAACGATATGAAGCACCAAGAATTACAATGTCTCGACAAGACTCTGGTAATCCAGTCTGTGTGCTAAATGAATCTGTAGATGTAGTAGACAGTGTTGAAGGTACAGTTGTATAAACAACCTTTACCTTACGGCCTGACACAATTCTGTCACCAATGGTTACTGTCTGTGCTCCTGTGCCCCAAGTAGTTTGGTCTGGAAAAGCATCAAACTCCCATCGTTTAATGCGAATCCATTCTTTACTGGAGCCAATATCTTGCCAATGCATAGTTAAAATATTTTGTACATTTTTGTTATCTAATTCGTATGTGTTAATTGCACTGCTGCTGAATGTAAAACTTGTTTGCTTAACAGCAAAGATAGCCGCGCCCATAGCGCGGATAGTATCTTGAATAGCACGCTTTACAACGTGCTTAGGAAAAGTAGGAGAGATAGTTACTTTAGAACCAGCAACATGTGTGTCAGCAGTAGAACCCATAAAGCCACGGCCATAAGGAGAAACTGTTGCGCTGTTAGAAATGCGGTCTACTGTATCTACCCAGAATAGTTCATCATCAATTTCGACAATACCAGTGCCAAGGCGTTGAGCATCTGCTACGTTAAAAATTGTAGGTGATGCAAGGGTAGATGTAGTTGTAGTGATAGCAGCCGTTAAATGTGTAGCCTTATCCTGCTGTATTGTATAACCAGCGAGGTTAATTAACACCTCGTCCGTTAGTTCATTAAGTAAAATACCCATTACCACTTCACCTTATCTGCCCAGTAGGCTGCACTTAGTTTGCCTTTGGCAATATTCTTAGCATGTCTTGCCTTAAAAGATTTACGTCTTGCTGCATAGGATGCAGACTCACCAGCCTTCTTTGGAGAACCAGATACACCCTGCTGCCCAAAACGAATAGTCTTAACCTGAGTTCCAACTTTAGCCACAACTACGTGTGACTTTTTAGGATGGTTAGGTGTACGCTTAGGCTTGTTAAAGCCAGATACACCAGCACGAGTTAATCTGGAATCTTTTTTCATCTGTATTTAGCCATCTTCTTTGCAATAGATTTAGGTTGTCTTACGAACTGCTTGCCAGCACTAGTACCTGCACGCTTAGCAGCAGAGGTTCTTGCATACTCTGATGTGCTTAGTGCAGCACGGGCTTTCTTAGGCAGATACCGTTCACCAGTAGCCTTAGCACCTTGGGTGCTTGGCTTACCAGATTTAGTACCCCAGTCCTCTTTAGTCCACTTAGACAAAGACTTCTGCTTGGCAGTCTTGCTACCTGAGTAACCACCGCCTGCTTTTTTGTAAGCCTGTGCTAGCAACTGAGCCTTACGGGCAGACCATTGGCCAGGCTTACCACCCTTAGAACCAGCCATAATCTGATTCTTTAGACGTTCACGTAAACTTGCCTTGGTGTATGCCATTACTTACCCTTCTTAACTCCAGTTACACGCTTTAGGCGTGGATTAGCAGCAACTGCTCTCTTGCTGGCTTTGCGTGCAGAACTCGCAAGGATTGCTCCCGCACTCTCCATAGATACACCTTGTCTGGAGGCAATGTTCTTTTGAACAGCCTTAAATCCTGGATGTACTTTTTTCTTTGGCATGGTTACCAACCATATCTTTTCTTAATAATCTTCTTCATTGCTTCATCTTGTGGAGTCATCTTTGTTGTCTTAGGAGTTACCTTTGGTTTTGGCTTAGGCGTTGGTGTTACCTTACCAATATCACGAATACCAACTGTGCTTCCGTTTGGCATTACAACTGTTATTCCAGACTTACCCATTGGCTTACGTACTGAAGTACTTGGCTTACGGGGAACCATTGGTTTTCTTGGTGCTGGCTTTTTTGCTGCAGCCATTACATGCCGCCAAACATTCCACGCTTTGGCATGGCCTTCTTTGCTATTTTCTTAGCCATCTTTTTCTTAGCAGACTTCTTGGCTACTTTCTTCATACCCATTTTAGTTTCCATCATCTTCTCAGACTTAGATTCCATTTTTTCACCAGTCTTATAGGCTGCCTTCTTTGCTGCCATCTTACCTGCTGGTGTATATGGGAACTTCTTACTTCCGACCATTGGCATTATATTGCTCCTACTTCTTTGAGTTTAGATACGGTATTGTTTTGTATTATCTTGCTATCACCCATGGTGTTGGCATCAAATGCTTTACCCATGACATCAGAGGCACGCCGTGCTTCCTGAATTTTTTTCATACTTGTACCAGCAGGTTGAATCCCTTCGGCACGTGCTGCACGATAGGCTTCTAACTCACTGTCCCACTTTTTATTACTCACCATTTTTTGAGATGATGAATCTCCTGGATTTAATTGCAGTCCAATAATCTTGCATCCGAAGCAACCTTCAACATCCTCTGGATGGTCTAATCTGTGTCTCATACCGTCTCCACTGTGTAACCTGCAGCCTCAAGGCCAGCCTTCTCTCCTGGACTAACTTCATAGGAATATCCTCCTATGTATGCCGCTTGGGCAGAGGCTACCTCTTCTGAGGATGGATAGCGAAATTCATAGTAAACTCCATCTATCTTTAATACTGTAATGCCTCTAGTAAGCCTGTAACGACCAAATAGACGGCCTTCACCTGCAGGGCCTTCGCTTATTGTAGGTGTTGTGAATCTGTATGCCATATAGCCTCCTAAGCCGTTTTATGGATAGAGCAGGAGTTACCCCCTGCCCCACCCATCTAATTACTTAGATTATGGACGAACTGATGAAGCAGTCTCGATGCGGTATAGCGCATCTTGACGGAAAATAGCCCAGTTGATAATACCGTGCCATCCGACTGGACGGAAACGGTTCAACTTGTCTACAACATTACCAAACTCAATGCCTGGCTCCTTCCATACTGCTTCAGCAAGTGCTTGCTGTCCTAGTACGTAAGTGTTGTAAACACGTGCCTTTGGAGTAACTGTAAGTGTGTTTGTTCCAACAGTTCCTGAGTTAGCAACAGACACTGTAAGTGTTGTGTTTGTAGCGCCAACTTCAATTGCTGTAATCAAAGCAGATGTACCTACGTTAGTACCTGAGATTGCATCTCCTACCTCAGCAAGGCCACCGAATGCGCCATTTGCTACTACGATTGTGAATGCACCTGAAGCACCGCTTACTGCAGGAGCAGTAGCAAGTGCTGTTAGTGCTGCACCTGAGATTGAGTTGGTCATGCGTGGTGTCTCGATGAAACGGACACCTTCCCATGCGCCTAGTTCACCAGCATAGAGTGGACCAACATTCTGGTACTCATGTGGTGTACGCCAGATATTGTTACCTGTCTCTGTGCGTAGGTCGTGTGAAACCTCTGGGTGGATGTATGAAACATACATTCCTCCACGAGTTGGAACATTTGCGGTACGTAACTTTGTTACTGCGTAACGAACGTCGCGGCCCTTGAATGTGTCTGTTGTTGTAATTGTTGACTTTGCTGCAGTTGTTGAAAGTGCACCAGCAGATTCGCGGATGACGTTTGTACCTGCATCAAGGATAGCGGCAACGCCAGCATCCATTGTCATAGCCATGTTGAATGAGACTGCGTTAGCAATCCATGGGTCAACATCAGCAAGTGTCATAAGTGACAACTTGCGTGTTGGAAGCACTACGCGACCTAGTTCTGTCTGTGTGACATCTAGTGTTGTAGTTGCTGGGATTGCTACTGCATCTGGGTCTACAGTTTCAGCGAGTGTTGCACCAGCAATTGTGGTGTCAGCAATATCGTTGTAGAACTGGAAACGGATTGAAGAACCGTCGTGAGTTGGGTTTCCGATTTTCTTGTCCGCGATTGCGCGGAACTGTGGTGTTGAACGTAAGTTGAGTTCAATCAACTTGTCATACGCCATAGTTACAAGATTGGAACCTAACCCAGAGGTTGTAGTTGAAAAGACATCAGGCATGTGCCGATATCCCCTTTCTAATTAGTGTGCGGTTTTTATTGACCGCTGAGAATGGATATAATTTCTTCCTCAGATGAGGCATTTGCAATTAATCGCGCAATGTCTTCTGAATAAGCGGGAGTATCAGCCGTTTGAGTTACAGAATCCTGTTGCTGTAAAGCACGTATGTTTTCTGTATCAACTGGCTTTTCTTGATTCGGCGTGTACCCAATTAAGTCACCATTCTCAACGAGCCAGTTTGAAACTGCGTCTGCGTTGATAGTGTCTAAGTCCTTAAGGACTAGGCGGGCAGCCTTAACATTTACTCCCTTTGATTCGAGGATTTCTTTAACGGTTCGCTCATTAGATTCTCTAGAGAACTTCGCTAGTTGTTCTTCGAGTTCCTTAATGCGCTTTTCATCTGCTCGTTTGGCTTTGCGTAGGTTAGCGATACCATCATCGCCATACAAGTTTTGAGAACGTTCGTTCTCCAGATTTTCGTTATCGTCTTCCCAGTATTGTTCGTTGCTCATGCAACATCACCCTTCATTAGTAGTTGTCGCAGACCTCAATTAGATAAGGGGATATTTAACTGGCTTCTGCTCCCAGACTTTTACGCCTGACGGGGCTGGTTGGTCCGTCTAGGGAATTTAAAATGCGCTGGATTTACCACTACCTAGTGCGTTACGGCCTAAGCCTGATGACCCACCAAATGTGCCTACTTCTTTTTCGGCTAGTTTCAATCGCTTGCGCTTAGCAGATTCAAGTTGTCCAAAGACTTCTTCTTCTGCTGTTTTTTGTGTGTAGTTAATTCCTTCTTCGCCATAAATCTGGCCAAGTTTTGTAGTTGTAGGAAGTACATCACTAATTGCTTGATAACCTTCACGTGCCTGACTCTTGGTAATACCCATACGAGCAAGGGCTATAGCACTGGCTACATCTGTTAGTAGATTCTGCTTAAGTGCTTCAGAACCAATCTCAGCGGATGTAACTTTTTCTTGCAACTTAGGTAAAGTTTCTTTAGGGCTAAGGAAGTATGCAATTAAATCTTCGTCACCAATATTGTAGAATGTTCTTAGTGTTGATTTAATTGTAGGGTCAGAGTTATTAACTCGTGTTACTACCGCATCAACTCTATCTTTAAACTCTGTGGGAGAAATGTCATTACCAATAATATCGGCCATCTTAGACTGGGCTGCTTTGCGGTCTGTGCCAAAAAAACCCTGTTGTCCATAAGCACGAAGTGTTTCATTGTATGAGTTTTCTAGTTCTAGGTATGTTGCCTCTGATACTACATTTAGTCCAGCAGCACGGCGAATCTCATTGCCACGGAAACGGTTAAGGTATGCAGTAGTTTTGCGAAGTTCTACACCAGCCTGATTATCGCCAATGCCTTCTTCCATAAATCGCTTAATTTCTGGGACAAGTTCTTCTAATCCAAAGTCTCTAAATGTACTTTCAAGTAAGGTGTAAGCATCTACATCTACTGTTGATTTGTACTTATTGCCAGACTTAACAAGAGTTTTTTGTGTGCCATCAGAATAAAAACCAATAACATTGCCATAGTCATCTGTTTCAGTAGAAACTAATGTTGCAGTATTAGATGTTTTAGTATCAGAACCTTTATTATAAGTAGTAAGTGTTTCTTTTCTTCCGCTTTTATAGGTGTTAGTTGTAGTTCCATCACCATTATCTACAGAACTAACAATAGTATCTTGACTTCCAGAAGAACTACTTGATATACCAAAACCCATTGGACGAATAATGCGATACTCGCCTTTACCGCCAGCACCAGTACGAACAAATTGAACTGTAAAGCCCTGGGCTACCTGCTCATCTGTAAGGGTTGGTTGCTCTTGTGCTTTGTAGGCAGCAGTTACTCTTTCGTTAAATGCTGTGTTTGTTTCACCCTTAAACTTTTTCATAGCATCTGGGTTGATAGCACCAATTTCTGCTGCTGCATTTTCCAAATTAGAAACGCTTGTTTGGGATTTAGCAATCTGTGCATTGATTCTATCAATAGCCAACTCATCTGCAGTTTTGGCAATAGCCTTTTGGGCAGCAGGAACAGCAGCAGCCGCTGCACGCATACCAGCAGCCTTAGTCTGTTCATCTACTACTGGTGTAGTGTTAGAAAAATATTCGCCTATTCTCGCCATTATGCCATCAATCCAAACATACGTAAAATATTAGAAGCGTAACCCGATGCTTCTTCACGGGCTTCTGGTGTCTTAAGCCATAGCGGTTTAGTCTTAGGATTTGTCCGTAATAACTTCTTATAGTCAGTCAAACTCATAACACCACCCTGTGATTTGCCAGAAGCATCTTTATTATCTAATGCCATTTGAATGTCTTCATCAAAAATACTTACTGAATTATCTGCAATACCAAGAACCTTACCTTTATAGTAAGCAAATTGATTAGCAATGTCAGATACTTTTACACCTTCATCAAGAAGGTTAGCAATGTTTGTGTATCTAGCCTTTGCTAGTGTACGGATACGCTGCTTTTGCTGGTCAAGGTTTCCTTCAGTTAAGGCTCCGCCAACTTTCATTCCCTCAAGAACATCATCTAGTAATTCTTTTGATGTTCTATTAATGCCGAAGTCTGCTGCATATTGCTTAAGAAGTGTAACTCCCTGAGCAATACTTCCATTGCCTTCTGTAATCTTTTCTAAAGGGGTTCCCAAAACAGATGGTTTTAAAACGCTTGCTTTAATACGTGCATAGTCTTGTTCTGTTAAACGAGTGTCGGTTACTGTTACAGTAGAACCGCTTACCTTAGCCTTGCGTGCTGCATTTTTTTCTTCTAATTGAACCGCATTAAAGTACTTGTTCTTTTCATCTTCTGTAGCATCACGGCCTAACATACCAAAAAAGAACTCATTAATATCTTGGTCTGCTTCACTCCTTGATGTAGCAACCTTTTCGGTATCTATATTGCTACCACCAGTGTATGCATTTTTACCAGATAGCCATGAACTATAGGCATTAAAGTTGCTTTGTCCAGCAACTGTAAACTTCTGAACATTCTCAACGCTATGCTCATTGGCTGACTTTAAGATAGCCCCATTGAATGCTGATTCTGAACGGGTTACATAATCCTTTTCACCCATAAAGCCACGCTCATAAAGCATCTTACGCAAAGGCTCTAGGTTCTTTCCATAAGAACCCTTAACCTTAGCAACTACTTCGCTAGCATTTAAAATCTCTGAATCTTCTACATTTGCAGAAGGCCAGAAATAAACTATCTGGAACTCACCAGTTGTTTTTCCAGTTTTATCAAAAATTTCTTCCTGAAGTTGAAGATTTCCGTATTGGTCAAAACCAACCTTTAACTTTCCACCAGTACCAAATACTGAATTAAGAAAGTTTTTTATTCCTTCTGTTTTAGCATTTGCTTTAGCGGAAGCGGCGGCCTTAGCCGCGCTTGCTTTTTCGGCTGCAATTCTGGCTGCATCAGCAGATGAGTATGTAGGTTCAGCCACTATGTTACCTTTCTGGTGATGCGCCCACGACATTACGGGCGTATGAGTTAAGGATTGGTGTAAAGATTAAACGGTTTGCTTCACGGAACTCCATGTTAGAACGTGATAGTTCAAACAATAGTTCTGCAATTTCTTGCTTAGAAGCAGACTTTTGCTCCTGATACAAGTAGCCATTCTTTGCAACTGGGTTTTCATTGAAGTCAATAAAGGAACGAATCTTCTGGATAGCCAAGTACATTGATGCACGAGTATCTTTAGCAATAGGTGACTTAGGTGCATTAACTGCATCTGCCAAAGTATTGAGTTGCTTTTTTAATGTACCACGATTATCTGGATTATTAATTGCTTCTTCTAGTGATGGATTTGAATATATCAATAGTTGTCTATTACGTTCGGCTGCTGCAATAACAGCCTTGCGTGCACCGTAATCGGCTACCTTAGCAAGGTCTTCCTTTTCCTTTTTAACGTAGGCAAAGTATTCTTCTTTATCAGCAGCAGTCTGAACCTTCTCTAGATAATCTAGTAGTTCAACTTCATTAACAAGGTCTTCTGCTTCCATGAATGTATAGATATCTGGATTATATTCGCCTACCTTTGGGGCAAAGATATAACCAATTTCTTTGTAAGTATCTACAAAATCACGGTTCTTCTGAACCCAAGACTTTAGATTGTTTGTCTTGTTAATAAAGACCTGCATTGCCTTTGTATTGCGGGGAATAATGTAGGCTAACTTATTAGGATTCTGTCCTGTAAAGGTTGCTAACGCTAGTCCAAATGGGTCTGTTACATCTGGGCCAGCATTCTTTAGAATGCCATCATAGATATCCCAGAACGAAGACTTAAAACTACTGATACCAGTCTGCTTAATAAAGTCTGGTAATCCAGCACTATCCTTAAGTGCAGGGTATGCAGGGTTTAAGTTACCTAAAATAAACTGTGAACCAATAATGCTATTAGCGCTTATCTTGAGAGCGCGTATGTACTCTTTTCTTTCTTGAGTTGTAGCATTATCTGGAAGTGAATAACCAAATGCTTGATGATAAGCGATTGCCTGTAGTACAGCACTTGTCTTAACACGGCTTGATTCTTGCGGGGTAAAAGCCCCTGCTAGTCCAGCACCAAACATAGGTAATGCAATCTTAATCGCTTCACCTAAATCTGTATTCTTACCAATATGACCCATAGCAAAGGTGTCTAATTGGTCAGCAGCCCAGTTGGTATACGGAGACAGTCTGTCTCTGAATGGAACCAATGGCAAATCTCGCAAGAAAGCCTTAGCAGTTAGAATAGCAATGCCAGCCTGTGGACCAGCAAATGCTGGAGCACCAGCGTCAGGGGCAAAAGATGGGTTGATTAGTCTCCACTTGATTGCAAACTGTGTGGCTGTAGGAATCTTTAGGTATTCATTGCCAGTTAGTTTAGCAAGTACTGGATTGATAGCACTATTAATAATAACATCTGTTGGGAAGATGACGTATTCATCTCCCTTTTCATCTTCATAAACGGAACCAATAGATTCTAGACCCATGTGTAGTAAACGCATGCGATACAAAGCACGTAATGGATTCTTTGTATACATACGGAACATACGGCGCTGGAAATCTTCTGTTGCTCTAATAAATCGTCCAAGATGACGGATAGAAATAGCAAAAGAAGAACGAATATTTGGATTATCAACATACTCAAGTACAGCATTTGATGCCTGCTTGACTGCAATCTCAGATATTTGCTTTTCTGCCAGTAGTTTTGCTCGCTTTGTTGCTACATCAACATCCATAAATGGGTCGCTTTCAAGCATTGCGTCTTTATGACGCTTTACTAGCATTGCCTCATATGGCTTTAGTTGTCTAAATGCCTTATCAATACCAACCTTTAGTGCTGGAAGGCGGAAGAAACCCGTAACTTGATGGTCCATAAGTTCCATAATTGCGTTAGGAAACTTATCCATCATCTCACCAAAGGTTTGTACTTCCTTTAGTCCATCAAGGTCAATTGATTTACCATTAATAAGAATGTCAGAGTTAACATAATCTGTAATTGGACGGTATCCAACTGTAGCCTCATCAAACTCTTTATGAGTTAGGCTTGACGCAGCCTTTGACCATGTGCCTTGATAGCCACGGTTAAGTGCATCTTCTACCTTGATAATGCTTTTTTCTTTTTCAGCAACTAAATCAAAAAGTTTTTTATTGTAAGAGTTTAAATTAGCACTTCCATGGAAAGCAAAACGCATATCAGCCAACATGTCATCAACTAACATGCGTGCAATCTCTGCATCGCCGTAACCCTTTTGACGAAGTGCAATAACTTGAGAGAATGGGCGTAGTGCAGCCTCTGTTACATCTGCTTTATCGCTTACCCAAATACCAGTTGCATCATCATAGTAGACTTCCATTTGCTTTAGAATGTCCTTGCGGGCCATCTCAAAGTCATTTCTTGTCTTTAATGCATTGTGTCTAAAAAATGCAGATACAGGGCTAAAGTAACGTCCTTCTACAATCTTGTATTCATTAAATCCAAAACGAAGGTTGAAGTTACGCCACATAATAACGCCAACTTCAGTCTCAGATAACTTTTGAACCTCACGTGGTGTCCACTTCTTACCCAGTTCTGCGCCGTGTTCCTTTAAGAATAGGCTAAAAGCATCTAGTCCAAAGGTTGACTCAAAGTAATCTGGAGTAATTTTACCGCCAAGAATAGACTTAGCAGACATAGAGTTGATTACTGCACCACCAAAGTTTGGTTGGTGACGCATAACCTTCTTAAGGTTTCCCCATGACTCTGTTCCAACAACACTTGGATAGATATCCTCTGCTACTGAAATAAGTGCCTCACGGATTTCCATGTTGGAAATCTCTGCAAGTGGAACTTCTATTCCAAGTTTCTTTTCTAAAGCCTCTTTAATTTGAAGTTTAATTGCTTCACGCTCTGGGGCTGGAATAGCATCACGTGGGTCAAGCGGTTTACCATTGGCACGAGTAATATTAAACTTCTTAGCAAGCCAAAAGAAACCACCTTTTACTGGACCAACACCTGAACGGCTACCAGTAACTGCAGTAATTGCAGCAAGGTCTTGGTCTAACTTACTAGCACCAAGGGCAAAGACAGATTCAGCCTCATTAACAAGTGAATACATCATTCCCTCGTCAACATTGGTACGAATACCAAGACGTGGTGCAAGAGTTCCAGCAGACCACCAATCGCTATAACGACTAGCCATCTTGCTGCGTGTTACTCCACCAAATAGGTTTGCAGCA